>Ga0315548_1000338_pt1 | contig 43587 bp, 37 predicted proteins | sample SalMarSW160110MG_2_FD_202540 | JGI IMG/M metagenome (GOLD analysis project Ga0315548, IMG submission 202540) | Salt marsh sediment microbial communities from the Plum Island Ecosystem LTER, Massachusetts, United States - Salt Marsh Sediment SW1601-110 ... | reverse complement strand
ACCAATCGCTCAAGCTGCTCGGCGCTTACATCGCCTCGAAGTACACCGCAAAATAAGGTCATTTACACCAATCGCTCAAGCTGCTCGGCGCTTACATCGCCTCGAAGTACACCGCAAAATAAGGTCATTTACACCAAGGGTATGTTTGAATAAAGGAGCTAAGGACCTCGAAGTACACCGCAAAATAAGGTCATTTACACCGATCCTATTATAACTACTTTGCGATAAATCCCTTAGGCGGATTCGACCCTGAAAAAAATGCGTGTATTAGTGAGCGGATACACAATGGGAATCTATTTTCCTCTAATATGTGCCTTCTCAACTTTCAGGCCGTTCGAGTCGGCCTAAACTGCCGTGTACGCAATTGCCCATAGGCTATCGTAACATTTATCGGCAGCCGTATATTCCTATTCCAAAGAACAAAATTATGTAAATTAATCCTTCGGCAACTCCTTATATTCTATACCTTGATTTTCACATTGCAAGCGAATTTTCTTCCCGATATCAGCGGTTGCAAGGTTTCTGGCAGCATTATAATCTGCATTTAATTTATTACCGCATTTCGGGCATTCAAACATCGTAGCTTTGCCCTTTTTTCTGTTTTTATCCCGATACTCTTTATCAAATTCAATATGGATATATCCGCACTCACTACATCGCCGTGAAGTATAACAAGGATTTACCTCTTCTACCTTTACTCCTGCCTCTTTAGCTTTGTATTTGATGTATTCCTGCAATTGATGGTATCTCCAGTTTTGACCAATAAAAGTACCGCTTAATTCATCTGCCAAACCACCAAGGTTTTCAATCTGAATTAAACCTGCTCCATGGTTTTTCGCAAATTCGATTATGCAGTGCGAAAGCTGATGATTCAATGTCTTGTAGGCATTATCAATCTTCCCCTCTAATTTTTCTATCGGCTGCAAAATACGCTTTCTTCCGTGCCCTGCACGTGCAGTCGGGGCTGCCAAATCTTGCCTACCAGTTTTCTGAATTGAAATTCTTCTCGCAATTGTTTGTCTTTTTAAAGTCTTGATACTATCTCCCAAAGGCTTTAGTTGCCTGTAACCAATTCGTGCATAACCGTTGCTTATTGCTGCGTATAAAGGCACGGACCAGCCCAAATCGACACCTACGATTATATCAGGATGAAGCGTTGTCGTTTCAGACTTGGGAAAATCATAAGTAACAGAAAGATACCATTTTTTCCTTTTTTCCTTTACTTCGAAAATACGATGTCGATACCCTAGTAAAGAATTCGTCTGATTTGAGACAAGCCGTTCAAGAGTAGCACGTTGGCCGTTGCTGATTGTACGTGTCGATAAAAGCACACGTGGATATGGTTTGTTACAAATCATTAGGTCTACCTCAGTTTCACCGGTTTCTGTCTGCTCAAGTCTGCGCTGATTAGGCTTATCGCAACGTATAGGAATAGAAAGATTTGTTTTATAATTTGGGATTGATATTTTTCCTGTTAATACTTTTCTCCAATCGATAGCACTTAGCTTATAGCGACTGAATGCACCTGCGATGGTGTCGGGCAAAACGCACATTTTTGAATATCTGGATAGATTTTCTTCTTCTACACCTTCTTCAAGTAAAATCTTTCGCAAATGTCTGGATAACTGGCCGATTCTAATACCCTTAGGAGCATCCTGATTTTTTAATCTGTAACGTTGATGAAGGTTTTGGTACATTTCACTAACAGCCATGTTAGCAAGACGAGATAATCTATAACGCACATCTCGAAGCATTTTACCAAACTCATCCCAAGACATATTTACCGGCTTGATGATTTGAAAAGTTGCTACTTTTTGCAAACGTCTTGTTTTTTCTTTCATATTTTTTCCTCCTGCTGACGTAATTAACAATTATACTACCCTATCATAGAATTTCAACAAAAAACTACTGCCCCTTGGTTACGATTTATCGTCTGGAAAAGCGAGTCACGAATCAGCAAATTCTACATTTTCTCCTTGTTTTCAGGGCAGTAAAATATATAATTCTATGTACCTTTAAGAAAGAGTGGAAAATGAAAAAAGAAAAGAAAAAAAGCACTTCAACTAAAGGAAGATTGGTCAAAGGATACATTCCCCCAGTATCAATAGAGTTTCTTGAGTTCGACACCTTTCGTAAAGGAATGAAGGATATGTTGAAGGGGAATTCCGGCGTATACGTATTGTACAAAAAGAAAAAGTTATATTATGTGGGAATGGCGAAAGAGTTGTTTGGCAGACTGTACCACCATACAAAGGACAAGCACAAAAACAAGTGGGACAAATTTAGTGTTTTTATAATTGGCCGAGGTTCCTACCTAAAGGACATTGAAAGTATGATACATAGAATCTCAGCGACCCCTGGAAATATCGTTAAAGGAAAGTTCAAGGGGCATTATCAATACGATGACAAAATCAGGAAAATGGTTCGGCAAGTCTCTCAGATAGTGAAAAAAATCCAACAGAAGTAAAATAATTTTAATAATATTGGGCGTCCGCCTAAATCACCTTCGTATTCTCTAAAAGCATTTTAATAGCTATGAGGCCTTCGAGCTATATCTCACGTTTTCATCTGGGGGTCGCTTCGAGGTCTTTGAGATAATCGCAAATCTGCTTGATTTCGGCCTTTTCCATATCCGTAATACTACGGGATTTTGGCTTAAAAGACAATGTTTTGCCATGTTTTCCCTTGCTTTACAATGACAAAAGAATATAATTAAAGTCATCTTTGGCTGGGAGCAAAAGGCGTAAGAAGAAGGAGAAGAGAGATGAGAAGTAAATCAATTCTTGTAATGGCTGCCGTTTTACTGCAGGTCTATTTTGCATCAGTTAGTTCTGCAATCGAGCCCAGTTTTCAAGGTTTGGGATTCCTTCCAGGGTATGACAACAGCTCAGTCAGTGGTGTATCCGGTGATGGTAGATTCATAGTTGGTGAATGTGATGCGGGTGTTGCCGTCGGGTTCCGCTGGGATAAGCAAAACGGTTTTTTGAATTTGGGAGACCTCCCTGGTGGCAGTAGTACTACTCATCCAGCCTCAGTTTCACATGACGGGTCAGTTGTCACAGGTTGGAGCAGCGGAGAACTTCCTGGTAGCGGCAGTAACGTCAGACCATTTCGCTGGACGCAGCAAGAGGGGATGAAGAATCTGGATATACCCTTAAATGGACGCGGAGATGGAGCAGGGATGGGTGTATCTGCAGATGGCACAACTATTGTGGGATTCTGTTATCTCAACGAGGGAAATAGTCTAAGGAAGTCTTTCCGGTGGACAGAATCGGAGGGGACAGTCTTTCTTGGCGATATGGTTGGCGGCGATGGTTTCAGCTGTGCCCGAGCCACCTCGGCCGACGGAACATATATCGTCGGCGAAACAAATACTCAAGCGACCGGAATAGTTACTAATAGATTTGATGAGTTCCTTTGGAGTCAAAGTGAAGGAATGAAACTTTTAGGGGTACTTCCTGGAGAGTCATTAATAAGAAGTACAGCACGTGCCATATCGTACGATGGGCAAGCCATTACCGGATTTGCCTATATTTCTAATGGAATGGAAAGAGCTTTTCGTTGGGCACCTGAAGAAGGGATGATGCCACTAGAGCAGTTGACTGATGGAAGAACCCCCAGATATGGTTTTGCTATCTCCGGAGATGGTTGCGTGATTGGTGGTGGGTCATCGGGATTAGAAGCTGCTTATATTTGGGATACAGAAAATGGCTCTCGCGATTTAAAATTTCTACTCGAGCAAGAATTCGGGTTTGACCTTACCGATTGGCGTTTGACACTGGTTACAGGATTGTCATATGATGGACTGATAATAGTTGGCAATGGTGTCAATCCATTTGGCCAAGAGGAGGCATGGGTGGTTACACTGCCCGAACCCACCACGCTCTTGCTGCTTGGTCTCGGTGCGGTGATGTTGAGAAGGAAACGATGAAAACTGCCCTTGCTCATCGAGCCAGTGAGATATATAATCTTACAAATTCAATTTTGGATAAATTTGAAGGCGGCTTAATTATGAATAAGAAACAAAAGATTTCTCTGTTGTGTGGTGCAGTGGCTGTTATATTTGGTGTCCTCAACACTCTCCTTGATTTTTACCATCCTGGATTTGATATATATCTTGTTATAGTGGTGGCGTTAACCGCCGGCTGCTTTTATACGTTTAGGGACAAAGAAAGCAAGACCGCAAAGGACAAGGGAGCAGAAAATCAGAGAGATTGAGCAATCGAATCCAAAATGGGAAGACCCATATACACTGGATCCCCGACAGAGAAACAACCCAGAGAGATAGTAAACGACACATCTCACAGGACAAGCTTGAGCAGCAATCGAGGATCTTCGCCCACAGGGTAAATTACCGCTACGAGGGGCGTATCAGAAGTAATACTTGAACTCGAGGTCGACGTCCCAGGTGTCGGGCAAGTCTATCTTTCGGGTCTTTGAGATAGTTACTTACCTGCTTGATTTCGGCCTTTTCCATATCCGTAATACTACGGGATTTTGGCTTAAAAGACAATGTTTTGCCATGTTTTCCTTGACTATTCAGGCATATTATGATACACAATAATTAAAGGATTAAGTTATTTTCGGAGGACGTAAAAATGAGGAAGTCGGAATTTCAACGGTTTTTTTCAGTCCTAATTATCATGTGCTTCTGCTTAACTGCCAATACCAAAACCTATTTGATTTCAATTCCTGTTACAGGCTCATACACTATGGGGCAGGGAAAATCTTTTACAATAGACCTTGGAGAGCCGTTATATGAAGTCAATGAAGTCAGACTCATATGCCAGGGGACTGTCACTGCCGGCCTTGGTAACCTGATGGAGCCATACTCAGACGAGTTCTATGGTTTTTTTGATACAGACCCGGGATTTATGATGGCTGTTGGTCCATCAGCTGGAGCAGGCACCTATCCACTACCGGAACCGTTTTCAGCTAATGTCGAATTTGAGTCGTATTTTGGAGCTACGTGGGATTTTTTGCTTGATGGGCAAGCTGATGGTGAAGTCTATCTGTCTGAGATTTACTTTATACCGGAATTTCCCCCCATATCATTTCCCAGTGGTTACATAAACACTGCTCAAATCCAGATTGATGCCATACCTCTTATAACTGGTGACTTCAACTACTCGGGTAAAGTGGACATAGCCGATTTCGCGATACTGGCCTCTGCCTGGATGACGCAAGCCGGAGATCCTAATTACAATAGTGATTGTGATATCTCAATCCCGCCGGACAGTACCATTAATAACCTGGACCTCGCGATATTCGCACAATACTGGCTCGAAGGTGTTACGCAGTAAGCCGGCGAACCCACTTTACTTTTCGGTCTCGGTGCGGTAATGGTGAGAAAGAAATTCTGTTAATGTGAAGTTCCGGTGGAGACCAGTTTCAATTTAATATTGATTATTTATGATTTACGATTGATGATTTAAGGCAAGCTGGCGGAGGGAAGCGAAGGGAATTAGTCCTGCAACAACGCAGGGTGCAGGGTTTCAATTTACGATTTACGGTTGTAATTTTGAGATTGCGTTGTTGAGATTGCCGCGCTGCGCTCGCAATGACGGAGTTTGAGGCGGATTTAGAAGTAATACTTGAACTCGAGGTCGACGTCCCAGGTGTCGGGCAGGCCCTTCTTCTTTGTCAGCTTGACCTTGACTGTCTGCAGGTTCGCCCAGCGAAGCTGAATCGTCGAAAGAAACTTGGCAAATCTTGTTATGTCAACCTGCTTTAGGCCGACTTTGGCACTTTGACTTTTCTGGCCGGAGGAGGTCATTATTATTCCCGAACTGAGCTTGTAACTGGTCGATGGTATTCCGCATAAATCGGCTATCTTCTCAACGGCACTGGCGTAATCAAATTCAGCAGCAGCGTCCTGTGAATCGGCATACTCCAGCCGGTCGGGGTCGAGGGTTAAAATCTCTGTTATTATGCCCTGGGCCTTTTTGTATTGCGAGCTCTCGAGCTGCCAGTTTTGTCTCGCAGAAGGCAAATATACCCCCCAAATAAGTAACGGCCATAGAGCAACTATGACAGGGACAAGTATATAGTAGAAAGTCGGGTTTTTGTAAAACTCTTTCATAGGAGCCTATCCTTATCCAGCTACGGCACGGCCTTCGCTGAGACGAGACTATTTTTTCGGCACAACCGTTATGCTGAAATTGTCCCGGCCGCCTTTGGCACCGAGGTTCTGCTGCAGGATTTCCAGCCCGCTTTTCTTGATTGCTTCGAACAACTTCAGGGTGTTTGCCCGGCTGGAGGTATCACCTGCAATACTAATGGTTTTGGTTGTAATGGATACTGAATCCACATTTAAATCCGTCTGCTCTGCACATTTGTTAAACGCCTCGAGCACCAGAGTCAATTTCGCCGATATGGATTCTTCACCTGTAACACTTAACAGGCCTTTCTTAACATTTTCGATGCGCCTTAATTCACCTGCGAGTTTTTTTACAGGGTTGGTTTTGGCAGGGGGTTTTTTGCCGAACATAACAGCTGAGTACTGTTTTTCAAATTTTCCCTGCAGTCGATTACGATATTTGTTTTCCTGCCATAATTGCAGCTGAAAATACAAACCTGCGGCAAGCATAAGAACAACCACGCAGAAACTTGAGAATTTCAGTGCTTTCTGCAATCGAACCTTCCTGCCCTGGTACGGCATAAAATCGCTGCGGAAATCCACACTCTGGGCTCTTTCCAGATGGGATACAGCAGCACCGTAGGCAATCGCAAAACCGACAGGGTCAGGGCAATCAGCCAAGGCCTCCGGGCCGGGTGCAGCGGCCTCGGTCAAATCCAGCGAACCAACTTCGATGCCCAGCTTTTCACTAAGCTGGGGGCAGTCTACAGAACCGGTGGAATCAAAAATTTTAATGCTGTTTATCGGCTTATCACTTTCAACTAAAGCAGTGGTTACCGGTATTTCTCTGGCAAGCAGCTCGTTTCTGTCCTGAGTCGGCCTGACCAGGAATGTTCGCATAGCCAGTGTTTGCTGAGATTCTGCAAAGGTGATAAAATAACCGTCCGATTCAGAAAGTATGCAGAAGAGGGAACATAAATCCGGCGGTAAAGATACATTTTGCAAAATAAATCTCGATAGACAATTAACATCCGGCTCTACGGTTACAGGATCAATATTATTACTTTGCAAAGAAGTAAGAATATCAGATAACTGCTTCTTCTGGGCGGTGAAGACAGTCAGCGATGAGCCGGCCTGGCTGCTTGAAGTTACCTTAAAAGCTATTGCAAGGTCGGTTATATCCATACCAAGAACTTCCTCTGCATCGAACCTGACGGTCGAAGCGATTTGTTTAGGATTATTAAATTTGCTGCGCACTTTATGCTGCATAAACATCGAACAATCCAAAGCTACGGCGGCCTCGGAAAACTTCAAGTCCCTTTTAGCACAACCTTCCGCGATAAGACGGGCCAACTCCTGCGGCTTCTGCTGGTCTTTTTCTTCAATATTAACGCTAAAGCAGCCTAAAACGGCCTTGCTCTTTGCCTCAGGACCGAGACAGACCACGGTAGCAGTGTCTTTGCTTAGATAAATTCCTAAATAGTTAGTACCTTCCACTTCAAGCAAACTCCTTAAAGCCGGCCTTTCAGCCGGAGAGTATGGCGATTTTCTCTAACTTCTTGCCGTCTTTAGTTACCGCTATAACAGTCGAGGCCTCTGCCACTCCACTTACCGCAGTTATTTTAATAGTGAAAAACCTGCTGACTGTCGTGATACATTTCTCGCATTTTTCTATCGAATCGGAATACCTAAACAGCGATTTCTTCAAATCCTCTATATCCTTAAAAGGCTCTATCCGTCTTCGCTGTATAATCTCTTCAGCAATTTCATCAGCATCGCCGCCGAAAGTAAAAGCAGCTTCTAAGACCTGCCGGGGGGCAGTATTTATATTAATCTTTCTCGAAGCCCACAGCCCCATATACTTCAGAGCCGATTCTTTTCTGCTTTCGCTGACTATTGTCGGCCTGGCAAGGGCTTCGGCATTAATTAACGAGCTGTGAAAAAGTTTTGCAAAATCGACGGTCTGCCTGGCACTCTGTTCAGAAACGGACACAGTAGTTGTCCTAAATCGTGTAGCCCTTTCGCCGCCTCTTCTTCTTCTCGCATGCCTGGTTCTTTTTCTCGTCTTTATTGCTGTCTTTTTCTTTATCGGCTTGAAGTCAAGTTTGAACGTTTTTATTTCACTTATTCCCTTTAGTTCCTGTTTTAGTGAATCAATCTGGGCCTCATTGACATCCATCCACTCGCAAAAAGTTTCGAGTCCGGCCAAAGCTTCTCGTTTCACTTCTTTATCGTCCAGCAACGCCCAGCCAATGGGGTATTTTGCATTTTCGTCTTCAATTTCAATCCTGACGGTAGCGGAACCAATCTTGAACTCAACCGGCTCGATTACTAACGGCCAGGGCGGACCATACGGACCTCGTACTACAAGAGAATTGGGGTTGTTAGAATCGGCGGCACTGCCGATATTAACAATTTTACCCATGTTATTAACATCGTTAACGTCGTTGATATCACCGGCACCACTTGTGTCGCTCATACTGATGGAACTGTCAGTTCCTCTATTAATATTCTCTGCAGCCCACTCGGCCAAAAGTTTCTTGTATTCGACCTCACTAAGGGTAAATAAATCCGAAAAATCCGGTTCATTCGGCCGGCTAATCAATGGCGGTATATTAATATCCTGCAATTCGGCAAATGTATATCGCGCTGCTGAGTCACAACCATAACGGGCAGCCTGATAATCTATGATATACTGCTCACGATGACGCTGGGCGGCAAGACGACTGCTCAATGTATAACCCAGTGTCGAAAATATAACCAATAGCACCAATGTCACCAAAAGCACAATGCCCGGCCGGTTTCGACAATTACATTGTTTTATTGGGTTCTGACTCCACATTGTCTCGTTCATTTCCGTCATCTTTTGTTGCCAAAACGAACTTTATTGCTCTGGTCCTGTCAACAGCTATGTTTCGTGTGATTTTTTCATCCTCCGGCACATCCAAAATACCCCTTAAGGTCTTAAAAGGCTCGGCAAAAGAAATAGTCACTACGATACCAGCAGGCAATGAACTGCTTGTCCAGCTATCCTGAAATTCTTCGCCTCTGGGGACCTGTATCTTAAAAAAAGTAACGCCGTCGCAAACCGGCACAAAAAGCTCTTTCTCCCAATCTTCTTTCTGCTCGTCAAGCAGTTTGTCCTCCAACGCAATTCCGCTGTGACTGCGATATAAAACAAGACTATTGGTGTTATTATCATAGTTGCCCTGCCAAATGATTTTTTCAAACGTCTTCTCTTTGTTCCTGCTATCGTCAATAGTCCTTAGAACTGTCAGCCGGGCGGTCGAGAAACCATTTTCAAACTTATTCTCAATAGTAATTTTCGTATCAGCACCCAGCGCAACTATTCTGTCGAGGTCCTCAGCAATGATCTGCAAAACTTCATAAGGCAGTCTGGAGCTGTCAAGCTTACGTGTAATCGCAGCAGCGCTGGTTTCTGCCCGGCTATAAATACTCAGCACCGCGACCAAAACCATTGCCCCTATCGTCAGTGCCACAAGCACTTCTGCCAGTGAAAAACCACTGCGGTATTTACACATTTTGTAAGAAATAATATTCATACTAACTAAATTGCATTTATTATTGCGCACACTCGTTCAGATATCTAACTAACTCCTCATCAGTCGGTCTGTCGGCAGTGCCATCATTCAGATGGCACATAACACTTTCACAAAAAGGTAGAGTATCACAATCATCCGTTAGCTCAGGCGCCGGTTCATTCTTTCGCTCAATCATTTGAATTAACTGCTCTCTTGTCACACCGGTTAACCAGTGCGTTAATTCAATCGTTCGCACCTGCCCTGCTGTATTAATATATTCAGCCGAGCAAATCGCCTTTACCCACATCTGCATCTGTTCTATTACCGGCTCGTAAAACAACTCAACGGTGGTTTGCCATTGTATCTCAGGATACTTATCACTGCTGCCATACTCAACAATCTCCTCAACTGAATTCCTGGACAGAAGAGTTTCCATATTATCGCGTGCAACTTCAAAGGCCTTCATACGCAGCTCTGAATCTGTAGCTGAGGCCATACAGCGGTTTATAACAACCAACACACTCGAGCTGATAAGCGCAAGTATAATCAAAGCAGTTACAGCTTCTACCAGACTAAAACCTGGTGCAGAGAACAGAATTTGTTTAGAACGGCACTTCATCTTGTCCTTTCGGCATCAAAAGTTCGACATCTCCCCGCTGTAATCCAACAATTCTGTTCAGTCGGTTAACTACTACCGAATAAGGTTGTTCATCATCATCGAACAGAACTATTTTCCCGCCGGCCTGCCAACCCGCGTGACCTGCGCGAAAAAATGCCCTTTGATGCTCTTCGTCGGTACCGACCAGGTCATCGAATAAAACATAAACAACCCGGCAATTATTGCCAAAATCATTTTGGACAATAATCTCTTCTTCCAGAACATCCGATGGCAACTGGGGCGAAGTAATCTGGCGTAACAAATAGCTTTGCTCTGCGATATCAATAATAACTTCATATCTTCTATTACTTTCAGCCGCGGCGCTGGCCGCCATCTGCATTGTCGAGACAAGCTCATTGGCCTGTGCCCTAAATGTGTTTCTCCTGAGTAATCCCGAAAAATTAGTCACCGCTAAAAGCACAAACAGAGAAACTATCATAACCACCACTACCAACTCGGTCATCGTAAAGCCGCATCTCATATTGCGTATTGCGTATTGCGTATTACGTAAATCGGATTGCCCACGCACGGCGCAATCAATATGCATCAGTGCTGTACAAGTCGGCATCGTTGTCCTCACCACCTTCTTCACCATCCGCACCGAAACTTTTGATGACAAACGATTTTCCGGATTCCGGAGAAAGCTCATAGATAAACTCATTTCCCCAACCGTCTGTGGGTATCTCGGTGGTTTCCAAGTAACCTTCCGGCTCATACCTTATGACATCACTCGGCTGCTCGACAAGCGCCATAAGCCCTTCCTCTTCGGTTGGAAGTCGGCCGGTGTCCATCCTGAATTGATTAACCGCGTTATGAAGAATCTTTAAATTGGCCTTGGTGGTTGTAACGCGCGCCTGGTCTATTTTCGTCGCTACTTTCGTAACTACGAGGGTGGCAAGCAAACCAATGATAATCAGCATAGCCATCAATTCAATCATGGTAAACCCTAATCTATTTTTCCTTTTTCTTTTTCTCATCTTTCTATGAAACTCCTAAACTAAAATAAATTCCCCATTAAGTAAAACATCCCACATCGATGGGGGACTTCTAACCGCGTTAAAATTTACCCGCTGAAACTTCCAAAATCGGCAATATCGTCGCGTATGCTATCAAACCTATTATTGCAGCCATAACAATTATAATTAACGGCTCAACCGCAGCACTTAACCTTTCAATAACCATATCAGTTGAAGCTTCGAGGTTTTCGCTGATATCCTTAAGCATCCTTTCCAGCTCACCGCTTTTTTCGCCGACTGAAACCATATGCGCAATCGCAGGGTCGATAACGCCGCTGTCTCTCAATGGTGTAGCAATATCGGCGCCGGCAAGAATCCTCTCTCTCGCCTGCTGAACGGCGCCTCTCATAAGACTGTTGCCGGTAACCTCCGCAACAACCCGAAGAGACTCAGCCATAGCAAGTCCCGAACCAAGAAGCGTCGAAAGTGTCGAGGCAAAACGTGAAACAACACGTTGTTTTATAAGAGGACCTAACAACGGCAGGGACAATAAAAGTTTGTCCCGCAAATACGCACCACGCCGTGTTTTCAGAAAACGCCTCAGTCCCAGAACAATTCCAATAACCATTGCAATCACAACAATCAGCCACCAGCTCGTCAGTATATAGCTTACGCCCATCAATCCCCTGGTAATCAAGGGCAACTCCTGGCCGGTTCTTGCAATCTGCTCAGCTATTTTCGGGATAACAAACGTTGTCAAAACCAGAATTGCCGCAATACAAAATATAATCAGAACCATCGGATATATCATCGCCGTCATTACCTTCGATTCGACCCGCTGGCGCTTTTCCATAAACTTTGTAATGGTCGAAAGGCTTTGACCCAGAGATCCGGTCACTTCGCCGACGCGAACCATACTAACATATATAACATCAAAATAATCACTGTAATCGCTCAATGCATCAGTAAAAGACTCACCGCTGATAACCCTGTCGCGAATGTCGATAATGGCGTTCTTGAATCGCACATCGGATGTTTGCAAAGTAAGAACCGAAAGTGCTTCGGTCAGTTTAATTCCCGAATTAAGCAGCGTGGTCAGCTGTTTTGTAAAATCGATTAACTGGTTTTTGCCGCCTCTGGAAAAAAACGAAAACAACGCCGCTTTACTCTCGGAACCGGAGCCGACTTCCGTGATTGAAGTAGGGTGAACACTTCGAACCCTCAGCTGTTTTCGCGCAGCATAAGGGCTTTCGGCAGTAATTGCACCTTTGACTTTTTTGCCGTTCACCGCCACCGCTGTATAATTATATCTCGGCATCGCCCATTTTCCATTGACTATTGATTATTGAATATTTTTTCTCGCTGTCTTACGAGAAGACACAAAGATTGCAGCTAATTTCTCTGCCTCTTTAAGTATCGGTGTGACCTTCTGCTTATCCAGCAATTGCTCATCAGAAGCAAACTCAATCCAAAAAGACGCCTCATCAGCTTCTTCTATAACAATTCCCAGCTTAGAAATGAAACTGGCTCTTGATTGATCAATACAAGCTGCTCGATAGTTAGAAGCAACTGAAGTTGAGCATCGAATATGATTACCTAAGCAGTTTTCGGGTAAAGCGATACTGATTCTGACACAATGATGTGCAAACTCTTTTGTCCTTGTTTTCAGCTCCTCTTTATCCATATTCGTACGGTATCTCAAATATAAAATATCAAATAGTAAATTGTAAATAATAAATAGTAAATGTCATATCACATCTACCTGTGTCACCCTCAATACCTCGGCGATAGTTGTTATCCCTGCGAGAACCTTTCGTACCCCGTCCATTCGCAGCGTTTGCAGCCCTGCGTTAATGGCAGCCTTCTTTATAGCACCGGCAGTCTCCCTTTTGTATATCATTTCCTGAATTTCTTCATTAACCAGCATCAACTCATAAACGCCGGTTCGGCCGCGATAGCCGGTTTGAAAACACTTATCGCATCCCTTTCCGACAAAAAACTTTCCGCCGTTTTGCTCTGCGCTGGACGCTCCGACGTCCCCAAGCCCAAGCTCCCTTAACTCATGAGGCTTAGGCTCATACGGCTCTTTACAATCCGGGCATACTTTCCGCACTAATCGCTGTGCTATTATAGCAATCAATGATGAGCTTGCCAGATAAGGCTCAACGCCCAAATCCAAAAGCCGGCTCACCGCACCTGCTGAGTCGTTCGTGTGCAGCGTGCTGAAAACCAGATGTCCCGTCAGCGAAGATTGTATCGCCATTCGTGCCGTTTCCACATCTCTAACTTCGCCGACCATTATAACATCCGGGTCCTGACGAAGCACGTGCCGAAGTGATGTAACAAAAGTCATCCCTTTTTTACTGGCAACCTGAATCTGGCTGATACTTTCCAGCTGATACTCGATAGGGTCTTCTATTGTTATAACATTTTTCTCTGCCGAATTAATCCTGTTAAGGCAGGCGTAAAGAGTCGTGCTTTTTCCGCTGCCCGTCGGCCCTGTCACGAAAATAATCCCGTGCGAACGGCCCAACAGAGAATCGAATTTCTTCAAATCGCCTTCCCACAATCCCAGTTCATTTAATCTGAAAAGTCCTGTGCTTTTATCTAACAGCCTCAGGACGCTGCGTTCACCGAAACTGGTCGGCACAGTACTGATACGCAAATCGACTTCACGCTCGCCCAGCCGGACACTACAGCGGCCATCCTGTGGAAGGCGACGCTCCGCAATATCCATTCCAGCCATTACCTTTATACGAGAAATAATCAGCGGCAGGACATTTCTGTTCAAACTCAGAACATCATATAAAATACCGTCTATGCGGTAGCGAATTTGAATCTTTGCTTCGTAAGGATGTACATGAATATCGCTGGCCCGCAATTGCAGTGCACGAAAAAGAATATCGTTAACCAATCTGATAACCGGCGGACGATTAACCACATCAAGAAGGTCATCGGAAGTACCCGCTTCATCAACGAGCTGGTCGAGATTTTGCGAATCGAGCTCTTCGGCCACCTCTTCAATAACCGTCGTCCTTTGCTCGTAGGCGACATCTATTGCAGCGGTAATGGCAGCGCGTGTGGAGACCGCCGACCTGACGGCCATACCAGTCATCTTAGAAACATTATCCATAACGTCGGAGTCTAAAGGTTTGGACAAAACTACGGTAAGCTCTTTATCACCGCCGCCGGTTTTTACCCCGATAAGATAATGCTGCTGAGCATAGGTTGCTGGAATAGATTCTATGAATTCGACAGGTACAGACTTGGCGGAGACCTCCTCTAAAAATTCCCACTCCAGAGCAGCGGCAAACAGCTTCAGGACCGCTGTCTCGGTAAAATACGGACAGCTGAGCAATAGCTCATCGAGCCTGGATTTCCCTTCGCCGTTTGCCTTCAGAAACTCGGCCAATCGCTCAGCGTCAACCAGACCCGTCCGCTTTGCAGTTTGTATCAATAATTCCTTCATAACATTGCAGGGGTGCCTGCCCTTTTGGAACGAGAGATTAAGACAGCCACATAGCGTTAGTGTCGCTTATAATACCTATTTTCCTATTCCAACTCAAGGACACGCAACGGCTCTGTCGGCTCCGGCTTTACTCCTGGAATACTCTCGTATTCCTGAAAACGGCGTTCTGCCTCTTCAAAGCCGGCTCTGTTTCTCTCAGAGATTCGCTGAAGTTGCGCCAAACCTCCAGCAGTATCATCAGGACGCAGAATATTAGCTTTCACAAAGATATAAAGGTGTTTGTCGTCCTTCTTATTGGCGACACTGCGGAACAGCGCTCCGGCAATTGGGATATCTCCTAATAGAGGCACTTTGCTGCCACCTTTTGACTGCTTTAACTTTGTCAGTCCCCCGAGAATGATGGTACTTCCGTCGGGGACTGTAACGATGGTGTCGATGTTACTCGTTGCATAATCAGGTGGCGCCGAAGCAGTAGCTCCTTCTTTCTCTACGAAGTCTTCGCGCGTCATGGATACCTCCAAACGCAGCAAACTACCTTCACTGATATGCGGCGTAATGGCCAGTTCAATCTTGGCCTCATACGGGCTATACTTTGTTGTAGTAAGTGGAATGCCTTCGCTGGTATAGCTTGTAGTACTTTCGGAAACGTAGGTTTTATCAGTAGTTTTTATTAATCCTTCCTCATTGTCGTTGACCAGGACTTTGGGCCGAGCAAGTATTCGGCCGTAGCCCTTACTGTCTATAGCGTCTAAAAGCGCCTGGATTCGACCCTCATTATAAAACCCCCTAACTCTCTTGGTAGGGGCCCCATCGCTGTCAAGTAAATTGAATCCGGCTTCGATTACGCTTTCTCCACCAGCAGCCACAGGTAGTGTGCCACCCATTATGGCAATATTATTACTTACAAGGTCCGTTGCATTAGCCAAAAGACTCAAATCATACTCAAAATCTTCCTCTTTGTTTATTTCGACAAGTGAGACATCAATCAGCACCTGCGGTCTTCTCTTATCCAACTGTTTTATTAAACTCCCTATCCATTCCTGGTTTTTCTTGCTGGCATAAACGATTATCGAAAAAGTGTTTTCATCAGGTACGATTATAATGTCTTCTTCTGTTTTCCTTATTGTCTGTTGAATCTTACCTTCTTTGTCTTGGATAGTCTCCTGAATAAGTTTCTGCAAGACTTCCGCCAAATCCTCGGGGGACTGGTTTTCGAGCCCATAAATTACATACGGTATCGCTTGTTCGAGTGTCACACTGTCTACATAGCTGATAATCGTAGCTATCTGAATGTGCTGCTCAGGCGTGGCATTTACCAAAAGCGAATTGGTCGATTCAATTACCACCACTTGCGGTTCTTCCGCAAGTGGCTCTGCTTCAGCGATCACTGCAGGCGCAGTGGCTCCCTTCTTGGCGGCGGTTCTGCCCCTGGCAGTAATTCTGCCGGTTACCGCTCCGCCGATTATACCAAGCTCCCCCAGCTTGCTTACCACCTCTTCGGCCCCGACATGCTGAATATCGTATAATCGCAGAGTCCTAAGGTCCTGTTGTTCCACATCAAGAGAATCTATCAAACTATCAACAACTATCAATTGCTCTTCAAGGCCTATCATCAGGATACGGTTTGTTCTTTCGTCGGCATCCAGGTATACAGGCGGTTCAGCCGCCGGCTCAGTGGTCGTTGGTGTCCTCTTCGGCGCAGCTTGCCTCCTCGTGCGCCTGGTAGGTGTCCGTGCTGGTGAAGGCGCTCCTATAGTGACTGATACAGTTCCTAACTGCTCAGCAAGAGTCTTAATTTTCGGAGCAAGCGTCGCAGCCATCGTATATTTTAACTGCCTGAACCTGAATTCCTTCGGCTCACCGGGCTGGTCAACCATTTCCAAAAGTTCCTCTACGCGCGCCATACGGTAGGCATATTCGGTAACGATAAGTGTGCCTGTCTCAGGAATCGGCGAGATGTTTGCACCGAGCTTCATACTAACCAAAAGATTCTGCGCACTGGTTGTGCTTATATAATTCAGATGAAAAACACGCGTTATAACTACATCTCCAAACTTCACATCGCCGACTTCAGGATGCAAAACAGGGTCTATACCCAATGCTTCAGAAGCAGGGACAATAGTTACAAGATTACCCTTACGGGTCATAACGAACCCTCTGAACTTCAGTACAGATTCAAGCAGAGGATATAAATCCCTTATCTTGATAGGGCCTTGAAGCTTCAGCGCAACTTCACCTCTGACCTGTGTTTCATCATACAAATAGTCTAATTGTAAATACTTACCTACCAAATCCACCAAATCTATGATATTAAGCTTTTCCGGCAAATCCAGCTCAAGCATCTCATTTCCATCAGCAATCGGCGCCGGCTCGTATGAGCGGACCCTTGAGATAGGCTTATATTCCGGTTCCTCATCAGTTAAATTAGGTTCCCCCGGTTCTTCTTCCACAGCCGCCGGTGCTGTTTCTTCCGCCGGCTTCAAATCAATGGGAGGTTCTTTCGGTTCATTTGCTTCCAGTGCAATTGCAACAGCGTTTGGCTGACTGAGTTGCTCAGTCTTCTCCTCAGCTGTTTCTTCCTTGGCTTCTTTCTCGCCTTCTTTTTGCAAAATGGGTTCCTTCTCAGTCTCGGTAAACAAATTGAGAAGTTCATCGAAAAGCTCATTCGGTTCGTTGCCCTCTGCGCCTGTGGTCAATTCCTCGCCCCGAGTGGCAGCTTCAGAAGAAGCGGTTATTTTTTCAAGCTCCGCCTCTGCCTCCGCCCTGGCTTTTTCAAGCTCAGCCTCTGTGATTTTTCCTTCTTCCGCTCCGCTTGCCTCATTCACCTCAGCCGGTTTGTTCGGCTCGGAACTTTGCAGAGCTTGTGCTCTGCTGCCTCGGAGCTTCTCGATAGCAGAAGTAATCTTCTCAAGCTTTCCGATTGGAGCGATAGCTATTACTACATCTCCGTGAACGTCTATAATTGCTTTGGCTTTTTCAGTATCGCTTGGTGGAGCTGAGAAGGTCCCTATTGATATATCATTAACCTCAGCCTCTATTTGCTCAATAGAGGGTAAATTCGCAATCCCTGAGGCAAAAGTAATCGCTTTTATATCAAAAGTTTCCTCAGCATCAACAAGCTCCAGAATAACGGTTGCTTTAATCAACTCTTCAGGCTGAGCTGTTACCAAAAGCGCATTAACGCCGGGAAGCTGCGAAACTGTGCCGAGGCCAGCCTCATCAAGATATTTTTTGCCTTGCTCAGCGGACACGTGTTTTAAGGAAAAAACTCTGTATCGCGCAGCCACTGAAACAGCCCCTTGCTCCGCAGCAAAAAGGAAACTACCGCACAGAAAAACAACTACTGCACAAATAACAACAAAAACTTTCGCCTTCCCACGGCCTTGAATCTGCCGCTCTGTTATCATAAATTACTCCGTAGTTCGCTACACTAAAATTCTATTCATCCAAAACTCTCTGTACTTATCGGACATCTTGCCGAAAACCGCCTAAATAAGTCCTTTCTTCACAAGACCTTACATAAGCCTCCAATGCTACCCTGCCAGGCATAGGCTTCGACTGCCTCGAATACCCCCCACCATACTAATTCAGACACAGAAAACGCCAAAAAGTTCCTTATTTTCAGTTAAGAATTTGCTGATGATTCCCATCTTGCGACTTATTGCAGGGCACCCAACCACCTCTTATTGCACCCGGAAAACCGCAAAACAGGAGACTATCCTTACCCCGGAACATTCACATCATTCAAGTTCAGCCTGTCTAGGTTTGATTCAATCAAGTTTGCATCACTTTTAGCTCTATCACCTCCAACTCGATTCGGCTCCCGCTGAACGTTCTTTAACCTTCGGCCTAAACGGCCCAGTCCCCTTGCCTCTCTGGCGCTTATACGCATAGCTTCACGTTTGGAAACAGGTCTCCTAACAGGCCTTTTCCTCGTCGCCGCGATTTCCTTAGCATTATCAATCATATCAGCTTCTGCATCTGTATGGGGAGCTCCCAGTTCGTCCTGCATAGTATCCAGCTCAGCCAATACCTTTTTCATCTCAGCTTCTGTTTCCTCATCTAACGCTGCCTTTTCTTCGGCACTCATCTGAAACTCAGCATCTTTCTCTGGAGGCTCACTGCTGGTAATACGGCCACCGGGTGATGAGCCTGCTTTAAGAAGACTTCTTTTTTCCGGCCTCTCCGCCACAAGTTCGAAAGTGCTTTCGCCGTCTCGAACAACTACAAGACCATCTTTTACCTGCTCAATAATTAAATGCCCCACCTCGCTGAATGGTCTTACCCAGCGCAAGCCCTTACCAGGCTCATCAATCAAGGCCAGTGACAACTCCGGGTGTAACGCATAGCAACTGGTGCCAACAAGCCTGAATTTAGGTGAGACAGACTTAGGTCTGGTCGGTTTGCTGCGGACCCTCGAATATTTTGACTTCTCTTTAGGCTTAGGTGGTGGATTCAAATACAGTGCAAAAGCCTCCGCCTGCTTTACAAGCGGGGAGATTTCGTGCCGTTTATCCTCGACTTTATCACCTCTGGCCTGCCTGAACTGCTCTATCGCGCCGGCAGAATTCAAAAATTGTTCAATCTGCTTATCGCCGCGAACTCCAAAAATCGCAGGAAAACCAAAAAAAACAACCGCTAAAACTACAGCTATAATACTTGTTATCCGCAATGTCTTTATCATATCGGCATTCCAGTTCCCCCTCATTCTTTGACACTGCTGACAACATTTAGTTCCCGATAATGAGCTTTTTCCCCAAAGATAACCCCTGTTAGCTTATACGCAAATAGATTCCCTGAACGAAAACTATTCACTCTCTGCAAAGACTGCGTCCAGTATCTCATTAAGCTGCGGGGTTTCGCCCTCCCAGAATCTAACCACCAAACCATCCTGTAACAACACAACCAAAGGGGTTTGAACATACCAGTCCTTGCTCGAATCAAGCTTGCCTCGCAGGCAGGGCGTATCGACTGGAACAATACTATCTATCTCCGAAGCGTATGGAGGAATCTCAATAAATGCGAACCGTACTGAGTCCTCATTGCCGGCCATATCGCGGCTCATCTGGTCATATAGTGGAATGGTATAATGACAAGTATCACATCCGGCACTATAAAACACCACAATGATAATATCCAACCGTAGAGAAGCGGCAATATCGATGTGCTCGAGCATCGACCATCCCTCAGAATGTTCTTTTCTAATCCACTCTTCGGGTTTTACCACTTCGTATTTATCTGTCTTATCGGGCGGCTTATTGAATATCAAAACCGGCATGATAATGCCAATAGCAATAAATGTCGGTATCGCAACGCTAAAGAAGTGCTTCGCCGAAGGCCACGGCGGCGGCAGGAGCTTCAGATCCTTCGGCCGGAAAATCACAAGGCCGAGAAAAAGTGGTATATCAACCACCGAAAGTGTTATCCATGGATTGACCTTAACCCTGCCAAAACAGCCGCAGGACTCTGCCCCGACGAGACCTTTTTGCAGCGTTACTGCTATAAACAGTCCGAAAGCCAACGCCGCAACCATCCAGGCCAGCTTCCTGAACAGTCCACAGACAAGCCATATTCCCAGCCCAAGTTCCAATGGTATCTGGATTAAAAAGAACTCCCACGACTCCCAGAAACCTTCGCTCATAATCGGTTCGGTTAGCAAATGATGGATTTTCAGCACGGCCGCGACGATAAGAACAAATCCTGTCACAAACATAACGGTTTGATTAGCTTTTTTCATAAATGAATGTTTCACAGAAAGCTCTCGCAACCCACAAGCCGCTTAAGTTTGAAGGAACGTAACACGAGTACCATTTGCCTTTTAGGCGTAAGCCTAAGCTCAATTGATCGGGGAACTATTTCTTTGCTTTTTTGGGATAAAATACCCTGCTGACAATTTCTAGTTTCTCGCTGCCTTTTATATCCACAAAAAACTTATCCGTGAAAAATCGGTCTTTTTCACTGGGTGGAGGCGTTATCTCCAGCTCAAATTCATAACGATTGTCAATCTTTTCCTGGTTCAAAACCTTTATAGTGTCTTTTTGCGACGATGTCGACTCAACCTCGAAATCCTCATCATAATTGCTGAGTATCCAGATATGCCTTGTTACCGGCTTTTCAGGTTCAGCCTTATAAACAATGAGGGACGGTGGAGTAAACTTAAATCTCGGTAACACTTCAAAAGGAATCGTAATCACACCGCTTTCCGGATGAGTGACGGTAATTTCTATACGCCCACCCAATTTTTCTTGCAGTCTTTCTAAATCGACCTTCGGTTGAAGAACAAATTCCGTCGCTTTCGCTGAAGAATCATAATCAACCGTTATGACATCTTTTGCCGATCTGGGCTGCTCGATTACCTTGAGTTTATTTATCGAAAATTGCTTGCCATCAACGCTTCTAATCATAATCTCCGGACAACCGGCGTTTTCCTTGTTAAGCAAAAGGACGAGTTTCTTCGGCTGGTAATGAATTTTCTCCACAATATTGGCCTTTATAGCCAGTTCAACCTTGGACTTTACCTCATCGTTGCTGTATACAAACAGGATTTTCTTTACCGAACCGGCGCGCTTGCTCGCATTATACCTCACTTTCAAGGTCCCGCTCTCGCCAGGTTCATATTCCTTTTTCGCCAGCGTATATGGCGTACAACCACACGTCTTGCTAACATTTTTTATTTTCAACAACCTGTCCCCTGTGTTTGCAAATTTAAACTCACAAAAATTTTTTGACCTGGGCCCGATGTTGCCGAAATCATGAACCACTTTTTCAAATTTAATTACCGGCCCACCTTTACCAAACGCGGGGGCAGCTTCAGCTTTTACCGAATCAGTTACTGCCTCAGGCGCTGTTAACTCAGGTTTAGGCTCCTCTGCCGCCACGGCCTGTCCTTCACAGCCAATCCACAAAAGACAGGCAGAAGCAACAATAAAAGCACTTAAAATCGTACAATTGGGTTTCATAATCCTAACTCCAATCTAACTACGATATTAATTTAATATTCGTTCATAGAAAAAATCAATTTAACATAAAAGACCTAATTAAGCAAGAAATTTCCAAGGAGTTGGTGATATCTTAACCGGCCAAATATAGCTTTACAGCCAACATTTCAATCATCACCATAGCGTAGTCCGGAGCAAACTGTGACCTGATGTTTCCAACTTAATCGGTTGTACCAATGTAACCTTCTTTTTCCAGGTGGAGAATAATTATTTGGACGCATTCTTCCGGCGATAACTCAGTGGTGTCGATGGTAAGGTCGGCATCTTTCGGCTCTTCGTACGGGTCTGATATCCCGGTGAACTCCTTGATAACGCCGGCGCGTGCTTTGGCATAAAGGCCCTTAAGGTCGCGCTCTTCGCAAACCTTTAGCGGTGTCTCAACGTGTACGAGGATGAATCCGCCTCTTGGCTGTATCATCTGACGTATCTCTTTACGGATGCTGTCGTAGGGAGCAATCGGCGCACAAACGGCTATGCCGCCGTTTTTGGTAATCTCCAAGGCCACCCAGCCGATACGGCGGATGTTGATGTCGCGGTGCTCCTTGGAGAAACCCAGCTCTGAAGAGAGATGCTTGCGCACGAGGTCGCCATCGAGCAGTGTTGTGGGTCGGCCGCCAATCTCCATTAGCTTCGTAATCAGCACGTTGGCCAGCGTTGATTTACCACTGCTCGGCAGGCCGGTAAAGAAAACGGTAAATCCATGCCTGCTTCGGGGTGGGTAGGTTCGGCGAAGTTCCGCAATAACCTCGGGGAAAGAAAACCACGATGGAATCTCCCGTCCGCTTTCCAGACGCTGCCGCAGCTCCGTTCCTGATAGTGACTTGACATTCACACCCTCGCCGACCTCATCTACAGGCGCATAGGTATCCTGGTCCTCGACATAAACCATCATCTTAAACGGTACCATCTCGATTTGCAGCTCATCTTGGAATTTTGTGAGAAGTTCCTGTGCGTCATACGGCCCGTAGAAGGGTCTACCGGACGAATCAGAGCCTGGACCAGCATGGTCCCGGCCTACGATGAAATGCGTGCAGCCGTAATTTTTCCGTACAATTGCGTGCCAGATGGCCTCACGCGGACCGCCCATCCGCATCGCCAACGGCAGCAAACTGAGCATAGCTGTGTTCTTTGGGTAGTGTGTCAGTACCGCCTGATAGCAGCGAACACGTGTATAGTGGTCTACATCACCTGGCTTGGTCACTCCAACTACCGGATGTATCAACAAATTGGCCTGCAGGTTAGCAGCGGCGCGAAAAGTCAGCTCCTGATGAGCACGATGCATAGGATTTCGAGTTTGAAAGGCCACGACTTTTCGCCAGCCTAATGAGGCAAATTTCTGGCGAACCTGAGCAGAGGTCAGGCGGAGGTCAACGAAGTCGTAATGGTGAGGCGGAGTAACAGCTTCGATGGTCCCGCCTATGTAGTAGGGGTTCGTACTGGCGGCCAGATAAGCTACGCCGGGATGCTCATAATTTGCAGTACCAAAAACATTTTGCGCCTCAGCGTTTAAGTCCGGCTGCCAAATCTGTTCAACATTGAGGGCTGCCAGCATAGTACCCTCAAAATCCCGCAGGGCCAAAATGCTGCCCACTTTTAGACTTTCAGCAGCTTCCCTGGAGACATCAAGTACAATCGGCATTGGCCAAAGGATTCCACTCGAAAGGCGCATTTCACCACAGACGCTCTCATAGTCGGCTTTGCACATAAATCCTCGGAGAGGTGAGAAGCCGCCGCTGATAAGAAGTTCCAGATCACAGAGCTGCCGTGCTGTCAGGTCCCACGATGGCCAATCACGAGAGAGAACCTTCATCTCAGCTGCCCGCTGCTGGTCGACTAACAAATTTACGAGAGAACCACCATGCGGCTCAATCAGGTGTTGAGGCATCTTTCATATCTCCTTTCTAAGGCACCTCAGAGGGACCGGATTCAACATCCAGACCCAAATCGCAACTGTACCTTTCTTTACAACTTGTTTCCCCGTATGCCACAATCTTCGGAAAACATAATCACTTTTTTCTACCACCTGGAAAATAATAATCTCACTTCAATGCGAGCATCTTGAGATTTTAATCAACCAGATATGGCTTTACAACTGACATTTTAAGTATTATTATGATGCGAACCAACAGGAACAGATTATGAAAAAAGAAGACAGCATAAATCAGACAGGCAAGATGCCTAACTTCTGGTTCTGCGCGGGACTGCTTGTCATACTAATGGTTTCAATAATGACTCGTGACATAACCCGCCCTTTCTACGGCCTGCACAGTTGGGCCGAGGCCAGCGGGGCCTGGGCAGCAAGGTCTCATCTCATATACGGCCTAAAATACACAAAAGGTGTTTCAACCTGGGCGGTTGGTTATCCTCCCAAAAAAGACCCTGAGAGGTATTTTGACCATCCCCAACTGGGATGTCTTATTAAAGCAGCATCTATGTACATTTTCGGAATCAATGAATGGGGATCACGGATATCTAAAACGATATCAGACCTAATAAGTTTGATTATTTTCCTTAAAATACTGAGAGGACTGCTTGATGATAAAACAGCCATTTTAGCCGGCCTCATATACACCCTGTTTCCACTGACAGGCTACTTCGGTACTGGAACATGGGTTACACTGATAGGTTTTTGGGCCATATGGTGCTACCTTGTGCTAATCCGTTCGCTCCAGAACGCACCAGAACCCAAACTGGTTCACAGGATAGGACTGGCTGCAAGCTTGTTTTTGACATTACAGTTCGGCTGGCACGGCTTTTTCTGTCCCTTTGCTATCGGAGTCCACTACGTTGCTCGATGTATCTTTCGCAGACAATTGCCGGATAAGGGACTGCTGGCAATTTTAATAATTGCACCTTTATCAAGTCTGGCCCTGAATTTTACAATTATGGCCGCCGGCTACGGATGGGATTTTACCAAGATAGTGGAACTGTATAAGTGGCGCTCAGCAAAAGGTGAGATGCCGGAGTTTCAATGGGGAGCCTGGCTTGCCAAGCTTTGGGAATTTGGTGTAACAAATTTCACGACGCCGATACTAATCACTACAATCGCTTATCTGACATTTGGTCAACTAATTGTATTTATGGGGCAAAAACCGGAAGGGCAAAATGAACGCAGACCAAGACAATTTCCTCAATTTTGCCTGTTTGCAATCATACCGCTTTCCCAACTGTTGCTTTTGAGGGGGGCTTTATGGAAACACCAGACCTGGGAACGACCGCTGGGCCCACTCATTGCCATTGCTGCAGCTCTGGGTGTAATGTTGTTGGCAGATATTCTGAAAAAACTACATCGCAGGTTAGCCCATCTCGGCACCGTAGCTCTGGTAGGGCTCTTCCTTGTCTATTGTATAATCGGCACCAACTACTACTATGCTGTAAGATGGCAACCACCGGAAAAAATAGAAATGTTCAAAATGCTTAATCAAAGAATACCACCCAATAAGGCCCTCTTGAGCTTTGAACCCTTAATTGTTCATCAGCACAAGGCCAAAGGTGCCTTTTACAGACCGGAGATAGCATGGTATCTGGACCGAGATATTGTGCAGGCGAATACTCTCGAACAAGTTCAGGAATACGCCAAGACAGGTAACTTCCCCTATTATCTGGTCCCAGCAGTGGATGGATTAGCGCCTCTGATAAAACCATTGCAGAAAAAATATGAGTTTCAATATATTCCTGGTGTCGAGAGCGAAACAACTAAAGACGGCAAATTCCTCAAAGCAGGGATGTATCCGTATATGATCTTTAATCTCAATAGCAAGCCTGTCGGTCAAGGTGAAGGGGCATGAAAAAAAAGGAAAGTGCCGATTCTTGGCTGACGGTTTTTACCATAAGCTGGTTCTCTGCAGAGCTTATAGAACCTTTGCTGCTAAACTTAAATGATAAGGCCAAATTCCCCGAAAAGATTGAGTATATAGTCATCGATAACACGGCGGGTAAGGATCACTCAATATCACGTCTCACGCATATGCCAATACCTGTTAAAATATACACCAATGATACTAAAGGACTAACCGGTTCTTTTGCCCACGCGTCAGGGCTAAACCTTGCCTTGAGTAAGCTGGAAACGGAATTTGCCTTGGCCGTTGACCCAGATGTCTACGTCTTCAAAAACAACTGGGACTGGTTCGCCATTAACGAAATAAACACAAAAAACTGTTACGCTATTGGAATAAGCTATCCACGCTGGCAGCTTGGCAAATATCATAATTTCCCCAACCCTGTACTCTGTTTATTTCGGACAAAAGATTTTAAACAGATGGAGGCCGATTGGACACCTTACTCAAAGAACCCAATTGTCACTTTCTATAACTTTGTAAGAAGACAGATACTACGGTGCGGCATACTCATAAACAGAAAAAGGTATCAGAAGTATCCAATTATAAGAAGGCTTTGGACTTTTTTAGAGCGGTTAATCGGAGTTTGTAGCCATGATACCGGCTGCCGAATAGCAAAAAAGGCAAAGCAAAACAATATAAAATCGGTCTTGTTTATGTCAGTTCTGCCCGATGACAAAGTGGCAGGCAGTGAAACTGCTGCGTTTAAACAGCTCGCAGGTGAATTTGAGCTTTATTATTATAATAATGAACCTATCGCGACCCATAAATATTCTACTCGCTCCAGAGTTTGGAGAACCTCCGGAGCAGGTGATACAGATTTCTGGCACCAATGTATCGAACAGTTTCAAAGTGAGTTTAGCAAAAGAGAAAGAAACGTAGTTTGAGACAAATAAAAAAAATTCTGAAATCCATAATAGCAGTTGCCTGTATTATTTATCTGGTCAGATTTTTCTACACAAACAGGGACTCTCTCGACGTTGCTTTCAATCTAAATATTTTAACGATAGTTTATATTGTTACGCTCTTCATCATTTATTTGCTGCTGCACAGCTATAGATTTCAACTTGTTCTGGAAAAGTGCAGCGGACATCGACTTCCATTTTTCCCGTGGCTCAAAATTCTGATTCTGGGTAGATTCCTAAATACGATTTTTTCTCAGACAGGCAACGTCTACCGAGGTGTGCGTCTAAAGAAGGACTACAACATCTCCTATACCGACTATATCAGTAGCTTCACTTCTTTTGCCTGGATGGATACCTGCATGAACCTGATAATTGCAACGGTGGCGGTTGCGGCTCTAAGTCCTGACCTGCGGATAGGCCAATTCACTGCGTGGAAGATTTTGGCCATCCCGGCCGTTGTTGTTATAATCCTGCCTATTTTAGCTGAAGTTCTTTTACACAAAATAAATTTCAAAAACAGGCATTTGAACTGGCTGCACTTAAAATTATCAGAAGTCCTGACCGTCTCTGTAAACAATCTAAGAGACACAACTTATTTACTCAAAATACTCCTGCTGGGCCTTGCTATGTTCATCCGAACCTGCGCATCGTTCTATATATATTTTTCGGTTTTCGATATACACGTCAGCATGTCTGCTTTGGCCGTTTTCTACGCCCTTTTCCACCTCAGTGTTTTTGTTATCATCACACCCGGCAACCTTGGTGTACAGGAAGTTGCCTATGGTTTTCTCAGCGAGCAGATGGGTATCGGAATGGCACAGGGAGTTCTTGTCGTGGCACTTATGCGAGTAGTAGGAACCTGTGTTATTTGCACACTCGGCCTGATTCTGGGGGGACATGATCTGCTTCGCCATCACAGGGACTATGCTGAATCCTAAAAACGAACCATCCCGTTCTGATGCTTATCCTTTCCTGATGTATACAGAGATTCCAACTTAAACTGGTGTATAAGAATATCAATCTCTTTTTCAAGCCGCTCTTTTTGTGTATTATTCGCGAGTATACAGTTTACCAGTGCCTTAGTCAGCACTGAATTCATAAATGAGCGATTCCTTTGAATTTCAACCTGTGGCCCAAGTAGCTCCTTAATATCCCGGCGCTTATCCCAGACTTGCTCTATTTTATCAACAAGTTCCTCGTAAGTAAGCTCTTTTATGTCAATCAAATACTTCTCCATGCCAACCGCTTTCATAACACCAACGGATTTATGCTCATAAGCTATACACACCGTTGGAACCGCCGACTTCAATGCAAATATAACCGAGTGATAGCGATTGCCGACGACCATATCCATCCGAGAAATAATCGCCTGCTGAATTTCGGAATTCCACTTTTTCGACAACACTCTGACCGAATTCTTCGCCCCTACCAGTTCTATAATCCTTTCTATTAAAGGCCTATCGTTACTTCTGCCGTAAAGTTGAGGCACAAAAACGACGGTAGCGTCAAATTTCTCTATCATATAATCTATCGCCCTGGCTACCAATTCATTATATCTTCCCTGTTCTTTTTCCGGTTCGGCACAATCGCGATAATTGCAGTGAATACCGGCAGGCGTTATTCCAATCAAGGCCTTACGCCCCTTCCCATGACCGGCCGCTTCGATTAATCCCTCGCTTGCCATAATATCGTCTATCTTTGCCCCATCAATATTGATACCGTCTTGAAAAGCAGAATCAGCGGTAACATAAACAACCGGCTTCGTAAGATTCAAATCACTTAAATATCCTCCTGAAACAGGGTCCCTCAAGGTAATTATCTCTACCTTATTCAAAAGGTATCTGCGAAGCACATTTCTCCAGCGTATCTTAAATGGCCCCATAGATGGACCGTATATTATTACTGACTTCTTAAACAGCTTGGCTAAAAATATGTTCAACAGATGCCCACTAATCTCGTGCGCCTTGTAAATGTCCCCAAAGTAAGGACCACCGGGAGCTGAAATGATAATATCAGCATCAGATGTACCTTTCAATGCCTTAAAAACTCCAAATTTTGGGAAAAAAGAGGACAGTTCAATACCCAACAACTTAAAAAACAGCCACAAAAAAACAAACGGCAAAGAAACAAAAGGGAACTGCCTGCTGAAAGTTGTGAATTTAAAAATATCTACGCCTTCCTGGAGGTCAAGCCCACGCGGTGCTGCAGTTACAACGGTGAATTTCGCACTGGGCATCAATTTCCCAAGAGTACTTATCATTGCTCTCTGAGCGGCTTCATCTCCCCTGTTGTCTGAATGGGAATTAGTAATAACTATATTGACCGTGTTATTGCTCATAATTCTTGTTTCTTTAACTACCTTCCAACTTTGGAGAGGTAGTATGCGCTCTGACCATTAGTTTCTTCGCCATACCCAAATCTCTCGACCACAAATCCATGCTCTTTATACAGCTGTTCCATGAATTGTCCGTTGTACCGTACGCAGTGCAGTGCCCCGGTCCACTTGCAACCTCGGTAATCCTGAGGATTTACGGTCATCTCCGGTACATCTTTTTCTACGAAGGCAGTTATAAATACTTTGCCTTCAGGATGAAGAAGTCGTTGGAATTCTCTACAGTATGCTGTTACATCTTCTATGGTTAAGTGAGAGAACACTGAGTACAGATAAATGATATCGAACGAATGGTCAGCAAAGGGCAGTCTTATTCCGGTCTGCGCTATTTTCCCTTTTTTGTTATAGCGAAGATTGGCAACATCGATGTGTGTGAATGTGAAGGCTGGATGACCTTTGTGAATGTAACGCTTGCACCATTCTATAGATTTTCTGTCGACATCTATAGCGCTGTACTGTCTTATATCACCGACTTTTTGCAGTATCCCAATCGGTAGGCGTCCTGGACCACATCCTATCTCCAGCACACGACTGTCAAGTGTCAGCCCACAGTGTTGCACAAGTCTCTCTGCTTCCCCGCAAGCTGAATCAAAGAAGTCTTTGTCTTTTTGAAAATTTTTCCCACCAAATCTTAAGTGCTTTGCCGGGAGAATTACTCCTCCGTAATTTATAGTCTGCGAACGCAAAGGATTTACCATAAAATTAAAAAATCCCTTTAAAAACCAAACCGTAAACGTAATAAGATTTGCTTCTTGCTGAGTCATTGATAACTCCATTATAAATCTTAGATTTTTCTAATTATTTTTTTCTTATAACTCAAAAACAGCTTAAATATTAATCGATTAAATCTCAATATAGCAAATGGAACATATTTTAAAAGCTTTTTCAGCATCTTGTTTTTAGATATAAACCTGTTCGTATATACTATTATCGCCGCAGGATAATCAAGAAATGTGGGCTTGAGAAGATGATTTTTATTCTCTCTAAGGTCTTTGGGTGTTTTTTTCCCCACAAGGGCGAGAACTTTCATACGAGCTACAATATTTCGTTTCTTGAAAAGAACCGGAGCCGATTGTGAGCGAATCGCTTCAGCCGAACTAAGAGATAATAGCTTTATCTGGTTTTTCGCCGTTGCTTTCTCTATTAAATCCTGTCCCGCACCTGTCCTTGTTACCACAATCGAGGTACCAACCGTGTCGCTCTTTACAATACTGCGCAGCCAGGCATCTGCCAACGATATGTCTGCGAATTCATTGAATTGGTCACCGCACAACGTACAGTAGTAATGGCTAAAATAATATCCGCCGAAAACCTCTGTCCACCACGAATGCAAGTTACCAATGAACTTTTCGGTTTTATCTTTCAGTAATACTTTCAATCCGCTCGGCCATCCGTTACCTCTGTACTGAAGTTTATCGATTTGGCTCGGCAAAACCCCCAGCTTTGCCAGAACAAATTCAACTCCTCTAAAGCTGATTGTGTGCGAACACACCAAGCCAATATGATACGTTATCTTGTCCTTCAGTCCTTGTAACCTCAACTCGGCCCTGCGAATTCCCCATAGATGACACGGAAGCCCAACAATAGCAAATTTGCCGTCTTCAGATAAAATTTTATTTAACAGCAAATTCAACGGCAACGGCACATACTTCGCCCCCATAGCTGAATATATCTCCTCGGCCGTTCTTGCAATAAAGGCCTCTGCCCTCAACGGGTCGTCTTTGCTTATCCTCGTCAGCACAGCTCCGTCGATTAAGCCCTCTTTTAACGCAAAAAGCAACAGTGATGTCGCTATGCCTCCTGATGTAGCCTTCCACCTTAACGATGTATCTTGCGAATAACCGATAAAGCAATTAATATAATTGCCCAAAAGTTTATTGTCGGGAATTTTGCCGAATACAAACTGATTAAGCTGCCTGAAATTTTCATTCGCTGCCGGACACAAACTTAAACAAAGCCCACAGCCGCTACACTTGCTCTCTACCACTCTCGGCAAATATCTACCATCAACACTGTACTTAATTTCCAAGGCTCCCTCAGGGCAAAACGCCACACAGGTACCACATCCGGTGCACCACCCCTGACATACTATCGCCGTAATATTTCGAGGCTCCAACGATTTGTTCATTGGTCTTTCATGTAACTACTGATAACGTCAACAACATAATCAGTAACGTCTATTTTGTCTTCCAGCAGTTTTTCGTGGGCGGCCCGACTCTTTTCTTTGGCTTGCGGATCACAGAGCCAGTCTATACAACACCGAAGAGCTTGATTGCCATCTGTAACTTGCCTTACCAGGCCGTATCTTTCGAGCATCTTTATATTACCTGACTCCAGCGTATTAACATAAACGGCAGGAACACCTAAAATTGCAGATTCTGTGGCCATTGTAGCCCCTTCGCCGACGTAAAGCGCCGAAAATGCCAATATATGATGTATAAGATGCGCCGGAATATTCAATCTGTAATGCTCGAACTCCTTCGGCAGAGGAGCTTCGGAGGTGATATAGGGTCTTGCATATTTGGCTATCTGGTTAATAAAAGTTAACCTTTGTCCGCTAATAAAGCCGTGTTGACCAACGTCATGATGCGCCTGCCAGCTCACGAACCGAATTATACAATACTTCTCTTCCGGATTTATTCCCGCTTTTTTTACCATCTCAACTTCAGCGGTAAAACGTTTTGGGTGCAAATAAGCAAGCTCATGTAAACCGGGATAAAAGTGGTGTTTTCTACCCAGATTACCTTCAAAACAATCTGGCGTATAAAAACCGCTGACAAACGGATATGTTATCCTATGAAGAAATCGTGCGACTTCTGTATCGTCCCAGACTACCACCGGTTTTCGCAACAGCCAGCCGATATGCGAAACGAAAAGACCGCCGTTTGCCGCGAGGATATCAGGTTTATATTTTATGCAAAATTTCAGCAACCTCAACTGCCTTACAATATATTCCCTCAGCAATCCGCATTTACCTGTGCCTTTTTTGCTTAGCAACTTATATTCAAGCATGAAATTCTGTAGGAGCTCTACCAAAACATCCTTGTCACGGGCGGTCATCGCGAATTGATGCCCTTTTTTCTTTAATTCTTTACCGACCGCATTCCAGAAATGCACATGAGCAGGATGTGTAAGGTCTATCAAAACTTTCATTTATTTCTTTTATAAAGCTGATAATTTCCGAACATTTTCAATAAATTAATGTCGCTTTCGTCGTCTGAAACGGCAAAGTTGTATTTATACTCCGTCGGAGGATAATCTACACTAAGCCGCTTAATTTTATTTTCTCCGTAACAATGAAAATACTTATCTCCTTCCCAGCAGGAACCCGCTCCCAAGAAACCATACTCTTGTGCAAATCTCACTACATACTCCCGAGGAGATGAAGATAATACAACCGTAACACTATCATTCGCAGAATGTTGCTGTATCTTCTGTAAGACATCTCTGTTTATTTTACTCTTTAAATGTTCGACTATCTGCCCGATTTGACTTTCGTCAGATAAGACATCTTTCAGAATTTCTGTCGCCCCACGGGCAAATCTATATCGCGAAATGAGCTTAAACACTCGAAGAACTGTCAGAAAAAAAAGATGAAAATTCATCTTCTTAAAAACAAGATATCTGAACGAATCTATATTTATCAGTGTTTTGTCGAGGTCAACTACATTAAGAAGCTTCATACCAACCTCACCAGCGAACCAAGCCAGCCCCCCGGGTCCTTAAACAAATTGATATCAGACTTGTTTGTGGACAGATGGCTAAAGAATCCTACAAATGGCCCGAACCGGCCCTTCAAAGAATACAACAACAGAGACCAATACACAAAAGGAGAAAAATACGTTCTTATCTGACCGCGTTTACGATGGATATCACGCTGGCCTAAAAGTGTGCTTAAATAATTCGCCCCGTTTTGCAGTCCCTGGTTAATAGAGCCCCAAACACGTGGATTTACTTCGATAAGATACAGTTTATCATCTGTCGTCAGCTTATACTCAAACATCGCAAAGCCCGACCACTTCGTTGCTTCAAGTAACTTTTTGGCTACAACAATCATTTGCTCGTTGTGAAAAGACTCACGATACATACTTGAGCCGCCGGTAATCGGGTACTCGGCTATTCTTCTGTGGCCGTAACCGACTTTGATATCTCCTTCAACTGAAAAAACTGAATAGCCCACTCCTGCCCCGCTGATATATTCCTGAATCACAGCACCCTCTAATTCCGGCCTGCTTCTCAAATACCTTTCCAGTGCTTCCCGCTGCTCGAAATAATAAACTCCCCTTGACGACGATGATAATTTCGGCTTTATAACCACTGGAAACCTGACGTCCGCAGGACTATCGAAAGACTGAGGTATGCTGACCTCAAGGCCTTGACAAAGATTCTGCAACTGCTGCTTGTCGTTCAATAAAACAAATGATTCAAAACTGCCCCAATAAGACAAAGCTCTGCCGAACTCAGCCTTGTGTGACATAAATACTTCCATCTCAGCACTGTTAACCGGTATAAAAAAATCGATTCCATTTTCCAGAACGATACCTAATATCTCATCTTTATAATCCAACGGACTGTCGATGTTATTCTTCAGAACAATATGATGGTCTGTATACCTCGTATGAAAAAACCTCGACGCAGCACGGCTGTCGCAAGTGTAAACTTCAACCTCCGGATAAAGTGACTTCAGAAAGCTGACGATAACCACCGCTTTATAGCTGGTACTATCACTCAGTAGAACTTTGCAATTATACATTTAGCTATATTTACCGTTCTGTCCTTGATTAATTGGTTAAACCAGGAAATTCCGCTCTCCTGCCACCTCTCAGGATGCATAACCAGCGCAATCCTGCTTGTCGGGTTCTCTGCTATAAAAGCAATCAGAGAATCAGTAGTAGAAACATCAGCCGTTAAGCTGCTACCGACATTGTCTCGGATATTCGCTCTTGTTTGCCCCCAGGTCCTGCCTGTATCTGTCAGGTAGTACATTTCCGAATAGTCAACATCGAGATACGCTTCCGCCGATACATCGAGTTCCTTATAATTATATCGGTTCCATAAATCACGGTTATCATGCGGCGAAAGAACGCTGCCATGCATCGCAATAGTCTCTACCGGCACCAGCAGTCTTAAGCTGCTTAGATGCTTCTGGAACTGCTCGAACGCCTCTGCATAATCACCCCTCGAAGTAGACAAATCTTCATAGTGATAACCAATCTCGTGACCCATCTGAAAAATCTGCCTGATTACAGATTTATCGAAGGAACCTCTTGTTATCCTGAAATAATATGTAGTTTGAACCCCGAATTTATTTTCAACTTCAGCAATCCTCAGAGAGCTTCGTGGTTTCCTGTCAACATCGTGTCGTAATAAGATTCCCTCAACCGGTTTGTGCTCCTGCCAGCTCTTGACCCCGTAAACGGGTATGCTATGGTTTTTTATTGTTTGAAGAAGCTGCTCATACTTCTGCGTAGTAAAATCTCTCATTTCAAATCCTTGTTGGACTCCATATCAAACCACATCGCAAAGAGCGTAAACTGCACAGCCGAGATAAAGCAGAACATCGCAGCCAAAGCATTTATTGGCGGGATATGTCCGGTGGTGAACCACTTGTAAAAAAGGCGCACAAATAAAACCACCGTAGTTATATTAAATATAAATCCGAACACGTAAAAGAACACCAGCGGATGAAAATCCCTGATAATGTACTTCTCCTTGATTCTATACAGAAAACACTTAAGCAGCAGCCACGAGAGTTTCGGCACAACTTTATAAATTTTTATACCGCTTTTTTCGCCGATATTGTAAACCGGCCGTATCGGCACATCACAGACCTTCAGATTATAAACATTGAGTTTTACCAGCATATCATTCGGCATGCCGTAGCTTTTATATATCTTGTCCAAATTAAGTATCTTTAGCGCACGCAAATTAATCACCGTGTACCCCGTCTGCGAATCCGCCACGTGCCAGTAGCCGGATGCTATTTTGGTAAGCAAAGACACATAAGAGTTACCCAGGTACCGTACCTTTGGTATTATTTGCCAGGCATTGCCGGTAAAAAGCCGGTTCCCCTTGGCATAATCTACCTGACCTGATACAACAGGCTCCAGAAGGTTCGGCAAATCATCCGGGTCCATTTGGGCGTCACCAGCCATAACAACGGCGACAGACTGCTGATTATCACGGGCCCATTTATAACCACTTGCTATGGCACCTCCAACGCCCTGGTTTTCTTCGTGTTGTATCAAAACAATCCGACCGCCCGACTTTTCAGATGCATTGCGAACTACTTCCGCCGTCCCGTCCGTACTTTTATCATCCACCACCACTATTTTGTCGACATAATCCGGCATAGTTTCAAGAACTCTGCCGATAAGTTTTTCTTCGTTATATGCCGGAACAACCACACATACCGTATGTTCTTTGTACATTATAGCCTCCCTGTGATATCCGCTTGGCTGAGCTGTTCAAAAATTCGGCCCAGCACAGCAATCTTGAGTAAAAAAGCTAATGTATCGGAAACTTGTCGCACAATTCAGCCACTTTAGCTCTTACTTGTTCCCTTAATGAATTGTCTATTTTGTATTCGCTGTCACTTATTATCTCTACGCCTTTTAGCATCTTATCTATCAATTCTGCTATACTCTGCATTTGTTCGCTCCCCATTCCATTTTTCGTAACAATAGGCGTGCCTAATCTGATGCCGCTGGTAATCGTAGACGGTCTCTTATCATAAGGCAGCACCGTTCTATCGACGATTATACCGCACTCTCCAAGACATTTTTGCGCTGTCACGCCCGTCAAACCCTCTCGCGAGTTCCCCGCATTTATCAGAATCATGTGATTATCTGTCCCTTTTGTGAGCACGTCAAGCCCCAAATCAACTAAATCACCTGCCAATCTCCTGGCATTTTCCACAATTTTGAATTGTCTGCTTCTGTATTCGTCAGTAAGCATCTCTTTGAAAAAGACCGATTTAGCCGCTATGTGGTTCAAATAAGACGTCCCCTGCACACCCGGAAACGTTGTGTCCTCAATTCGCTTCCACAAAGGCGTATCTTTCCCCTGCACTTTTATCTTTTTTTCGCATTCTGCCCCCATCAGTATAAGGCCGCCTCTGGGGCCTCCCGGTTTATAAGTGCTTGTTGTCGTAAAATGTGCACAGTTCACCGGTGATGAATGAACGCCGGCCGTCACCAATCCCGATATGTGTGAGATGTCCGCTAAAAGATACGCTCCCACCTTATCCGCAATCTCTCTGAACTTCTCGAAATCTATCGTCCTGACGTAGGCCGAGGCTCCGCATATAATCAGTTTGGGTTTTACTTTAACTGCTTCGTTCCTGACGGCATCGTAATCCAGAAGCAATGTTCTCTTATCGACGCAGTAATTCTTTACGTCAAAAAACCTACCGATTAAGGAAACCGCATCCCCGTGCGAATAATGTCCCCCCTGCCCCGAACCGAGACTTAATATCTTATCACCCGCTTCCAGTACTGCGGTAATGACAATTTGGTTGGCGCTCGTGCCGGAATGAGGCTGCACATTTGCATATCGCGCGCCGAACGCCTCTTTAGCTCTGTCGATTGCGAGTCTCTCCACATCATCAACAACTTCGCAGCCGCCGTGAAACCTCGCTCCCGGAAAACCCTCAGCCGTCTTGTTCTGAACGACTGAACCAAGCGCCGCCAAAACCGCCTGCGAGCATTGATTCTCCGCAGCGAGAAGTTCTATACTCGTTTGCAGTCTTTCATACTCCTTTGTTATCAGCTCATAAACCCGGGCGTCCGCCTCTCTCAGAGCACCGAATTGCCCTTCATGATATTCTTCAAAACTCCTCTTAACGAACGGCATCTCACACTCGCTAACCACTTAGCTGAAAAAACTTCTGACAATATCATTAAACGTCACGTAAAGAACAAGTGCAATCACAAGCACCCAGCCGACAGAGGCAATTCTCTCCTGAACGCGCACAGCAACCGGCGAGCCTTTAATTTTCTCAATCAGAAGAAACACAATATATCCTCCGTCAAAAGGCAGCAGCGGCAAAATGTTAAACACCGCAAGAAATGCGCTTATCAAGCCAAGAAAGTAGACATAGTCTATCAAAGGCCGTTCAGCGACAATTTTATAACTGAACGTCAGAATACCAACAGGCCCCATAAGGCTCTTTGGACTGAAAAGCCCCGTCACCAAACCCTTTAATGTTATATACGCCTGAGCGATAAACATAATAGTCTTTCTGTATCCTATCCCGATTGCATTAACCGGACCGCTGGCCTTATAGAGTCTTTCCAAAGGTTTAAATGGAACAAAGTCGGCAAAAACCGATGTGACAGCCGAAAAACTCTCACTTTCTTTCACATCCAGCACAACACTGCCGGTTTTTCTCTCACCCAGACGATAGGCAATCTTTATACGCTTACCTGCTTTTTGTTTAATTTCACGGACAACATCGTAAAAACTTGACATCCTGACCCCATCAACTGCTGTTATCACAGCGCCGCGGGGAATCTCCAGTTTTTCAGGCCAATCTTCCGTAGCAATAGTTTTTGCAACGACAGGATGCTCCGCGTCGAAAGCCGGCACGAGAAAGATGCCGATTACCACTCGCCCGTCTTTCTTCGAACGTTTGGGCCTGACCGTAATGGTAAGCTCCTCTTCCGCACCGTCTGCTCCTGTGCGCAATACTCTTATCTGCAGTTCTCTGTCCTCGTATTCTGTAGTAACCTCGCGAAGTTCCTTATAAGTGGGGTTTTCTACTTCTCCCGCCGCAAGTATAATATCGCCGCTCTGCAGTTCCTCTGCGGGTTTAATATCTTCAACATCTTCTTTCTCACCGCTTAATAGCACCTTAAGCTTTACCTTAATAGACGGTATTTCCTCTCCCCTGGAAACCGCTTCCAATCGCAATCGCGGCACCATCGAACAAATATGACCGGTTTCGGATTTGTCCTGGTCTTTTATATCAGTGGCAATCAAACTTAATCTAATTTTTGCTTCAATCTCACTTTTTCTGCCTTGCTCGATGCGTTCAGCCGTGACCTTTATCGAAGGTTCGATGCAGTCTAAAGCTGTTTCTTCGAACTCCCAATAATGCTGCACACTCTTTCCGTCAACAGATATAATTCTATCTCCGGGCCAAAGCCCCGTTTTCTTTAGCAGCTCATTAGTGTCTGAAACCTCCGCAACGGTCAAACTCTGCGGCATAATAATACCGAATTCTTTTACTTCACCGCCCGCATTTTTTTCAGCAACAATCGTATACTCTCCGACACCGCCGTCCTGATGCCTGACCTTTAATTCGACCTTTTCGTCCCTGTCCGACAAAGCCGCCGCTACTGCGATATCGTAAAAATCAAGGTCCTTGCTCTTACCTGATATCTCGATTACCTCGTCCCCTGCCTTAAGTCCCACAGCAGCCGCAGGTGAATCCGCTATCACTCCTCCTACCACTGCCGGCACTCGATTTATACCTATCATAAAAACAGTCATAAAAACTATAAGTGCGCTGATAGCATTAAAAACCACCCCTGCTGCTATCACAGCCATACGGGCTCCGACCGGCTTATTGGCGAACGAGCGCGGGTCATCGCTGGCTTTAACCGGCCCGACGTCTTCCTGGCCGAGCATCTTTACAAAACCGCCAAACGGAATAACTCCGATGCGATATTCGGTCTCACCCGCCCGGTGCCCCTTCTTGCCGACAGTAAAACTCAACCTGCCGTCGTCGGATTCATCACCTTTGGGAAAAAACTGGGGCAAAACACGGATACGCCAGCCTCCCTCGGTTCTCAAAATACCCATAAAAGTAGGTGGAAAGCCGATTGAAAAGGCTTCGACCTTTATACCGAATAGCTTGGCAAAAATGAAATGACCGAATTCATGGACTAAAACAAACGCGCCAAAACCAATTGCAACTAAAAGAATATTGCCAAAAGTGCCGATGTTTCGAGCTGCAAAATAAATAACCACCACAAAAACAACAATCCACAAAATCGCATATACATACTGCTCGAACAAACCTTTTGTTTTAGACATACGTTGACCCCTAAATAATAAATCCCTTTACGTTCTTATGCTCTTGTACTCTCGTGCTCTTTGTTCGACCTCTCTTCTTGCCCATCCGTCCGCCTCGAGAAGTTCTTCGAGCGACACGCTCCTTTTAATATTATGTTTATTCAGACAGTCTTCGATTAACTCGACTATACTTACAAATTTAATTCTGCCCGCCAGGAACTGCCCCACTGCCGTCTCATTCGCAGCGTTAAAAACAGCCGCAGCCGTCCCGCCCGTCCGCGCTACCTCGAAACCGAGTGACAGCGCTCGAAACGTCTCCGTATCAGGCCTCTCGAACGTAAGCCCACCTATTTTATCAAGCTGCAGATGTTCGGCTACTCCCGCCACACGCTTCGGATACGTCAAAGCGTACTGAATTGGAATGCGCATATCCGGCCGGCTGAGCAGCGCCACCATCGAGCCGTCCACGAACTCAACAAGCGAATGAACTATCGATTCCGGATGAATCAGGACCTCTATTTTATCGACCGGCATATTAAAAAGCCAGTGTGCCTCGATAACTTCGAGCGCCTTATTCATCATAGTCGCCGAGTCAACGGTGATTTTAGGCCCCATATCCCAGACAGGATGCGAAAGTGCCTGTTCGAGCGTTACGTTTTCAATCTCCTCCAGACTCATTTTCCTGAACGGCCCGCCGGAAGATGTCAAAATAATTTTACTGACCTCCTCATGCGCCCCTGCTTGCATCGCCTGGAAAATCGCTGAATGTTCGCTGTCCACCGGTAAAATAAGCCCCCCGCTTGCCTTTATAGTTTGCATAAGCAGCTCGCCCGCGATGACCAGCGGCTCTTTATTAGCGATAGCTAAGGTCTTGCCCGCCTTTGCCGCCGAAAGAACCGCCGGCAGCCCCGCCGCTCCGACAACTGCTGCAAGAACGGTATCAACCTCTTCAAGTTGCGCAATCTCTGTTAGGCTGCTCGGCCCAGCCAAAACCTCAACTTCTAAATCACCAATTAAATCACGAAACTGCTCAGAATAATCGGCATTCGTAATAGCAGCGAATCTCGGCTGATATCGCTTCACCTGCTCAGCCAACAGTTCGACATTACTATGAGCGCTCAGTGCGACGACTTCATACCCAGCTCCAAGCGAGTCAATTACTTGCAGTGCATTCTTGCCTATCGAGCCTGTTGAGCCTAAAATCGCAATTCGTTTCACCATAACCTAAATACTATGCCTACAACCCCCCAATGTCAAGAAACAACAAATCAGAGCCGCGACAGCTATGGAACGGTAATTCAGTGTGTTTGGGTTATCTTGTTCCCCATTCATCATATCGACCAGCGACTAATCTCTTGTTGCTTTCACCAAAGCACCACTATAAAATCTTTAATGAACGTTTTTGCATTGTGTTTAAAATTAAGTTTAACATAACGAAAATATCATGAATGACATCAGAAACATTATTCCAAATAGTCTTGTCCACTTTTTAGAAAAACACTCCAAGAAAAAAATCGAATACACCCATGCAGTTAAAGTGAATCTCGAGGTTAAGTGGTTTACTGTATTTTCACCAAATGAGCTGCGTGTTACTAATTTCGAAATTTATACAGGTGAATATTATCTTAATCATGATGAACCGGGCGAAGACCCTGAGTTAAGATATGAAATACCTGGGATAGATATTATTAATGGTTGCGAATCATACGACCCCGAAGGAATTCTTGTCTATTTCCCACAATTTTCTGAATTTGGATCGTGGGATTGCGATCATTTAATTATTACTATGTACCCAAATGCATCATGGGAATTTATTCAAAAAGACTTATTCAATTACGTAAATGGCCAGTGGTATCCTGATAGAGTCAATAATTACCTGTTAAGGCCGTGGGCTGACGACAGGTGCAAGAACTTTAAACCTCTACCCAAAGAAAACAACTAATCATCCCCTCTTGGAATGCGTTCGAAGGGTTAGTACCTTGAGGTTTTGTGGTTAAAAATCAATCAAAACGGGGCTACCCCCACACCAAAATCTGTCCCGATCGCAGTCGAGGGAACGGCTAATTCCAACTTGCATACCACAAACCACATGCTAAAAATCAATCAAAAATGGGGGTACCTGCTGAGTAAAATCCAATTTTTTCATATTTTTATTATTCTTTTCTACACAACGAGTTACGAGAATCCAGCATCGAAAATCGAGTACTTTTTTCGCATCAAACCCGCGGCTACCTCCTATTGTAGAAGGAGGTCTTTTTTACTCCTTAAGAAAATAATAAATTGTAAATCGTAAATAGCAAATGGAGTCGCCAATGCCGTCCGTATAAAGTGAAGTAATTCGTTAAATCTTGTTTTGAGCATTTGAGAATTAGATTTTCGAATTTGTTTCGTATTTCGTATTTCGAATTTCTCGCTTTCCGTAGTAGCGAAGCGAAGACGGAAGCGCAGCTCGTCTGCGCAGAAGGAAATTTCAACCAAAATGAACAAAAAATGCAAAACGAACCCAATTTCTAAAAACGAAAAATCGAACGTAATCTGTTATTTGACAAGTGAATACGGCAATAATTCGAACATCCCTGCGATGCAAAAACGAACCCAAAACGAACCCAATTTATAGTGAGCTTGCCTGCTCTGAGCTTGTCGAATGGGTCGAACCTATTTCGAAGGGCAAATAAGAATGCAAGCCAAAGATACGGCGTTTAACACGCTTTATTATTCGTGTCGAAGTGCAACTATTGGGTCAACCTTAGCCGCCCGCACCGCAGGATACAATCCGAATATAATCCCGACGCCGAAACTAATCACCAACGGCAGCACAATGCTTGCCGCCGTAATGACCGTCGGCATACCCGCAAAATATGTTATCAAAGATGGCACTAAAACCCCCAGCCCTATCCCGATAAGGCCGCCTATTATTGAAAGGACGACCGTCTCTATCAAAAACTGGCTGATAATCTGTCTTCTTTTCGCGCCGATAGCCCGTCGAATCCCTATTTCGCGGGTCCGCTCTGTTACCGATGCCAGCATAATATTCATAATCCCTATTCCGCCCACCAGCAGGCTGATACCCGCAATCGAACCCAGCACAATATTAAACGTTCTTTTTGTTGCCTCTGCTTGGCGCAGCAGAGCCAGCGGCACACTTACAAGGTAATCTTTTTTCTTATGGAATCGCTCCAGCATAGCCTCGATACCGTTAGCAGTAGGTTCGACATCTTCGGTCGAATCGACCTGCACTATCATTTGATGCAGCTCAACCAGTTCCCGTTCGAATGTGCCGGATGTTCTTCTCGCAGTTACATCGCCGAAATACGAACGTGCGACATTGATGGGAATATAGACGTCCACTTCCTGGTCGGGTATTTGAATATTGCCAGCCTGGCCGCTTTCGCTTTTGACGATTCCGACGATTTCAAAGCGGTCGCCGCCTATCTTAAGAGTTTGGCCGATTGTATTTTCAGCTGCCAGAAGTTTTCTGGCGCCGAACTCCGTCAGAACCGCCGCAGGCGCACGTTCATCATCATCGCTAGCCATCAAAACCCGCCCGGCAATAACAGGCCTCTGCACCAGTTCGAACCATACTGGCGTCGTCCCTACTATACGCAGCTCCAGTGCCCTTTCACCCAATCGCCCTTCTTTTCGTACCAATTTCACCGGGGCTGTCTGTCTTATCGTCTTAAAAGTTTCAACCACCCTTACATAATCTTCGTATGTCAGTCCGTAGATACCCAGATGAGAATGGGTCGTGCTGGTCGTTTCTTCCTCTACCGATTTAATCGAATTGATAATTATATTATTGCTGCCGAGCTTCCGAATCGCCTCCAGTGCCTCTTTACTCGCCCCTTCCCCCACCGACAGCATCGCCACCACACTGCCGACCCCGAAGACAATACCAAGAGTTGTAAGAAAAGAACGCAGCTTGTGCAAAAACAGGTCCTCTACACCGAGCAGAATATTACGGGCAAGCTTAATCTGCCTCATCGTTCTGCCCCTTCGACGCGGTCCACCAGACCGTCGAGCATATGCAGCCGTTGCCTGGCGTATGCCGCAACATCCTGCTCGTGGGTCACCATAATTATCGTCTTGCCCTGCTCGTTAAGCTCAACCAGTAATCCGAGAATCTCTTTTCCAGTCGCCGTATCAAGATTACCCGTAGGTTCATCCGCAAATATAATCTGCGGGTCGTTCGCCAGTGCCCTCGCAATCGCTACCCGCTGCATCTCGCCTCCGGACAGCTCCGTCGGACGGTGGTGTACTCTATCTTCGAGTCCCACTTTTTCGGCAAGCTCCTCGGCACGTGAGGTGCTTTTGCTCGTTTCCCATCCAAGATAATAAAGCGGCAGCTCGATATTTCTCAGGACTGTCAACTGTGGTATGAGATTAAAACTTTGAAAAATAAAACCAAGATGCCGCAGCCGCATCTCGCTGAGTGAATTATCATCAAGGGTGCTCACGTCCCGCCCTTCAAGAACATATCTGCCGGAGCTTAAATGGTCTAAGCAGCCGAGGATATTCATCATTGTGCTTTTGCCCGAGCCGCTCGGCCCCATTATCGCCCAGAAGCTGCCTCGCTCGAATGACAAAGTTATGCCGCCGAGAGCCTTCACTTCGCTGCTGCCCATCTGGTAAATCTTCGTGGCATCTTTCAGCTTGATTATCTCGCCATTGGAATTGGACTGCGCCTCACGTATCATTTACCTTCCCCGGCTCGCCTTTGGCGCCTCCCCTCCCA
>Ga0315548_1000335_pt1 | contig 44101 bp, 30 predicted proteins | sample SalMarSW160110MG_2_FD_202540 | JGI IMG/M metagenome (GOLD analysis project Ga0315548, IMG submission 202540) | Salt marsh sediment microbial communities from the Plum Island Ecosystem LTER, Massachusetts, United States - Salt Marsh Sediment SW1601-110 ... | reverse complement strand
GACATCGGCCGGCTTCAAGCATAGCGGTTTCTTCCGTGTAGCCGTATGGGACTTCCTCGAAGTTTCTGGCCCGGTCTTCCGGGGCCTGCTCCGGCATTGGTTGTCTGGGAATCTTTTCTTTAGCCATTGGTTATACTTTGCTTTCAACTAAAGTTTTGCAAAAGTCTTGTTTTAATTCAAGACAAACACCTGCAATTATGTTCCTCTTTATGGTACGGAGTGACAGATTCGGTACGTCCGACCAGATGTATCTCTTCGGCACTATATGCCGCACGCCGGTCCCAAAGCTCATCCCAATCGACAAGATGCGCATCGAAGAACGGCCCATCCACACATGCAAACTTCGTTTGTTCGCCGACTGTTATACGACAGGCCCCGCACATGCCGGTCCCGTCCAACATAATCGGATTCAGGGCAGCCAACGTTTTTACGCCGAACGGTTCTGTCTCCTGAGCCATCAACATCATCATAAATGGACAGCCTACTGCGATGACAAGGTCGATTTTCTCGCCATCTTTAAGTTTTTGACCAATCACATCAATCACATGTCCCTTGATGTTCAAAGAACCGTCAATTGTTGTTTGGATTAACTCATCGGATACAGCTTGAAGTTTTTCTTTGTAATAATGTTTATAGTGACTGCGGGCTTCCGTGATAGTGATAACCCGATTGCCGGCTTCTTTTAACGCCGGGGCTATTCGAAGGATTGCTCCAATTCCATAACATCCCGCAGTCAGGGCCACTGTGCCGTAGCGCTTTATTTCCAGAGGAATGCCAAGCGGCCCTACTAGGTGTGCTATTCTATCTGCCGCTTTCAAGAGCACGAGCTTGCGGCTGGACTGGCCAACTTCCAGCACTATCAGTGTGATGGTCCCCTTTTCAGCGTCCCAGTCACATAACGTGAAAGGCACACGCTCGGATTTCTCATCGACCATAATAATAACGAACTGGCCGGGCTGGGCTTTTTCCGCTACCTTCGGCGCTTTGATGATGATTTCGTGCACGTTAGGGGAAATCTCGGATTTTTCCAGAATTTCGAAGCCCTCCGTTATCTTGCTTTCGACTCTGGGAGCTACGGGAGTATCGTCAACAGGCAGTTCCTGCAGGGCCAGCACTTTTTCGTCGATACGGTGACCTCGGAAGAAGGTTCGTCGCAGCTTGGCATTCGTAGCGGCGGCAGGAGCATTCTTGGGCTGGGCCAACAGTTCGGTTGAGATTCCCAGCTCCCGCGTGATTGCACCGGCTGAGTCATACTCAAAATCTTTGGCCCCCATTGCGCGGGCGAGCGAGCTGATTATCCACCATTCGGCTTTAGCCTGGCCCGGCGGTTCACACGCTTTATGCAGGGGCCTTTTTTGCCCCGAACCGTCGAGCATGGTCCCACTAATCTCGGCGAAGACCGCCGCCGGCAGCACAATATCAGCACGTTCACTCACAGCGGTGGGGTAACAATCCTGCACAATCAGCAGCTCAAGTCCATCCAGTTTCGTCGAATCGATGAAATTGCCCGTCAGCAATGCTGCTTTTGTACCTTTCGGCAGCGAAGTTCGCGAAACGCCCCGAGCATCAGGCTCGACCTCGATGTAGTTTTTCGATTTCATTACCTCATTGGTGAAATTCTTAAAGAGATGGCGGTCCTCAAGCGTGCTCGTTGTATCGCAGACCATCACGAAACCATCGCCGAGGAATTCCTTTAGTTTTCCTGCTGTGGTTTCGAGGGCTTCTTCCCATTCGGTTTGGCGCAAAACTTCACCGACACGCACGTAAGGCATATTCAACCGGTCGGTACCGTTTAGAAATTCGGGAATAGCAAATCGACCTAATACGCAGACAGGGAAGTCCTCATTCACTGCTTTTGCCGTGATAAGTTTCCTACCATCGGCACCAAGCTCTAAGGCACACGCTGCCTCGCAGAAGATACAGGTTGATTGTGTGGCGGTGTCCGGCTTGCCGTACCATTTGGCGTACCTCTCAACCAGAGTACCGGTCGGACATACATCAACACACGAGCCGCAGAACTGACAACCTGCCTCGAGCAGTGAGTGTCCGAAGGCCTGGCCAATATGTGTCTTGCTGCCGCGATCAATAAAGTCGATAGCTGCCTTGCCGTGTTGATGTTTACAAATACGGACGCAACGGCCACAGAGGATGCAAAGGTTAAGGTCGCGGTCGATGAAGGGGTTTGACCGGTCAATCGGCCGATGATGATAGGACGGTGGAACCGGCAAGTCTGAAAATCCCAGCTCCTCAGATAAGGCACGCACCTCGCAGACCTCTTTATTGTTACAGGTATGGCATCCGGTGGTGCGACCTGCTTTTTCAGCTTGGGGCCGATATTGTTCACAAAGCTCCCGCCTGCCGCAGAGAAGGCATGCGCTGGGATGCTCGAGCATCATTAGTGCGAGGATGTTTCGGCGTAGATTATTTAGTGCCGTTGTATTTGTTTGCACTACCATTGCTTCGGCTGCGGGTGTCGTACACGAAGTCGGATAACCGCGCATACCTTCAATTTCGACCACACACAGCCGACATGCACCGAACGGCGACAGATGCGAGTGCGTACAAAGATGAGGAATCGAAATATCGTGCCTCAGGGCGCATTGCAAAATCGTTTCCCCTTTGTTGGCGGTTACTGTTTTTCCATCTATAGTCAGTGTTACACTCATTAGCGTTTCCTTCTTGCCCGAGGGCGATGACGAGTCTACTGTGCTTCGCTACTTTCTCATTAAAGGTCAGTCTTCCACACGGTAATCACACCGCAAACATCGCAGAGATTCTTGGTAAGCAGCATTTTTGCTGATTGCCAGTTCAACCTCTTCGAAATTACGTCGTTCCTCAAGCGGCAGGGTTTTTTGCTTCAATGGTGGCATCTCAACCGGTTCGGCTTCAGGGTCAAATGGCGTATCGTTCGGAATAGTTCGGCGCCAGAATGGCTTCGGGCGGTCCTGTGGTTCGAGATTCTGCGAAAGCTTTTCGTTTATTGCGACCGCCGCTCGTTCGCCTGCTCCGACCGCTTCCAGGACAATACTCGGTCCGGTAACTGCATCACCGCCTGAGAAGAACATTGCTGATTCGGTTTCGTGGGTAAACGGATTTATCTCGATACGTCCAGAGCGTTTCAAGGTAAGGCCGACCTGTTCAGCGATAGTCTCAGCCGCCACCCGCTGCCCAATAGCAACAATGACGGTGTCAACTTCAAGTTGAAAAGTCTCTTCTGTCGTTTCGGGCCGCCGCCGTCCGTCCAAAGAGAACTCACCAAGTTTCATCCGGCGACAGGTCAGTCTTTGCACACGCTTACCATCGCCTTCGATGTGCTCCGGCAGCGCCAGGAACAAGAATCTGATACCCTCGGCCTGGGCTTCCCGGATCTCGGTTTCAATCGCGGGCATTTCCTCTCGTGTGCGGCGATAAACGATTGTTACGTCGGCGCCTAAGCGAAAAGAAGTACGTGCCGAGTCTATTGCCACATCCCCTCCACCGATGACCGCGACTTTTTCCCCGACAGTAACATCCAATCCTCTGTGTCGTTTAACCAAGAAATCCAGTCCCTGCATAACACCCTTAAGATTCTCTCCCGGGATGCCTAAGCTCATGCCTTTCCAGGCGCCCATCCCCAAGAAGAAGGCTTTGTATCCTTGGCTCTTCAGTTGGTCGATAGATAGGTCTTTGCCTACGTCTGTGTTTGTTTTTAGTTCGATTCCTGTCCCTAAGAGCCAGTCAATTTCTTGCTGCAGGATTTTGCGCGGTAGACGGTACTCGGGAATGGCATAGGCCATCATACCACCCGGGTGCTCTTCCTTTTCAAATACAGTGACAGAGTAGCCTAAGCGGCGAAGGAAATAAGCGCAGCTTAAGCCTGCGGGGCCGGCTCCAATGACGGCTATCTTCTTGTACAGACAATGAGGATTCTCGTGTACCATCTCCCGCGGTCTGATGCGTTTGGCCGTGTCCACCATATAGCGCTTCAAAGCGCGGATGGAGATTGGCGCATCAAGCTGGCTGCGCCGGCATTTGCTCTCGCATGGATGTGGGCAAACACGTGCACATATTTGGGGAAAAGGATTTCGCTCCAAGTGTGAGGCAAGCGCTTCTTCCAGGCGATTCTCGCGGATAAGCGAGATATACAGCGGGACATCGACACCAGCAGGGCATTCGTTGGAACATGGCGCATGAAGCAACTCTGGGCAAACGCCGGCTGGGCATCTTCGCTCGCGTATGTGCGCTTCGTATTCCGTCCTGAAATATCGCAATGTGCTTAATACCGGATTAGGCGCGGTTTGGCCGAGTCCGCACAGCGAACCGTTTTTAACGGTCTGTGCGATTTCTTCAAGCTTATCGAGGTCGGCTATTTCACCTTCCCCGGCCGCGATTCGCTCCAGGATACTCAGCATCGCTCGCGTTCCGACCCGGCAGGGAGAACATTTGCCACAAGACTCTTCCTGCGTAAATGACAGAAAGAATTTTGCAATATCGACAACACAAGTGTCTTCGTCGAGCACTACCATTCCGCCGGAGCCCATAATGCTGCCAGCCTGTGTGAGCGATTCGTAGTCAACGGGCAGGTCCATTTTTTCGGCTGGGATGCAGCCTCCCGAGGGCCCGCCGGTCTGTACTGCTTTTAGCGCCTTTCCTGCGGGAATCCCGCCTCCGATGTCGTACACTATATCCTTGAGTTTGATACCCAACGGCACTTCGACCAGACCTGTCCGCTCGATTTTACCTGCCAGTGCGAACGTTTTCGTTCCTTTGCTGGACTCGCTGCCGTATTGAGTGTACCAGTCAGCCCCGTTGCGGAGAATCGACGGCAAATTGCCCAGCGTCTCCACATTTTGGATGACTGTTGGTTTGCCCCACAATCCACTTTCAGCAGGAAACGGCGGTCGAGGTTGCGGCATTCCACGCCGGCCTTCGATAGAAGCTATCAGCGCTGTTTCTTCGCCGCATACAAATGCGCCCGCACCTTTCTTTATGGTCAGCTCAAATGAGAAACCCGAGCCTTGAATGTTTTCGCCCAGCAGGCCCAACTCGCGCATCTGAGAGATGGCGACCTGCAATCGATGTATAGCTAAGGGATATTCGGCCCGGCAGTAGATGTAACCCTGCGATGCCCCTAATGTAAAAGCCGCAATCAGCATACCTTCCAATACGGCATGTGGGTCGCCTTCGATGAGCGAGCGGTTCATAAACGCACCGGGGTCGCCCTCGTCGGCATTGCATATCAGGTATTTCGTCCGGCCGGGGGCATTACGACAAAACTGCCACTTGCGCCAGGTAGGAAATCCGGCGCCTCCGCGTCCGCGCAGACCTGCCGCCTTGACTTCTTCGAGGGTCTTATCAGGCCCTATCTCAAGCGCCTGCAGAAACCCGCGATAACCGTCGCGGGCCAGATAGTGATACGGATTTTCCGGGTCTATCAGTCCGCAGTTACGCAGGATATTGCGAACCTGCCGACGCATCATTGGATGTGCGTCGAAATCATCGATGCCGTCCAATTGCCCCGGCGTCATTTTTCCTAAAGCCCATTGCTTGCAGGGGTCATCACCCAGAACGTGATTTTCGAGAATATGGATTATTTCATCGGGCCCGACATTTCCATAACATATACGTGGTGCGCCGCTTTTATGCACGATTACCAGCGGCTCAAAAGAGCACGGCCCGAGGCAGCCAACTTCGACGACCTGAGCATTCAGTTTTTTTGCCTCGATATGGCTGCGAAGACGCTGCAGAACTTCACCGGCACCGGCGGCGCGGCCGCACGTTGCCGCACCAACGAAGAATATGGGGATTTCACTGTCCTGGAGCTTGCGCCATTGAGCTTGAGCTTCGGTAAAGACTTGTCGAAGACCCCTTCCAACATGGGGTTGCAATGATGTCATGTGTTCTCGTCGTCCTCCTTGCCGGCGTATTGAGAAAGTATGGATGGGATTTTCTTCGCGGTTATTTGTGCATGCACCTTGCCGTCTACTGAGAGGACCGGCGCGAGTGCACAGCAGCCCAGACAGGCCACGCGTTCAAGGTCGAACTTGCGATCAGCAGTGGTTTGGCCGGCTGTGATTCCCAGATGCTGCTGTAATTCCTGGAGGAGCTGGTGGCCCCCACGAACGTGGCACGCTGTTCCCTGACAACTCCTGATGGTGTGCTGCCCCGGAGGACTGAAACGAAACTGCGTATAAAATGTGGCCACTCCGTATATCTCGTTGGCCGATATCCCCATCAGCCTCTCCAGCTCTTCTACTGCTTCTTCCGACAAGTAGCCGGACTTTTCCTGTATGTCCTGCAGGATTGGTATAAGGCTCCCGCGGTTTGCAGGGTATCTCGCTAAAATATCCGTAATTTTAGACGAATTTTCTTTTTCTGGTCTAATCATTCTTACATACAAGCCCAAAAAAGGCGTATAGCTGTAGTTTACCCCGCCCCTGCCGCAAGGGCGGGGTTTACTCCGAAGCACAACTTTTCCGCTATAACTTCGCGCGACACTTTTGTTTTTTTAGGCCGAATTCCTTAAAAAGGCCAAAATTATCGCACAGACCGGCCTGTGTGTCAAGAATTATACACTGTAAGCCATTTGCGTTGTAAGCATTTTTTGCTCGAATTCAAAGACCAGATCGAGTTGAGAGTGCCATTTTTACCGATACCGTAAGTTCAGGCATCAATTTGGTAAGTATTATAGGCTAAATAAGACCCGATTTTGCCCCCCAGATGGGTTCGGCCCAGACCCCAACGCTACTCACCACTACCGTATCCCCTTCAGCAGGAATCAGGCAGCCTGCACAAGGCTTCTGATCTTGTCCTTCTGCTTCTCTTTCACTCTGCCCAAGGCCATGGCCAGCATCACCACCAATGCTAAGCTCATTCGCAGCTTCATTTTCTTCTGCCCGCGGATAAAATGCTGCTCAAAACAAAAAGATACATCTAATCGGCTGTTGACTCGCTCAACAGATGCGCGTTTCTTGTACGTCTGCTTCCAGCGGTAACTACTTCTGGCCAGTGGTGTAAATACTCGCCGATCCTCAGAAAGCTTTATACGCACCGCAGAAGTCACAGGGCAGCGGTTACAGCTTTTACATTCAAAGCCATAATGTAATGCAGGACAACGATACTTCAATGCCTGTCGAGCCTTCTCGAAGCCGCCAAAAGCCATCGGCCGTCTCTCGCCTGTCATCAGACAATAACAATAAACGTTTCCCTGGTAGTCATATACCACGTTGCTTTGGCCATCGACCAACTTCGTTTCTTCCCCATCCTTCCACATGTTGCGTATATCTATCACCGGCTTGATGCCACAATCGTCCCACAATAACTCGATCAACTTCGTATCATCCAATCCCCTGTCAGCTATCAGAGCATTACAGTCTTGTTCGACCAACTCTGCATGCCTTTGCTTGAGCTTTTTGACAAGTTTTCGCCCTTCGGGTATCTCGCTGTGTGAAGCCTTTGTTAGCTCAAAGGCTACAGGCAACTCATAGTTTGCATCTACAATCAAATGCAGCTTGTAGCCAAACCATTTAACTACCTTCTGCCATCTCGTACCATCCTCACGAACACCGGTATATGTTTTTTTGCCAAAGTCGGCATCCGTATCACGCCGACCATCAGCAGCCATATCCGGCAAACCTTTTCTTGGCCGTGCATGAGTGTTGATGGCTTTACCGTCCATAGCCAGATTATTTCCGAAGCCCGGCAGTTGCTTACGCAACAGCTCTACCAACTCGTCAAACATCTGGACGAGACATTCAGCGTTCTTAAACAAAAGAGCGAAGAATCGCGTATATACCCAGGATGGCGGCACCGCTTTTTCACCTTTGGCCAGGTCAAAACCACAAAGCCAGCGAAGCTGAGCATTTCGCCTCAACTCACGGCGGAGTGATTCAATGCTGTTGTGTTGAAATACGACACCTGCAAGAATTGAATTCCAGACAGCACGAATAGGATACTCATCTCTGCCTTTAGCCCTCTGCGACTCCAGAGTACGCATTAATGTCTCATCCGGCAGATAATCCAGCACCAGCCGCAATCGATATAAATCTCCAAGATTTTCAATTTCTTTCCAGCTAAATAATTGTTTTTGCAGTATAATAGCCATTGGCGACCTTCTTGTTTTTTGGCTTTTATTTTTTTCACTGGTAGTTTACCAGAACAAGAGGAGGTCGTCATTTTATTTGGGGTCAATTTGGGACAATTCTTCTTGTGGCAGGAGAAAAATAAGCACTTACAGCGAAATAGCGGGGCAAATGCAATTTGAAGATTTCTTAACTACCTTGAACCGCAAACACTTCCGAACAACGCAATTGGCTTTGGCTGGGCGCCGTGGCGACCGCAGGTCTATTCGAGATAGTGCGATGTTATGAAAAATCCTGAATTACAGTCTGTGTGTTCCGTATTCCAAACAGCGGCTTATGGGTTGGTCCGATATTTTGGGATGGCAGATTACATTAACAAACATCGCACGGGAAAAACCGCTTCGGGCATTACCATAACACAACAATGTCCGAGAAAATCATTGTAATCTTATCTCATAAGCTGATACTACTAATTTGCCGTCTGGTGCTTATGGTCTTCGGCAGCTTGTATTTCTTCCTGTTCCTGCTTTTGTTGCAAAACCACAGACCTGATTTTTGAGGCAAATTCAGAAATTGTCAGAGGAGGTGGTTTTTGCTGCTCGGCTTGAGCAGGCTTGTTGTTGTCGGCCTCGGCGGCAATGACGGCCTTTTGCACGGCCTGCTCAGCGGGTTCATCAGTTAAGGGCCTTAAGTATATAGAAGAGGAGGAGGCCCGCTGCTTGGCCCAAATCAATTTCTCTCGAATCAATTCCAAAAGTGCCAGGAATAATCCTATCATTGCAAGACGATTGGTTCTGGACTCGAAGAGGCGTTCAAAAGTCATAGGGCCTTCTGTCTGCAGCCGATGCAGAATCTCTATCTGATACAAATCAATGGGCGTATCGTCCTTGATACGGCTGATGTCGCCAATAGTGCCGGTGGCCTTGCATATTGAATCGAAGGCCTCAAGCAGGTCCCAGAGACTGACCTGCTCAATATCAATCTCGGGCTCGGCGTGGGGCTTTAGCCGTTCGACAATAGTGCCGGGCCTCGGGAAGCGTTCTTTTTGCTCATCGGCGGCGGCATTGAGCAGATTAGCGGCGTCCTTGAACTTTTTGTATTCGAGGAGCTGGCGGATAAGCTCTGCGCGGGCCTCGGCCAAATCATCCTCTCCGATTAGGGCGGAATCGGGTTCTGCTTTTGGCAGGAGCATTGCTGATTTTATCTGCATCAGCGTTGCGGCCATTACCAGAAAGTCGCCGGCCAGGTCAATGTCGAGACTTTTGAGCATTTCGATGTAGTGAATGTACTGGTCGGTTATTTTAGCGATGGAAATATCGTAAATATCCACCTCCTCCTTGCGGACCAGATACAAGAGTAAATCCAGAGGCCCTGCAAATATGTCAAGATTTACACGGTAATCGGCCAATTTATGCCCTCGGTATTTATGCTCTCGGTATTATTGCCCCTGTCTCTCATTAGATTCCAAGATTTCCTGTGCTCGCTTAGCCTGGCTTTCGAGAACCTGCAGTTCCGGCCCTTCCACGGCAGGTATCGAATATATATTTGCAGCGTTCTGGCCGGTTACAACCGATTTGATTCCAAAATCATCGAGCAACTGTTTCGCCAGCTCGGCTTCTATATAACTGGGGAACTGTGCAATTGTAATAAGCTTATCAGCCATAGTTACCTTCTCAATCCGACAGCCTGACGGGCCTTTTCGAGCGTCTCCCATGCTACGGCTTTTGCCCGCTCAGCGCCGTTGGAAAGCACTTCTTTGACATAGTCGATATTATTTTCAAGCTCGGTTCTTTTCTGTCGGAACGGTTTGAAATAATCTATCATCAGCTCGGCGAGGCGTTTTTTGGCCTGGCCATAGCCCATACCGCCGGTTCGATATTTGCTTTCCCAATCGGCTAACTCCTCCGGCGAGGCGACAAGCTTCAAAAGTGCAAAGACATTGCATTTGTCGGGGTTCTTGGGGTCTTCGACCGGCGTGGAGTCGGTAACAATTTTCATAATCTTTTTTCTAACACTATCTTCCGGCTCAAATATTTCGATTGTATTTCCGTAGCTTTTACTCATCTTTCGGCCATCGACGCCCGGAACGACGGCTACGGATTCGATGATGTGTTCTTTCGGCACGGTGAAGACTTCGCTGTAATGATTGTTGAATCGGATTGCGATGTCGCGAGTAACCTCGATGTGCTGTTTCTGGTCGGCGCCCACGGGGACAAGGTCGCTATTGTAAATGAGGATGTCGGCGGCCTGGAGGACGGGGTATGCGAACAGGCCGTGATTAGGGGCCAGACCCTGAGCGACTTTGTCTTTGTAGCTTGTGCATCTCTGCAATAGGCCCATCGGCGTTACGCAGGAAAGCAGCCAGGTCAGTTCCGTAACTTCCGGCACATCGGACTGGCGCCAGAAGACGGTTTTTTCAGTGTTAAGGCCCAAAGCGATATAATCCATTGCGACATTAAGAGTATGGCCGAAAACCTCGGCCGGCGTTGGGTTGCTGGTAAGAGCATGGAAGTCGGCGATAAAATAAAAACAGTCATGCTCGGCCTGTAATTGCAGATGCTGACGCATGGCACCGAAAAAGTTGCCTATATGAAGCTTGCCGGATGGTTGTATGCCTGAAAGAATCCTCAACTTAACCTCCCAATACCAAAAACCCAAAAAAGTTAATATATAAAAACATAAAACTACTGCTCTATCACGTCTGGTTTGAAGAACTGTCATTCCGAGCGGAGCGCAGCGGAGTCGAGGAATCTATTTTAATAGACCTCTCGGTTTCGCTCGGGGTGACGATTTTCTGTAAAATAGTAATCCATTAATACATTTGTGACAAAGCACTACTCTGTTAAAAATAACGATATTGGAAATGAATGTCAATGATTTATATGGCAGCCGAGCTATTGAGTTTGTGTCTGGAAATCCTTACTACAAGGCTCTTGTCCAATCCTCCTCTCTTACGCCGTGATACGTTCTCAGAACATACTCAAATTTTCCTGCCGACCTTGGCTTGAGCATTAGGGTGAATTTGATGGTGTCCTTGTCCACTTCCTCGAATTTGTCAAAGTCGCCACTTTTGGTTAGATTCCAGTATGACGTGTTGAAGTTGCGTTTAATCTCAACCTTGACATCAATGTCGCGTGTATTTTTAACTTCAATTTTGAATGTGCGAACCTCGTCCCAGCCGGAGACGTCACCGCGTCTGTCAAACCTGTAGTTTTCGGTCTGAAAATTCATTAGTTTCGGCTCTACAACAACGTTGGCAACCGCACCGAGGTTAAGCTCTATGTCCTCATCCACAGGGATATACTTAAACGAAGACTGTCCCGTATAAGATAAGTGCCCCTCATTGCCGACATTTCGATAGACCTTAAGCATCCCGCCGGGGATTGGAGTTTCGCCTAATTCATGCTCTTTGTCATTTTTGAAGTTGAGAAACCGAACAACAGAGGTGCCGTAACGTTCTTCTTCGTATTTATAAAGGTTCACCACCGGCACCTCGTCAACGTCAAAACTGAGCAGCCGTTTCGACCAGCCGGTTGGTATCGTTTCGGTCCCTTCGATTGTATATAGGAAATACTCGCTCAGGCCCTCTTTTTTAATTTCTTTATACACAAGCAGCTCCGCAGCTTCTCCTGCTAAAGCAGCAAATGCTTTTTTGTCCTCCATTCGGCCTCTGGGAGCCGGCGCCCTTGTCGGCATGGGAACCACTTCTCCTGGTCTGCCATAAGGATACTGCCGCCGGGCAAGCTCAGCAATCTCATCGAGAATATGGACTTTGCCGACAATCAGGCGCGTCTGGGCGTTTTCGTAATCCTCGCCGCTGTTGTTGGTTACCCGTACATAGCCCTGCAGACGCATCGTCTCTTCATTTTCTGTAAGCGTGCCCATATAAAACGCCCGCCAGGAAAGTCCGCTGGTCAGATATGTAATCTCCACCGGCACCTTTCCGCTTACGCCGCTTTCGATATTCCATAAGCCCAGGTTCATCACCCTCGGCGGATAAGTCAAATCAGCGATGTCAATTTTATCTGCATCGGCCTTAGGCAGCATTTCCAGACTGGTCGGGTCGATAAGGGTATTGGCCCAGGAAAACTGCAGCTTGTTTTCTCCGTTTTTTAACGTAAGTGCCCTGCTTTCACGCACCAACGTCATATCCGCTGAATTATAAATTGTAAGCTGTACGGTGTCCCGCGAAGGCAATGTTACTAAATCGACTTTCGCCTGGCTAACGCCGACCATCACAACAATTATAAGTAGTATAAATATTATGCGTTTCATTTTGCTGCTCCTTTAATTTGGTCAGGTCAAGGTTTTATCTTCTTATCACCGGCTCCGGTCTCGGAGGCTCCGGTCTTACATCCACTCCCGGCCGTATATTACGGCGATGATAGTGCATCGTCAGCTCCTTCGTGGCCGGGCCGGACTCGGTGCGAGCGGGAAGCTCAATCTCGAACTCAAGCGTATTAGCGTCTTTTTTCTCGTACTTCAAATTACACTTTTCCATATCCCACTGGCCGGGGATGTGCTGTATCATCGTTAGCTCAGCAGCACTGTCCTTGAAATTCTCAATCTTTGCAGTGATTATTTCGTCGGTATCATAGAGAACAATTTTTGGGCTTCTATCATTATTCCTTCGTATATTGATCTGAGTGTCTCTCATTTTTCGCTGCGTAACAACTATGTCCCTGCTGTCGCCGATATAAAGTTCCATCTTCTCGCCTACCGGCACCAGCGCCGATACGTCTTCGCCCAAAAAGATGGTGCTGTCGTGCCCATCGTCCTGAAAAAGTCGTGCCTTGCCGCCCCAGAGGGCAAATTCACCTAATCCACTTTTGGCTTCGTTGATAATTCGATAGCTCACCGGAATACCAACATTCCTGTTTTCCAACTGTTCAGGGTCCCACGGCAGCTTGGCTGCATCGAACGTCCAGATTTTTGTAATAGGCACCTTCGGGGCTTTTAGAAACAGCATCTGCTTGGTCTCCTCATGGTCGATGCCCTGCTCGAAGGCCTCGCCGTAATCCAGAAGCACCCGCGCCTTATCGAAATCCTCACCTGAGAAATTCCGCAGCACTAAGTAACTTTTCAAATCAACCGCGGTTTCAGCCTTGTCGGCTATCGCTTTGTAAGTAATCAGCCGGTCGATATTGCTCAGAAGATAGCTGATTCGCACCGTCTCGGCATAGTCACCACCACTGCTGATTTCCCAGACCAGGGCCGCCTCATTAGGCGGATAACTTACGTTTAGCAGTGTTACCTTATCCGGATGGTCAAGGACCCGGAGCCGAATTGAGTCGGCGTCGATGGAGACCGCCTTCCAGGAAAAGTCCACCTTGTTAAGCCCTTTTTGCAATGTCAGCACGCGCTCTTCCTCGATTAGCGTCGCCCTCGGGTTGTCCAAGCGAATCACCGTCGCCGCCCGCTCAGGCAGCGCCACTAATTTGATTCTGCCTTCGGCGATGGTGACAACCACTAACCCCAAAACCATTGCCAAAATTTTGTTTCTTTTGCCGTTCATAATTCAGTCTCCTAAAAAAATTGATTGTTACGTTTTCGTGCTTATTTTTTCACTTTCAGTTTTTTTCGGCTAACGTTTCTTCACGCACACCGTGATACGTCGTTACCGTGTATTCAAATGTGCGTTTGCTTCGCGGTTCAAGATTTACTTTGAAACGAGCGTGCGTTGCATCGTACTTTTCGTAGGGAATATCGGCCTGCATGGTCCAGTACGCGGTGCCAAAGCCGCGAGTAACCTCAATCTGTATGGCTAATGTACAAGTATTCGTGATTTCTATCTTCCAGGTTCGTATTTCATCCCAGCCGACAACGTTACCCCTGTTGTCGAATATATAATTATCGGTTTTGAAATTCATCAGCTTTGGCTCAATCCTAACCAACCGGGCCGGGCCAAGATTTAACTCGATCTCTTCATCCACCGGGATATATTTAATACTCGTCCCGCCTACGTACGACAAATAACCTTCGCTATCGGCCTGGCCGTAAATCTTGACATCCCCATCCGGAATCGGCGTTTCGCCCAGATTGTGCTCTTCATCGTTTGCGAATGTTACGAACCTTATTGTCTGATTGCCCCAGCGCTGCTCGTCGTATTTATACAAACTCTCAACTGCAATATCAGCAGCATCGAGCGAAAGCAGTCTCTTGCCCCACTGGTTCGGTATGGTCTCCGTGCCCTCAATTGTATAAAGGAAATACTCACTCAAACCCTCTTTCCTGATTTCCTTACGTCCCAATTCTGTGTCGAGCTTGTCAGCGTTCGAAAAGAAGAGTTTTTCATGGAGACGCTCAGACTTATCATCTAAGGCCCGAATACCGCCGCCATAACCGCCAGCATCGAACTCCACTGGTCTGTTGTAGGGATATTGTCGTTTTGCTAACTCGGCTATCTGGTCGAGGATATGAACTTGACCGACAATCAGCCGAGTCTGGGCCTTTTCATAATCCTCGCCGCTATTGTTGCCGACTCTTACATAGCCCTGCAGGCGCATCGTCTTTTCATTCTGCGCAAGAGTGCCCATATAAAACGCCCGCCAGGAAAGACCGCTGGTAAAATACGTTATCTCGAACGGTACCTGGCCGCTGACCTCTGAGCGAATAAGCCAACGGCCAAGCTCCCGCAGCCTCGCTGGAAACACCAACTGCTGTATGTTAATTTTGTCGGCCTGGGCCAACGGCTCTAAAGACAGTGACGTCGGGTCAATCAGCGTATTGGCCCACATAAATTGCAGCCAGTTCCAGCCTTTTTTCAGCGTTAAATTCCGACGCTCCCGCACGAGGGTCAAATCAGCGGAATTATAAATCGTAAGCTGCACCTTGTCCCGTCTCGGCAGTGTTACCAGCTCAATCGCACTTGCCGGCGCGAAAGGCGCCTGCTCAGGTATTGCAGCCTCCGCAGTTCCACCAAATGCAGCATACCTGTCGGATTCATTTTCCTTCGGCGCCATCGCAAATGTTGTCTTCTTATCTACATCTTTATCCAGACCCCGAACTGATGTAATCTCCGTGAGCTTTACTTCCTCCCCCGGTATAGGCCCTTTTGCAACTTCACGTTTCTTTGTCCCATCCTTACTTAACTGAGCAGCAACCAGCAGCAATCCAACCAGCAGCACCGCTGCTGCCGAGCTGAGCCACGCATACTTCTTAAACCAAACAATTCTTTTTTGTACCGGCTGGCTGGCCTGTTCTATCACACGCGAAATCAACTCCTCGGAAATCTTTGCTTCTTCACGCAGCAAATCCATAGCCGCAAACTTCCGCTGTAGTTTTTCCAAAAGCTCACGACATTCGCCACAGCCTTCCAGATGCTCTGCCGCTTCTCTTATTTGCATATCGGATACAAGTTTGAACTGGTATTCGATAAGCTCTCGTTCTGTAAGATGATTTCTCATTTTCGTACCGCCTAAACATCAGGTAATTTTTGCGCCAGCGTCCTCAGCGCCCTGTACATTTGTGTTTTAACCGTTCCGAGTGAGCAGCCCATAACCTTCGCCACTTCCGGGTAACTAAGCTGCTGATAATAGGCCAGGACGAGCGTGGCCCGCTGTCTTGCCGGCAGTGACTCAATGGCACCTCTGACCTTTTCGGCCTGTTCAGCCTTTGCCGCCTCCCGCGAAGGTTCATACGAATCATCCGCCAGGGCGACAGCACTAAGCTCTTCGCCGTCCTGGTCGGTACAATCGAGTTTTTGATTCAGCGATACAATCCGCATCCGTCTGCGCCTCCGTAAGCCGTCGATGGCCACATTTGTGGCAATGGTAAAAAGCCAGCTCTTAAATTTATCGCCGCGAAACGTACGGGCTTTTTCGTGCACACGCTTGAAAGTCTCCTGAAAAAGGTCTTCCGCCTGGTGGTGATTACCGCTCATTCGCATCAAATATCCTAATATACTGTCCCCGTATCGGCGTACAAGCTCACTGAACGCCGCCGAATCGCCCCTGCAATGGGCTTCGACTAAGCTTTTATCGGTGTCTTCCATTGAGGCTATTTACTCCAGCTACTAATATAAACGGCTATCGTAGCCCTTCGGTTGACAAATAATGAAGTAAATTTTTCGAAAAATTGAGCTTTCTGATGCCGTATGTGCGCCCAGGTTATCCGTACACACTATTGGCAGGCTTGTCTGCCGGCATTTTCCCCCTGGCAATTCAATATATAACTAATGAAAGTATATTTCGCTGGTTGGTTATTTATTCTCTTTTGGTTTCGGCACTGGTTTGTCCATCGCCCAGAACACGACGTTTATGAGCAAGCGGCGAAATTGTGGATTTTGAAAGTCGTCCGGATGGCCTAGCGATGTATAGAAGATTCGAGACCTCTTGTATCTGTTTGTCCAGGCCACCGGCTCAGGCTCCTTGTCGGGAATAGTGCCAATCAACAGTCTTGCCGTTGTCTGAGTCAGTGGACGTACCTCGTATAGTGAGCCGTCGCTCGTGAACGGCAGTTGCACACCTGCAAGTATCGGATGACCTTCAGCACCGGCGGCGATTGTAACGGCGCACTTTGGTCCGCTGCCGTGATGACCATGATAATTACCGCCTAAGACATCTGGGTCCAGCTTCTGCCATTCGGCAAAACCAGCCGGTGCATTGCCGCGAGTATCGAACGCATGGCTGGCGGTCCGCAAACCAATCAATGGCCTGCCGCTCTCAATGTAGTCACGGAAATATTTCATTTGCTCGACCGGCAGCGCTCTGCGCCGTACGAACAGCACCGCTAAATCCGCATTCGTCAGCGCCTCCATACCCGCAATGTAGTAACGCCCTGGGCCTGTGTTGTTCGTGCTGCCCTGAAGTACCTCACAACACAGGCCGTATTTCGTTTCCAGCTCATGAGCAAACTCCGGTAATGACTGTTCTGCTTTATACTCGCTTTCGGCGGAAATGAATACCACGCGCGGACGCCTGTCATTTTTAAAACAAAATTGCGGCCGGCCCGTGAATGCTGTTGAGGTAATTGTCGGGCAGACGTACTTTTCTATATGCTCGACTACAAGGTCGGTGCCGGTAAAATGTCTGACAAACGGCCGCATCCGCGAGTTGTACATCGTATCGGTCATATCGCGCATCAGCACCACGTTTTTGCCGTACCTGGCCATATTGCGAAGCCCGAAGGGCCGGCCGAGAACGCACATATTGGTATGCACCCCCATAATGATAACGTTGTCGATGCCTCGCTGCTCTAACAGGTTCCAGACCTCCACGCCCGAATCGCTGATAGCGTCTTCACTGCGAACCTCGATAATATCTACCTGCCTGCGCCAGGGCGAGCCCTGTTTGCACATCGGCTCACAATCACAGCCGCCGTCCGAATGGTCGATGGGGTAGCCGATATTCTTTTCCGTTTCACCAATCCATCTGCACCATTTACTGATATCTTTGGGCAGATTCGTTGCTTTTGGTGCGTCCTGGGCACGCTTGCGGGCCGGATGATTCTCGTAAAAATTGACCGTGCCGCTGGGCGCATGGATTATCAGCACACCTTTATCACGCGCTTTGGAAACAATCTCATTCATCCGTGGCGCAAGCTCTCCAACCCTGCTGGTCGCCCCCTTACACCAGTGCTGGTCCCACATATCGCAAATGATGATAGCTGTTTTCTCAGGGTCCCATTCTAACTTCTTCTGTACGACCCTGAATCGACCTGTCCCATCGGACAACGGTGTTCGACTGCGTGCGTCAAGGACCAGCTTTTGTTGAGAGCTGCCGGCACCCTCGGCCCGAACTAAAGTATAAGGCCAAAGTAGTAAGCCTGCAAATAACATGCAGACAACGGCCAATATCCTGAATCCACGAGTCTTCATAACAACTGCCTCCTAAAACATTAGTAGTGTATCATCTCAGCAGATAGCACCAAACTGCCATCTAAAAAATACATGGACCTATTACCTCGTATCCGGTGGTAGGATAGCACAAAGGTAAGCAAAAGACAAGCTTATTACTCGCGCGCCCGGCTACTTCCACCGAAGCTGCCGGAGTTCTTCCTTGGTGCGAATGAACTTCACGGTGCCATCATTCAGCAGAACGCAACCGCCCTTTGGCTCGTGGTTATCGAAACTAAACAGCTCGGGCCCGCCGTGCTGATTCCAGCCTGCCTTCGTCTCGAATAAAAGCACAGTGTCCGGCGGTGAATTCGGCTCACAATTGGGATTCATCGCATAGTGGCATTTTCCTTCACCTGCGGTGGGACATTTGAAATGCCCCTTCATTCTTTCCTCGCTGAGATAATGTTTTCTGCCTTGCATAACGGCATCACACCATTCAGCGGGCTTAGGATATGAACTAACCTTCCTTTTATACAGAGGACCTGCAGTATATATACTCTGCATATTCAGTGCACATCGAAATCGCATCTTAAACGGCTGCATCTCTGGCGGTTCGATTATCTCCAAATTAGGCAAGCCTCTTGGATATTTGAAAATACGGCCGTACTTGGTTATTATCAAATTGCCAAAAACCGTGAAGGATATTATGTGCTCGTCATCACGATAACAGTCAACAAGGACAGGCATTCCCGCATCAATCTTGCCCCGCATTCTGCCACCGTAAGATCCCATACTCACATCGTGCGAAAAGGCCTTAATGCGTTCCGGATCATTCACTGTGAAAAACTCGATAGATTTTATATACTCCTTTTCCTTTGCACTCAGCACAGTGTCCTGTATACCGGAAGATGGCAGAAAGTAGTCCAGTGTCGACCGGGGGTACCTAATCTCAATACGGGTACAACTGCTCAAGTCCGGCGGCGAGCGATCTGGAAAGCAGCCAGGACAAAACAGCCCCACAACCAGCAAAAATAATATACTTAAAGTTTTGTGTTTACCAATAGTCATACTACTCATCTCCAAATAAGATTTTTATGGAGTTCTAAAGCATTGCCAGCCAGCCGCCATCGACATAGATGATTTGTCCGGTGATAAAATCGCCTGCTTTTGATGCGAGCAAAACCGCTGTGCCCACGAGGTCGTCGGGTTGGCCCCATCGCCCAAGCGGAGTTTTTGAGAGGACCCACTTGTTAAAATCTTCATCCGCTTGCAACGGTGCGGTGAGGTCTGTTGCAATATAGCCGGGCCCGATGGCGTTTACATTGATATTGTATTTCGCCCACTCCACCGCTAACGTTTTTGTCAGCATAAGCAGACCGCCTTTGCTGCTGGCGTATGCTGCGGTGGTCGGCCTGGCACCGTGACACGTCAGTGAGCCGATATTGATAATCCTGCCGGCTTTTCCAACCTGCCTGCAATGGCGGCAAAAGGCCTGCGAGATTACCAACACGGCGGTCAAATTTATCTCAATGACCTGTCTCCAGGTCTTCAGGTCAACTTCTTCGCTCGGCCCACGAACGGTCGTCCCGGCACAATTAACGAGAATATCTACGCCCTTCGTTGCGGAAACTATATTTTTAAAGAAACCCTCTATCCCCTTAATATTTTTAATGTCGAATGGAAAGGTCCACACTTTTTTATCGGTATCGGCTTGAATTTGACGCTTGGCGGTTTCAAGCTGCTCTTTAGTGCGAGCGACAATTGCAACGTCAGCTCCATGTTCGGCCAGGGCTTTTGCCACCGAAAGGCCGATACCTCTGCTGCCGCCGGTAACCAATGCCGTTTTCCCCGATAAGTCAAAAAGTTTGCTTTCCATAACTGTTTAATAAAACAGAAAAACTGTAAAATAGCAAGGCCGAAAGAGGTGATTCCATATTCGGCAATCCTATCTTTTATGTTATGGAACTTTGCTTTACGGGAAATTAAGATATAATGAAATATCCTTCTACTCTGAAGCGTCAATTTTTATAACAGGGACATTGTTCCGGATTGCTTTTTTGGAGTGGCCGTATTATGAAACGCACAAATCTTAATTTTATCGTTGATTTGGTCGCTTTTTTAGACCTGCTGGGCCTGGCTTGTACCGGCTTTATTATGAAATACATTCTGCCGCCGGGCACCGGTGGACACGGCCGTATGTTTCGTGGAGGCCGAGGTGCTCCAGAGCAAGCTGGTGAACAAATAAAATATCTCTGGTCGATGACCCGGCACGAATGGGGCGACATTCATTTCTATTTAGCTGTTATTTTTGCCGTTTTGATGATAGTGCATATCATTCTACATTGGAGCTGGATAAAAGCTTACTTCAAATCGCTGCTGGGTTTTCCGCGAAAAACAACAAGTAGCTAACTCAAAAAATTTGAGTAGATTAACAAGTTTGGGAACAGAGATATTTAGCTTCATTTTAGTCCGGCAGCTTCGACACAAATCGATACTGCCCCGAGCCAACAGCAAATACTGCCCTGTCTTTCTCCCTACGCAGCAAGCCCACAGCCTCCGCTTTTGCCGCCGGCCGGCCGCCTTCGGTAACGCTCTCGATATCCTCTGCCGGCACAAATACTGTTGCGGTCGTATTAGCAGGTATTGTAACATTCAGGGTGAACGTGCTGCCTTTAATCTTCCAATCGCTAACAATCTTACCGTAAATGGATTTGTAGCTTGCCTTTGCGTAGTCCATTCCACCGCCGGGCATAGGCCGAATGATAATTCGCTTATAGCCCGGCCCATCAGTCTCGATGCCGGCAACGGTTCCTAAAAGCCATCGACCAATAGAACCAAAGGCGTAGTGGTTAAAAGAATTCATACCCGGCGTCTGGAAGCCTTTCTCCTCGGTCCAGCCGTCCCAGCGCTCCCAGATGGTTGTGGCCCCGTTCTTGATACTATAACCCCAACTGGGAAAAGTGTCGTTGTTAAGCAAACGATAAGCAATATCCAGATGCCCTGTCTGCGTGAGCGTAGGTACCAGATAACTTAGTCCGACAAATCCGGTTGAAAGATGCCAGTCCTTTTTCCTGATAGCTTCTATCAAATGCTGGGTGGCAGGTTCACGTTTATCTTCAGGTAGTAAATCGAAGTATAATCCCAGCAAATAGCAGGTTTGGGTCTCGCCCTTGATTCGGCCGTCATCGGAAACGTATGCCTTATTGAAAGCGTCCTTGATTTGTTCAAAGAGTTCTTCATATTCTTTGGCATCTTCATTTTTGCCTATCGCAGCAGCCATTTTCGACAATAAACGCGTACTGTAGGCAAAATAAGCCGTGGCAATTACATCTTTGGGCGTGTCGGAGGCGATAGAAACCCAGTCACCGTAACCCTTGGCCGGACGCAGCAAATCCTTACTGTTCTTCTTCAGATAGCTAATCCACTTTTTCATCGATTCGTAGTGTCTTTCGATGACCTGCTTGTCACCATAAACCTCGTAAATCGTCCACGGACAGATAACACCGGCATCGCCCCAGGCAGCCGTGCCGTCACCCATTGCAACCTTACGCGGTGCCACATCGGGGAATGCTCCTTCATCGCTCTGTGCGTCTTCGAGGTCAACCAGCCACTTGGTGAAGAATGCCGCCACATCCATATTATAGGTAGCCGTGCGGACAAAGATTTGCGCATCGCCGGTCCAGCCCAAGCGCTCGTCACGCTGCGGACAGTCGGTAGGTATCTCGATAAAATTGCCCCGCTGGCTCCAGACTATATTACTGTAGAGCTGATTGACCATTGGATTGGAGCACTCGAAAGACCCTGCCATCGGTATGGCCGAATGCAAAACAACTCCGGTAATTGCATCAAGACCCGGTTTACCCGGATAGCCGGTTATCTCCACGTATCGAAAACCATGAAAAGTAAACCGTGGCTCCCAAATCTCTTTACCTGCGCCTTTGAGTATATATGTATCGGTGCAGCGTGCTGCACGGAGGTTCTCGGTATAAATAGTCCCGTCCGGATTGAGCATCTCGGCAAATCGCAGCACTACCTTCGTTCCGGCTTTTCCACTAACTTTCAGTCGAACCCAGCCGGCAAAGTTCTGGCCCATATCGAAAACATAAACACCTTCCTCCGGTTCTGTGAGTTTTTTCGGCTTGATTTCCAGAATCTTTTGAACCGTTACACCCGGATAAGATTGAACTCGTCCCTCGCTCTTATCTGTAACAGCCACCGTATGCCACGCCGAATCGTCGAAGCTGGATGTGTCCCAGCCGGGCATTTCTTTACGGGCGTCATAGATTTCACCCATCAGAAAATCCGACTCCAAAAACGGCCCGTAGGAAGCCCTCCAGGTCCCGTCGGTAACGACCGTGTGTATGTGACCATTGTCGTATTCGATTTCGAGCTGCACTAACAGCCGTGGCTCGCTGCCGTAGTGTTCTCTTTTTCGCCCGAAGCCCAGATATCCTGCGTACCATCCGTCAGCAAGAATCGCTCCTATGGCGTTGCCGCCCTTTTTAATAAGGTCGGTAACCTCATAAGTTTGGTAATACACCCGCGTAGAATAATCGGTCCAGCCTGGTGTGAAGTAGTCCTCGCCTACGCGTTTGCCGTTGATATGCAGTTCATAAAGGCCGAGGGCCGAGGCATAGACCACCGCACGCTTGATAGGCCTGCCGACCAAAAAGGCTCTCCGCAGATAAGGCGGCGGGGGCAAAACAAGGGCGTTTGGGTCTGGCTTTCCCTTGTTGTCGGAGTTCAACTGTTCGGCGTCATAACCTATCCACTTAGCCTGCCGGTCTCCCGATTCGAGCAGACCGACAGTCCACATAGCCGGCTTACTCCAGACCGATGCTCTGTCATCCTTATCCCATACACGCACCTTCCAATAGCAGCGCATACGCGACTTCAGCGGTTGGCCTTTATACACCACCTGATTGCTCTGCTCGGACTCGACCTTACCGCTGTCCCAAAGCAGACCTTCGTTCTGTTTGTCCTGAGGACTCCTTACGGAGAGCTTTTCCTCACTATCGGCCACTAAAATCTGATAGGCCCTCTGCATCTGGCCCCTCTGATTCGACTCCATAATCCAGCTCAGCCGGGGCTTAACTACATCAATCCCCAGAGGGTTAACACGGTACTCACAGCGCAATTCTTTTACGGCAACGCCGCCGGCGATAATACCGCTATCTGTTAAAACATTGCAACCGCCCAAAGTTAGTATCGTTCCTGTTAAAAGACTTGTAATCAGCTTGATTTTCATTTGTTCACCCCGTCAAAAAATATTCCCTTATTTGTACCATATTTACCCCGTTCTAAAATTTCTAACGGGATTTACCTACGCATATACTTACTGATTGTCGTTTGAGCCGCCGTAGATAAAACGTATCCGGCCGACGTTAGGAATAATGCCAATTGGAAACTTGGCGAACGGCCTGAACCCGCTGGGCCAATAGACAAATAACGCCTTACCCACCAGATAGTCACGCGGAACAATACCCACGCGATACGGGGACAAACCCTTATTTGCTAATCCCTCTCTGGTCCACCACCTGCAGTCCTCACTGTTGGGGCTGTTGTCGCCTAACACGAAAAACTCATCTTCTCCCAAGTTAAAAGATTTATCTATTGCCCTGCCTTCTTTGGGCCCGTTGGCATATTTACGTTCGGTGTAGTGGATATCCCTGAAAATCGCAACGTGTGATAGTGTCAGTTTCCCGGAGCCGAGAATTTCCACTTGCGGTGGAATGTCTGCTCTTATCCGGCCGGCGTCTTCCAGACCACGGCCCATATCGTAAGTTAATTTTTCGCTGCCGAATTCAAAAAACAATTGATGGTCAACATTCGCAAACTTAACAAGAACCGATTTATTTATTGTCGGTGGCTCGATTGACTTTCGAGCTAATTCCGTGATTTTTCCATTTTCCTCATTTTTTGTGATGACCATTTCACCTGTTATATCGACCCATGCTTTGTAAGTAGTTTGATATTTGCTCAGAGCTGCACCGATACGTCCTTGTGGTTTTGCCGAACGGCAGTAAAAACGCACCATCAGGTCACTGCAGTGCGGCATATAGTCATATTCTTCAACTTCGTCGTAGGCATAGGTCGCTCTAAAATCGTTGCCGATAGTGGTACTATAAATCATCGTATTGATTTGGTCGGCGTGGCTGTCGAGGTGAAATAATGTCGGGCTGTCTTTTTCCCATCTTGGAAAACCTTTGTTCCTGAACGGCTGGTCCCATCGGTGGTGGTTAAAAGTGGGCACGAAGCGATTAATAGGCTGGTAATCGTTATCATATACCGGCATCCACAGCTCGTCCTGGACATGAGGAGGTTTCCGGCTGATTTGTCCGTCGATATAGATGTCACCATCAATTATTTGCACAGATTCCCCAGGAAGGCCAACCAAACGCTTGATATAATTTACCTCCGGTTCGGGCGGATTCTTGAATACTATTACGTCCCACCGCTTGGGCTCGAAGAACTGATAAATACACTTTAACACAAGTATCCGGTCTCCCTTCGCCACCGGCATCGTACCGCCGACCGGCTGATAATTGCCACAGCTTGGACAGCGAGAGCGAAATGATTTCAGATGTCCGGACCGTGGAACGTAATCCTCATGGAATCCATACTTTCTCGGCACAAAACCATAGTTGTATTTATATCCGCACTGACGGCATCGCAGCCGAAAATGGGCACCTTTAAGGGTATCGGCCATACTGCCTGTAGGTATGCGAAACGCCTCCATTACAAACGCACGGAACACGAAGGCTAATATGAAAGCGGTTATCAGCCATTCAAATGTGTCGGCAATTTCAGCCGCTCTGTCTTTCTTCTTCTGAGGTTGCTTCTCGGAACTCTTTTTTTCGCTTCTTTCTGAAGACATAAATATCAATCGCCTCGCAGCACAAACTCCGTATTTGCTATTTCATAGTCTTCTGCAAAATCGAGGTTAGGCATACTTTGAAAAGAAAAAAATTGTCTTTTAATTTTTTCTTTTCAAATAATAAATTATTGTCCAGCGAGCCGCTATTTGATTATTTAAGAACATCAAAAACCTGATTTTCTTAAATAATATATGCCTAACCTCAATTTTGCATAACGTTTGTTATCTCAAAAAACTTTACCGGAACACTGCGAAAATAGCATTCGCGTCCTACTCTACAAACTCACTATAAATAAGCCCGGCAAATAATAAGAATGTTTATTATGCCGACAAATCCTTTGCTGGTCAATAGACTATTCTTTTTTGTGCCTTTTTTCGCAAATAATCGGCAAAATTAAACAAAGACAGGTGCCAGATTTTTTTTTATGAATATGAAAAATTTTCTGTAAAAATTGCTTGCTGTATAGAAGTCTTTGTTGTATAGTAAGTTGTGGCGTTTTGTTGTTTGCACTTTGTCGGTTGGTTTTGCAGCCGACAGAAGAAATTGTTGGTCTGCAAAATACCGACAAAGCGACTGTGTTGTGGTTATAAGGTTTGCAGAGGTGCATGATGAGCTGTTGGATAACCAAAAGAGGAGATTTGTTATACAGCAGCTTTTTTTTAATGTAAACAGAATCCAGTTTCCCAATTGCTCTTTCCTACAAGTGAGGTAGCCTATGGCAACAATTACAAAGAAAGAACTTATCGACCGGATTGCAGAACGAACACAAGCAAAAAGGGTGGCAGTAAAGTCTATAATTCAGGCTTTTCTCGACGAGATAACAAGGGAACTGAGTGTGAATAACCGTTTGGAATTCCGAGACTTTGGCGTCTTTGAGACCAGAACAAGAGCCGCGAGAGTCGCCCAGAATCCCAAAACTCTTGAGCGAGTTGAGGTTCCTGCAAAACGAACGGTTAAGTTTAAGATGGGTCGGCTGATGAGAGAAAATCTCTCTGCTCCTGCTGCTGTAAAATCCGCTGAGGCCAAATAATTGTTTTGAATAAGAAGCCGCCATCCACAACAAAAACCAGCCGCTGGCAACTATGAGCTCTCACCTATAGCAGATTGTGGGGCGAGCAGAAAATAGTGTGTTTTGCAAGGTTGTTCAAAAGGAGCGTTCTATGTCTGACGGGAAAATCGACGGAACAGTTAAGTGGTTTAACCCCAGAAAGGGATACGGATTTATTGCTACCCCTGATGGCCGCGATATCTTCGTCCACTACTCAAGTATTTCAGGTGATGGATATAAAACTCTTGCCGAAGGAGATCCTGTAACTTTCGATATCGTCGAGGGCGACAAAGGGCTAAGGGCTGAAAATGTGATTCCAAAATCAGCCTCAGCAACAGAAGAAGTTGAGTCGTAAAGCCGCTTTTGTTATTTTAGGTTTGAGGGGAGGTTATAAACAGCTCCTGTTTTGTCATTCCCTTATTGCCTGATTTAATTCAAAAAGCAACAACACGGACGAGTCGTTTCGCACAAACTGATGAGAAGCTTCAATGGCAAAAGAGTCATCCATTCCACTGTCGAAATATACAACGCAAAAGATAATATACTAACTATGAGTGCTGCTGAGTATCAATCCGGTCTGGACTGTAATGTTCTTGTCCTGAACAAGCATTATATGGCTATCCGCATTGTGGGGGCAAAGCGGGCATTCTCATTATTATTTCGCGAGCTTGCCGAGGTCGTATCCCTCGAGGAAAACCGATATTCCAACTATGATTTCCAGAGCTGGTGCGAGGTAAGCCAGTTCAGGCGTGATTTCGAGCCGGATGGACACGACTGGGTATCCACCGTAAATTTCCATATTGCCGTACCGCGAATTATTCGGCTGTTATTCTTCGACCGTCTGCCGAGAAACGAAGTAAAGTTCAACCGTCGAAACATCTTCGCCCGCGACAAAAACAAATGTCAGTACTGCGGCAGACGCTTTCCAACCAGCGAATTATCGCTCGATCATATCATCCCCCGGAGTATGGGCGGAAAATCAATCTGGGAAAATATTGTTTGCGCCTGCGCAGCCTGCAACGTCAAAAAAGGCGGTCGAACTCCAAAACACGCCGGGATGAAGCTCATTCAAAAGCCCGTCAGGCCCAGACACAATCCCCTCGTCCACATCCACCTCGGCCACCAACGATACCGAAGTTGGAAGCAATTCCTCGACCACGCATACTGGTCCGTAGAATTAAAGTAACGTCATTCCGAGCGCAGCGAAGCGGAGTCGAGAACATTACTACTACTCTATGACATTTGATTTTGTGAGTTGTCATTCCCGCGAAAGCGGGAATCCAGTTTGTTAATGGGCTGAATTCCGCATCAAACTGAAACAACCTCTATTCACAAATTAAAATGTCGTAAGGTACTACTATTATTTTTATGCTTAATTGCTATAGCATAATCTATGAGGAATCTATTAAAAATGACATTCCTGGTAGGGGAGGTAATCTCGACCCACAGAAATCAATTAAAAGGGCTTATACCGAATCGTTTGGTATAAGCCCCGAATTGATGCAAAATCTTTGGCTAACGACTTGGCCTCGTATATACTGATTACAGCTTACTACTCTGTAACAACTCAAATGACAACTATGCAAATCACATGTTACAGAGTACTACTACGGCCACAGTCGCTTCTCAAAGCCACACACATGCACCTGCGCTACCCCCTTTGCTGTCAGCGACAGCAGACAAGGGGGTGCAGGCATAAACCATGACAACATAATAGTCATCCTTGAAATCAACTTTCCTATAGGCAAACGGAAATCACATACCTTGCATAATTTCCAGAATCTCATCCTGCGACAGCGCCCTCGTGTACATGCGGAACTCGTCCATAAGCCCCGTGAAAGGTCTTGCGTTATCAATATTGTATCCTACGCGAGCACCCATGCCCCAATCTCCGGCTATATCCGCAGGGCTTGCAACGTCAACCTCAGAAACTAATTCCCCGTTGATACACAATGCCGCCTTGCCGGACGCTTTGTCGTATGTGCCTGCAAAATGCAGCCATTCATCCCACGTTACAGCACCTGCACGTATATCGAACATTGTAGTCCCGCCGTAAGAGCGAAGCAGCCATCTAAACTCGCCGTTACTGCGGGCCTCAGGGTGAACAACCCAGGTCTCATCAGATGCTCTGGCGTTGAATAGAGCGTGATGGTCGCCTGTATTGGTACATTTTATCCAGGCGGCCAGCGTCATACCGGATGTTGGAATATCTTCGGCAGCGAAGTTTGGGCCATCAAGGTCGAGGTAACTGCCGCTTGCGAAATTGGCAGCTCCATTATACTTGCCATTGGCCTCTGCTGTGATGTCACCGTTGACAACGCCGTCGTGGCCTTTGCCGGATTGGTCCGCAATAATGTCGCTTACTTCGTCAAAGGAATAGTATATAACCAGAGATGGATCTACTGCCCGTTCGCCTGCAAGGTAACGAATCTCACCGGCAGACAAAGCCCGGCCGTATATAGCGACCTCATCGATGAGGCCAGCAAAATATTTCTCCAGGCTGCCGTCTGTGTGGCTTGTAATAACTCCGAGAAGAGCGTTATGTTGAGTCGATCCGGACAGGTCATATCCTTCAGGTAAATCTATTGTCCCGTCTTTATCTCCATCGACATATACAAGCGAAGTAGATCCACTTCTCATCCCAACTACGTGATGCCAGGCACCGTCATTAACTACAGTACCACCCAAAGCTTGTCTCTTGCTGGAATCGTCATCAGTGGTTAGAGTCATTTTATTATCGTTACCTTCGCCCATAGCCAAAGTGTAACGTATTCCGCCGCTGTTATCCCCTCCTTTGGCATAAACGGTGCCTCTTTCAATAGCCGTCATATTGATCCAAGCAGAGATGGTAAAATCACCTGTGCCGAAGTCAAGTAGGCTCGGATTACCAATGTCCACGTAATCATCTAGTCCATCAAGCTCCAGCGCCATTCCAACCTGTCCTTCGACAAAGGTCGGTTCACCGACAATGGTACCATGGAGTTCATTGCCGGAGCTATCATTAGCGTCACCATCCAGTGCGTAGAACGCGACCAGACCATCGGTGCCGGGATCAACCGGCTCCACCCGTTTACCAGCAAGGTACATAACCTCACCCTCAGACAAAGCTTTATTGTAGAGATGAATGTCATCCATTACGCCGTTGAAATTGTACTGGCCAGTCGAGAAGGGCTCACAACCAATCATGAGAGATCCTGGTGAAGCGCCAAGCGCCTCGGTTGTCTCCAATTCTCTGTCCAGCTCTCCGTTAACGTATGTCCTGATATAGCCATCCGCGAGAGAATAGACACCAGTGACATGATACCAGACACCCACCTCGAGCACTGTTCCGCCTGCAACACTTCTGTTGAGAACGGCCGAGTTACCGGCAGTGCGAATTTCAAATTCAATCTTGTCGTTGTATACGCTCATCTTGTAGCCACCGTTGGCACCGTCCTGGTTGCCCCCAACCTTATGGTCAGCACCCTGAACAGCAACTTTGATCCACGCCGAGATGGAAACTGCGTCGGTAAGAGCCAAAATCGGGTTGTTCCCACAGTCCACAAAGTCGCCGTTACCGTCAAATTCCATCGCCGTTCCGACCATACCATCGACAAAGGTTGGGTCTCCATTAACAGTACCATCGTTACCGTTGCCGGAAGCATCCAGCACATCGATATCCAGCGGGTAGTACGCAACCAGACCAGCAGTGCCGGGATTAACCGGTTCCGGCTCTGGAAGAACACCGCTAACTTCAACGTTGTCAATCGCCCACCACCAGTCATTTCCAGCGTCGAACAAACCAAACGTCAAAACAAGTTTCTTAGCCTCTGCGGGATTGTCCAAATTGACAATGACAGTTTCGTTGGTAGCGTAGGGCTTGTAGTTTGCACTACTTTCATCTGATTCCCACAACATCACCACGACAGGTTCTCCACCATCGAAGGAAGCGGTTATATTCGCCGTCTGGTGATAGTTGTCGTCAAACTCCGGACGCCAGCTCGAATCGAACTTGAGCTCAAGCGTTCCAGCCTCAGCACCGGCGATATCAATTGCAGGCGTACTGAGCCAGGTATCATAGGGATCCGCAGAAATAGGTATTGGCAGACGCTCTGCATCGTCCCACTCGTCCGGGTCGGCCACGGCAACGGTGCCGATTCCCAGCTCAAAAAGAGAACGGTCTTGATCCTCGGCTGCTGCTATCCACCATTCCTTATCGGTGAAGGCCCATCCGGCCCATTCGGTAACACCATCAGTTGCGTCCAAACCAATACCGGGAATACCACTCTCGTCAATGCTCCAACCGTCCGGCGGGGTGTCCGTCCAGACTGCATCGCCGGCAAGTTCCTCATCAACGTTCGGACCCAAAGCAAGGCCTTCGAAATCCTCTGCAAACAACACGGCTCTTTCGAAAGCCCGAGTCTCAGGGGTCATGCTGAGACGTATCTCATCAATGTTAACCGGCTGGTTGCCGGCGACACGTACTCTGGAGAACTCGATATTCCTGGTTGTATATTGGGCAAAAGCAGTTTCGTCAGTAAGGTCCAATGGGCCCGTGTCGTTTATGGACCTGGCCCAGGCCGTCACGGTTTCGTTGTCGCCGTCCGTGTTGAAGTCTACACGGGCAATAAGGATAATCTTCTCGGTTATGGGGATATCCGTGAATCGATTGCCATCTCCCTTGGTGTCAAGGCCCCAGACTTTGTCGCCGTCACCAGCCTGCCACGGAACTCCCAGAAAGAGACTCTCGTCGGGTTCGTGGAAAGAGACACCACCCCACATATCAGCACCGGGTTGCTGGTCGGCCTGACCGACAAAGCTAATCCAGAGCTGGGTTTCATTATCACCTATGGGTTCCGGCAGGTCACGGAACGAGTCGCCACCAACAACGGTCGCTTTATTGCCCTTAACCAATAGAGGCGAAAAAACCAAACCGGGAGCCGTTACTTGTTGATCACCTCCATCCCAAGCGCCGTTCCAACCGCTGCCACCATCGTTACCGCTTAGGCCGTTGGCAGGGTAATCAAAGGGCTCATACGCAATCAACTGTGCTGAAGCGCTCAACGTAGTCTTGCCGGGATTCCTGTCATCATAGTCCAATTTGAACAGGCCGGCGCCTCCGTAGGCAGTAATCTGGCCGGCGGCGATAAGGTCATTGACTTTCGCCGTGTCATCGCCTTCTAACACTAATGTACCTTCGGTGACATCTATCAGGCCGGTTGCGTTCACCTTCAGCTCGCCGGGCTTGGTAACGTTATATGTACCACCATGAAGAAGTAGTTCCCCGAATGCTCCACTACCCGTGGGAATTACCGCCTCCCCGGCGTTGATTGTACCGCCGGTCATAATCAAAGTACCTGCACCCCCGCCCCATCCAAGCTCGAACTCATTAACAACACTTACGGTACCGCCGCTCATCGTCCAGATGCCAAAGGAATCCGTTCCGTCACCCCACCAAATCCATTCTGCTACCTCAAGGGTTCCACCGGTCATCGTCAGCGTAGGCTCCCCAGGCGCTTCAGTAAAGATCCCCTTAGCCTTCGCATCGATCCCATCCGGAATAACCGGGCCGTTTGGCGCTGCTGCGGCGGGCACGTCAATCCTGACCTCGTCGGCCAGGGTAGGGACTCTACCCAGGTCCCAGTTTTCCGGAGTGCTCCAGAGCTGGTCGGCGCCAAGACCCGTCCACTGGATGTCCTCAGCGTTACTGACCGACCCCAGCATCAAAACAAAAGAAATTAAATAAATCAATTTCCTACACATAATAGTCCTCCTTCAAAAAAAGTTAAAGAATTATAAATTGTGCTTTGGCCACACACCAAAACACTCATTGTTCTCAACAGGCATTAAAATCCTTATACATGCAAAACGAAAGTTTCTTACGTCTTGCCGCTACCTCCTTTCTTCAAAAATAAAATATAAGCCGCTAATTGGAATGAAAAATCTTAACGACAAAGCAAAAAAAGTTCTTGCTTAAAACTCTTTGCCTTGCATAATACACAGCAGTTCCTCCTCTCTTCGGAAAACCTCAAAAATTGCACCCTCTGGATGACCTAAATGCTACAGATACCCGACTGCGCAGGCATAAGTTTTACTATTTTATTTTATAGCACATCAGCCACTTTCCCGTCAAGGAAAATCTTTTGGGTTATGTATTTTTAAATTGTTCTTGATAAAATTGTTGAGAAACGCGGAAAAAGCACGGGAAAATCGCACATTTGGGGCGGCTTCTTTAAGTTTTGGAAGATGCGTTTAAGAAAAGTCAGTTAAATATAATCCACCTAAGTTTGGCCAAACCACCCTACCTTACCCAAAAAATCTGCAAAGCTTGGCCCCTTGTTACTACAAAAATTCGTCAAGACTTCTTGGATTTGTCCCACCAGCCTATAAGCCCCGGTGCACGCACAAGAAAGTCACTCCTCCCACGAGCTGCAAAATGTCAGAACTCTTCGATAAATTCGTGTCACTGAAATGTCACCATAGAGGTTACTTTTCCCCAGAGTAATCGCAAAACGGGATAAGTTTTTTGCCAAAGAACACATTTTTAAAGAATTTTTGAGCAAAAATCAGATTCTCCTTCCTTTTTCAAAAATGGTATTTGTTAAAAACAGCAGTTACCCTAAAGTTACCGATTTACAACGCTAAAATCCCTCTCAGAGCAGTCCTAAAGGAAATGTTTGAATTTTCAAGACAGGTTTGATATTCTATCGGAAATGAGACTCAGTGGCGTAGCTAAGAAGGGACAAATGGGAAATCCCTGTTTAGGTGTAAATTATTATTGGTGCTGACCATGGCTTCAGTTAGACGCCAGGCAAGACGACTCGAATCTGCTGTAAGTATCTGCTTATTAGTGCTCTTTCTTCTTATCGGGCTTGTCGTATTCATGAAGCAATTCGATGTGGATATGAGTCGATTCGGCATTGATACAACCACCGTAGGTCTACCAGTGCAGCAGATAAAAGCAGAGACCCGGGAACCGGTTTTAGACGCTTTGACACCTGACGGATTCAAGAAGCTTTTAGAAATCGAAATGTATAACGCCGGAAATCTTTACGAAAAAATTAACGGCAAGGCCCCTCTTTATATCGAGGCTGGCTTTGTGAAACTGTTTACTCAGCGATTTATAAGTAAAAACGACGAGAGTCTCTGGATGGAGCTTTTTGTTTTTGATATGGCTGCTATCAGAAACGCATTCTCGGTCTATAGTGTGCAAAAAAGGGCCGATGCACGGATGCTTACTTTTGCCAAGCCTCAGCCTTCTTACAAGACCAGTAATGGGTTGTATTTCGTGCACGGCAAATTCTACGTTGAGTTAATCGGTTCGACTGAGTCAACAGCCCTGGATAAAGCAATGACAGGAATCACCGCAAAATTCGCAAGCCAGATAGCTCTTGATGACGAGGAGATTACCGAGCTTGCTTTGTTTCCGGAAGAGGATCGTGTTCAGGGCAGTTTCAAATTATACCTGGCAAACGCCTTTGGATTTGATGCATTCACCGATATTTTCACTTGCCGGTATAAGCTCGGCGATGAGTCAATTACCACATTTCTTAGCAAACGCCCTGACCTACAGGATGCCAGGACTACTGCAGAAAGCTATTATAGTTTCCTGATCGAAAACGGCGCTGCAGACAAGCCGACATCCAATAAAATACTTAAAGACATTGGAATCAAAGTTCTTGATTTTTACGACACCACTGAAATTATTTTTGCAATAGGGCCGTTCATTGGCGGCATTCACGAAGCCGAAAATCAGAAGGCCGCTGAAGAATTAGCAGCCAGACTGTTTAACAAACTCAGTAATGTGGCAAAGACGGTAAAGAATGACTGAGCAAAACGATAAAAATTTTGGGCGAAGGCAATTTTTAGCCCGGGCCGGCAAAGCGGGAATCTCAATTGCTGCCGCCGGTCTAATCTCTTATCAACTTTATGACAAACACGGACCCAGGACCGGTGTTGATGCCAAATCACTCGTAACTTTGTCGAACTTTCGTGTGCCGCACAAAGCCGGTCAAACAATGAGCATTGTTAATGGCCCAGACAGAAAAACAACTGTCAATAAGGCAATAGAATTGCTGGGCGGTTTAGAGAGATTCGTCAAACCAGACGAAACGGTTGCGATAAAGCCGAACGTTGCATTCGCCTCATCACCGATGCTCGGAGCTACCGCTCATCCTGAATTAGTGGCCGAAGTTGTTCGGCTGTGTTATAAAGCCGGAGCAAAACAGGTCATCGTTACCGACAACCCGATTAACGACCCCTCAAGCTGTTTTACTTTAAGCGGCATCGGCAAAGCCGCTAATGAAGCCGGTGCCAAAGTCATACTGCCAAAGGAACATTTGTTTCGACATACAACACTTGAGGGTGGAAGGCTTATAAGAAAATGGCCTGTCTTTTTCGGGCCGTTTGAAAATGTGGACAAGTTGATTGGTATCTCGCCGGTAAAAGACCACGCCAGGGCCGGCGCTTCGATGGCTATGAAGAACTGGTATGGCCTTCTGGGCGGCAGACGGAATGTCTTCCATCAGGATATAAACACTATCATTGCCGAATTGTCCATGATGGTAAAACCAACGTTGGTGATACTGGACGGCACTGAAGTTATGATGACGAACGGTCCAACCGGAGGCTCCGTTTCGGATTTGAAACGTGCGAATACTATGGTCGCAAGTACCGATATGGCGGCTGCCGACTCATACGGATGCACACTTCTGGGTCTGAAGGTCTCGGATTTGCCTTACCTTACAAAAGCTGAAAAAGCCGGTGTAGGAACCACTGATTATGAGTCGCTCAAGCCAGTATTTGGTACAGTGTAAAACTCGTTTTTGGTACAAAGGACAGTTTTCGTATAAAGACTTCAAACGACATAATATGACGGAGGTGAATATCAGAACCTGGCTGCCGGGCGTCAATCTTTATGACGACACAGTTTTGGTTCCATTTAACATGCCTAAAGTGTGATTATGAAAATTGTAACAGTCAGACGCATAAGCCAAGCCTTCTTTTTCTCGATGTTTGTCTGGTTCTGCGTAGTCAGCACCGTAGGCGATAAATTCTGGCAGTTACGAGGTTGGCCCGTTAACTGGTTTTTACAGCTCGACCCATTAGTGGCAATCGCCACAGCGTTGACTACACACACGCTCTACTGGCCTCTTTTATGGGCGCTGGCTACGATTGTATTGACAATAGTATTCGGGCGGTTCTTCTGCGGCTGGATTTGCCCTTTCGGCACACTACACCACTTTGTGGGTTATCTGGGCAATCGTAGAAAAAAAACAGCACAAAAAATCCAGCTCAACAAGTACCGAAAGGCCCAGTGCATAAAATATTTCATTCTCATATTCTTTCTGTTTATGGCTGCCTTTCCATCGCTCGCCGTTACTTTGCAGAACGGTTTGCTCGACCCCATACCGCTGATAACCCGTTCTTTTAACCTCCTATTGCTGCCCATTATTGATAGAGCTGCTAATTTTGTTTCCGTAACGGCCCGCTTTTACGAAGGAGCCTGGCTGATACTTGTGATATTCCTGACGGCAATTTTACTCAATCTGGTTATCCCCCGATTTTACTGCAGATTCATCTGTCCTCTCGGTGCATTGCTTGCCATAATCAGCAGGTTTGCTATCTGGCGCATCGGCAAGAAGCAAAGCGAATGTTCCAATTGCAAACTGTGCGATAAGGCCTGCGAAGGCGCCTGCGAGCCGAGCGGCAGTATAAGAATAAGCGAATGTGTCCTTTGCTTTAACTGCCGGGACGATTGCAAGGACGAGTTGATAGCTTACCAGACCAGACCATCACTGGCAGGCGAAATCACAGACCCGGACGTATCTCGCAGAGGCTTTGTGCTTTCGTTAGCCAGTGGTGTCTTTGCAGTACCGGCCTTACGGCTGAGCAATAAACTGGGTAGCAACTGGAACAACAAACTTATCCGACCGCCGGGTGCACTGCCGGAAAAGGAATTCTTGAAAAGGTGTATCAAGTGCGGCCAGTGTATGCGGGTATGTCCTACAAATGTCATCCAGCCCGGCGGTATCCAGTTAGGGCTGGAAAACCTCTGGACACCTATACTGAACAACCGAATCGGCTCAAGCGGCTGCCAGTTAAACTGTGTGGCTTGTGGCCAGGTGTGTCCAACATCGGCTATCAGGCCGATTACACTCACCGAGAAACACGGACTCGGCGAATTTGCTGATGTCGGGCCAATCAAAATAGGAACCGCCTTTTTTGACCGCAACAGATGTCTTCCCTGGGCGATGGATAAGCCCTGTATTGTCTGTGAAGAAAATTGTCCCGTAAGTCCCAAGGCGATTTACACCCAGGAATGTTTCAACACAGTGCGAGATGGCATCCTGACGGTAAAAAAGGTTACTGCTCATATCATAGAGGTTGAGCAAACCATTGTGCCGGGCAAATTTGCCAGCGGCGATTATTATTGCGCCTTTGAAGATGGCAAACGCAGAAAAATCACAGCTAATAAAGAAAATTCTCTGGAAATTTATCTTGATGAACAATTCGCAAAAATGCCTCTCCCAGGCAGCAAAATTGAGGTTCAGGTCCGCCTGCAAAGGCCTTTTGTTGATATAGAAAAATGTATTGGCTGTGGAGTTTGCGAACACGAATGCCCGGTAAGCGGTAGAAAAGCCATAAGAGTCTCTGCGGAAGGAGAGACAAGAAGTACTGATAGAACATTGTTGTTGGATTCGGGCCCCCAAATGGATTCCCGCAAAGCGGGAGCCCAATAAAGGGCATTTGGGAGGGTTCCCATCTTGCAGCCTATCGCAAAATGGGGCCCGAACCCCCCAAAACGGGGTCCCACTTAAAAGTTAATCATTTTTGGGAGTTTAGTGCGATGGAAGAAAAACAAAACAAAGTCAACAGAAGGAATTTTTTGAAAACTGTCGGGGTCGTGGGCTTGGCCCCTGCTTTTACAGGTGTGACAAAGGGTTTAGAAGCATCAGCGGAAGCAAATGCTGAAAAGAAAGACAAGCCCAAATACCCACAGGTCCCGAGACGTAAATTAGGCAAAACAGGCATTGAGGTTCCGTGCCTGTCTTTTGGGACCCTCAGGGTTGACACCGAAAACCAGATTCTGCTGCGAAGAAATCTTCAGTTGGGTATTGATTATTGGGACACAGCATATAGCTATGCAGGTGGAAACTGTGAGCTGGGCATAGGTAAATTCTTCTTGAAGAACCCAAAGGTCAGAAAGAAATTGTTCCTTGTCACCAAGGCATCAGGGGCAAGAACAGTAGCTGATGTAGAGGAGCGTCTTAAAACCTCTCTTGAGAGAATGAATACCAATTACATTGATTTATACTATGGTGTTCACGGACTAAGTGACCCTGCTCAGCTAACAGATGAATTAAGACAGTGGGTCAAAGATGCAAAGAAGCGGAAACTGATTCGGTTTTTTGGTTTCAGCACTCACAGCAATACGGCCCAATGCCTTGCTGCAGCGGCCAAGCTCGACTGGATTGATGCGATAATGACAAGTTACAGTTTTCGTTCGATGCAGGATAAAGAGCTAAACGCAGCTATTGAGGCGTGCCATAAAGCAGGCATCGGTCTTATCGCTATGAAAACTCAGGGGCGCCGCCAGAAAATCGAAACCGAAGAAGACAAAAAACTGGCCATGCACTTCTTGCAGCGAGGCTTTACCGAGGGTCAGGCAAAGATAAAGCTCGTATTAGAGGATAAAAGGTTCAGTTCGGCTTGCGTAGGGATGCAAAATGTCGCTATTGTTGATTCAAACGCTGCCGCGGTGCTCGATAAGACCAAACTAACACAGGCAGATAGAGAAATCTTCAAGCAATATGCTCAGGCGACCTGCAGCAGTTATTGTGCCGGCTGTGCATACATCTGCGACTCAGCCTTGCCTGATGTGCCATACGTCAGTGACATTATGCGCTATTTAATGTATTATAACAGCTATGGCGAGAAAGAAATGGCAAAGGAATTTTTTGCTGAAATTCCCAGCAGGATAAGAGGAAAATTGCTCAGCACAGATTACCGCCTTGCAGAAGCCCGGTGTCCGCAGCATCTACCGATACGTGAGCTAATCACCGAAGCTGTCAGTGTATTAACCTGATTGGCGTTGTCTTAGCCCGGATTCCCCGGATAATACACGACAAACAACCAAAATCGTAGGGTGGGACCTGCCCTGAGCGAAGCCTGCCCTGAGCGTAGTCGAATGGGAGACATCTGGATTGTGTGCAATGTTAATCGAACCCGTCGAAACTGAGGTATCCGTAGTCACTCACCATTCGTCTTGCGTCTTGGGTCTGTGGTCCTGTGTCTTGTGTAATTTTTTTCTTGAAAATCTCACTTCAGTAATGTAAATTTGCAATAGACAAGCGAGCAAGCAAGAACATCTGGGATTCATGGTTGAAGATTGGTACTCTGTCAAGGCTCAAATGATGGTTTGTAATTCCCGCGAAGTACGTGTTTAGCCTGAAAATGTGGATTTTTGGACGAAAAACGGCAGTCATTGCCAAATTCAGGTGTTTTTTAGGCTCTTTGGAACCACAAAAACCTCGATAGACGTCTAAAATCGCCGTTTTTCCTGGCTAAACACATACCCACCATAGGCGGATTAATATGGGAAATGTCGGCATACAGAAAGAGACCGTCTGCATTTCCCGTTTTACACAGACTGTATAATCATTGTTGGGTGTCTAATGACTAAGAGAAGTTTAAAAGAGTCTGAGGTTTTGTGTTACAGTACACAGAAACAGAATAATAAGACCGTCCGACGTCACTATCTAAAGTGGAGGAATCGTAATGAATTGCCGGAGCGACGCGATAATCCGAACTGCATCTTCCCTAAAAACTCACTTCGATGGAACGATGAATTATTACCTCTGATTCTCGATCACAAAAATGGTAACAATAAAGATAATTCACCACAGAACCTCCAATTCTTATGCCCTAACTGCAACTCACAGCAACCCACTCAAGGTGGAAAGAACAAAGGCCGAATCCAAAACGAAAGCGAATTGGGATATGATGTAAAGCACCGCGATGGACATGGAGATGCAATAATAACTCTACAACGTCCGTTAAGTATGTCTATAGGCCTTGGTAAAGTGACAGTCAATACAGATGAAAGTGACGCCTAACATTTCTATCCAGCAGACTCGCTAAAGCTCGCCGTTGATCTCATCGTTAGGCGCACAAAATCTGGACAAAATCCAGGGACAACATTCTTAGTTCTGAGTCTTTTGTTGATAGTTCGTAGTTAAAAACAACGAACAAAACACAATGAACAATGAACAAGAAAATCTGCCTCAATTTATTAGGGGCATGGCACGGTCGGCCCCCCTTCTTGCTTTCGCCAGCCCCCGCGTTTCCTGCGAAGCGGGGCGGCGGGCAAGAAAGCAGGGGGGCGGCTGTTCCATACCATATCAACTAATCAACCAATTCACCAATTAACTAATTCTTTCGGTCAGCTCCTTGCGGTTTTTGGTCAGCCAATTTGCTTTTCGAAGAATCATCTGGAGGAAATCGGTCCCGCTTAGATGGCCGAAGAAGCCGGTCGCCACTATCGGCAAAACAGCCTCGGCTATCATCGTTTCAATCATCAAATCAACCAGCGAATCCAGCTTATTTTTGCCTAAATTGATTACACCGCAGTAGCCGTTCAAGAACTGAACGAGTTTGTCCTGGTCGAAATAATCGGGCCAATCATTTGGATTCGGCCGATTAGCCAAAATGGAAAATTGCAGCATCCCGTTGGCAAGGTCGGTAAGAGGCGGAGCAATCCTGACCGAATCGAAGTCGAGAACGGCGGCAAGTTTGTGTTGGGAAAAGAGCATATTACCCGGATGCCAGTCGCCGTGTATAACCTGCTGCCGCCACGAGTCGAAACCTAATTCATTTACGCGAACACTCGATTCGTTATAAAGCTTCATCAAGGCCTCAGCGGTAGTCCGCAATCTCTTATTCGGCCTGGCCGGCCTGTCGGAACCGAGCGTTTTCAGATGCCTGCGAACGATGGAAGAATCATGGAAACAGGTCTTTAAACCGCCCAAGGCGGACTCGTAAGCAAAGTCAGCCAAATGCCTGTGAAATTTGGCTAACTGCCGACCCGCATCAATAGTAGCTTCTTCTGAGCCGTCGTACCGAGTGCCCGTGATGAACTTAAAAAGCTCGTAAATGTGATGATTCAGTTGCAGGACCGTATTATTCTTATCGCGGGTTGCCAGCAGATAAGTAACCGGGAAGGACTGTGCTGCCAGATGACTTTGCACCGCGTGTGCGAATGCCACCCGGCAGAGGTCATCTTTACCTTTCGGCCTACGTTTAAGAAGGAATTTGCCCTGCTCGGACACAATCGCCATTTTCGGCGCACGCATATTGCCGCCGGACAAGGGCTTTACCTGAAGAATTATGCCGACGTCGTAATGGCAGAGGACCCGAACAAGCTCCTCGGTTGAAAAATGTGCACCGCCTCGGGGCATAAGTTAATTGATTATTGTCCCGGCTCCCCGCTCGGAGTCGAGGACAAGTTTCACGACGACAATATTAATAACTCATATCTGTTGTGGAAAACGAAAATCGACGATGTCACCCCTGCGAAATCTGTCCTGAGCGAAGCCGAATGGGTCGAAGGAGCAGGGGTCCAGGGCGAAAAACTGGATTCCCGCTGGAGTTTATCACGCACACGATGCGGGGCGTGAATGACAAATACTGTTTCCGTAACAGGAACTAACTAATGATTTCGAAGCAACAGGATAAGAATAATCACAAAGAATAATGCCAATACTGTGCTTAAAATCAATATCGCCATCCGGTACTGGGCGACGGCCTCTTCTTTGTAAGCTTCTTCTTTTTCAACGACATCTCCTTTTTCAAACTGCTCGAACATAGACAGGTCAAATCTTTTGTGCGCCTGAAGCGGAGGCCGACCCTCGCGTAGCGCCCCTAAATCCGTCAGCAGCTCTTCAATGTCGTTATAGCGCTTTTCTCTCCGCTTGGCCATCATAATCTCAATGACTTCGGATACTCCAGCCGACAGTGACGTATTTATATGGTCGGGTGGAATTAGTTTTTCCCTGAGGTGCTTTCGCATAACATCGGCGGAATCCTCTGCCATAAACGGTACACGGCCGGTCAACATGTGGTATAACGTAGCGCCGAGGCCGTAAATGTCGGCCCTGCCGTCGATGTCTATCTTTCCTCGAATCTGTTCAGGTGCAATGTAGTACGGCGTTCCGTAAGCCTTGCCTGCCTCGCTCTGTGCCGCCTCGATGTCTGTTGTTTCGCGAGCCAAACCCATATCAGCAAGTTTGACCGTTCCGTTAGTGCTTATCATAATATTCTTGGGCTTGACGTCACGGTGGATAAGACTACAGGCATGAGCATGAGCAAGGGCTTTAGCAACCTGAATGATTATGTCCAGCGCTTCGGCTTCCTCAAAGACCTTTCCCGCCGCCAAGTCATCAGCTATGGTCTTGCCCTCCACATACTCCATTACGAAATAGTGGTACCCCCCCGCCTCACCAACGTCGATGGCCTGGACGATATTTGGATGATTGAGCCTGCCGGCGGCCTGGCCTTCTCTGTAAAACCGTTCGACATACTCCGGATTTTCACTGAAGCGCTTCGGCAAAATCTTTATTGCGACCATGCGATTCAGACTCAACTGCCTGGCCTTGTAAACGACCGCCATTGCACCTGCGCCGAGCTTGCCGACTATTTTATAGCCGGGAATCTGGTGTGCAGCAGCCTTGCTTTCTTTTAGGCTTTCCTTTAATCTCTCGGCCTGGGTCGTTGTGACATAGCCCAGCTCGACCATAAGGTCTTTCAGTATTGCAGGATTGACCTTACTGCGAGACTTAAGCTCCTCAAGCGATTGACGCAGCTCCTCATCGGTGCAGAGTCCCTGCTCTATCGCCATTTTGCCGAAAACCGTATCGTAATTAGTTTCGCTTGTCATTAATGTAGTCCAAGTAAGCCGAGAAGCGCACGCCGAGGAGCCAATCCTTTGGCTTTAGTCTATACATCCGATAACAAACCATTTTGCGCTCATTATCGACCTACAAGAAGCATTGTCAAAGAAAATCTGCCGTTTCTTTCAGAAACATAGCGATTAGAAGAAATTCGACCTTTTTGGCCTCGGAGTTTAGCAGTTTTAGGTAAGATTTGTCATAGAAACCTGCCTTAGACCACCGGGCAGCATGGCGCTGCCTGCTTATGAATAAGCCAGCGGGATTCCGAATTTTTCCTTGTTTTTGATGATAAGACCGGCCATAACCTCATAAGCGCAAGCGGGATTGGGCTGATTTTTGCTTGACTGTAAGTCCAAGAAGTGATAGAATCGCAGTGGTCGAAAGGAGGACAAAATATGCCTGCTTTAAGTAAAACACTCAGCTTGTCTCGGTCTTGCAAAGAAAACTGCAAATTAACAATGCTGTTACTTGTATTGCTTGCCATCTGCTTATTCGGCCGAGTGGCTGAGGCAGAATATGGCGGGGGCAGCGAGGTTATAGCCTCTGCTGAGACAAGTATATACGTTTTCCTGACCGAGCAAAGTAAAGTAGTTAAAACCGGTGGGTTCGCAGGCGTCCATGAAACTTACCCCATCGAAGGGCAATTTCAGCTATCCATCGATTTCGATGCAGGTACGGCCTGGTTCGGCCAGGTCAATGCAAACTTAATCGACGAGAGCGGCTTATTGTATGAGCTAAGTTTGGGTGAGCTTTTTAATATGGCCGAACTTCTCGGCAACGTCGTATATGAAACGACAATCGAGTTTGTTGGTAAAACCGCGGATGGTATGGAGAGTACCATTCTGCTGACGTTGACCTTCAGGGACGATTCGGTTCACCTGACCGGCAGAACGGTTCCGCCACCTAATAGCGCAGACTTTTTCATCTTCGAATGGGACGCCATTGCCAGGAAGAAGTACGGCGGCGGGACGGGAGAGCCTAATGACCCGTATCTAATTTACACAGCCGAGCAGATGAATGCAATTGGTGCCGAGCCGAACGACTGGGACAAGAACTTCAAGCTCATGGCAAATATTGACCTTTCGGCTTATACGGGAACAAATTTCAATATCATTGGAGACTGGGAAGATCCAAGAGATAATAAACCATTCACAGGTGTTTTTGAAGGCAACAGCCATACAATCTCAAACTTCAACTACACTTCCACAGATGCAAATAACATAGGACTTTTCGCGTACGTCGATGATCCCAATGCAGAGATTAAGGATTTAGGATTGATTGACCCTAATATTGAAGCAGGAACAGGGAATTGGATCGGTTCGCTGGTTGGACACCTATACGAAGGAACCATTACTGGGTGCTATGCTGAGGACGGCAGCGTTTCGGGAAATTCTGAAATCGGCGGGTTGGTGGGATTTAAGAGTGGAGGTACAATCACAATTTGCTATTCGACCGGCAATGTTTTCGGAAAATGGTGGTCTGTCGGCGGCCTGGTGGGATTCAATTCTGGTACAATTACAAACTGTACCTCTTCAGCCAGGGTTTCGGGAAATAATAATGTTGGCGGTCTGGCAGGAGACAATCGTGGCACTATAACCAACTGCTACGCCACGAGTAGTGTTGCGGGTACCGAGCATGTCGGTGGTATGGTGGGAGAAAACTTTGGTGGAGAGGTTACCAACTGTTATTCAACCAGTAGTGTTACGGGAACGATACTGATCGGAGGTCTGGTTGGGAAAAACATTCCTATTTCTCGTTTGAAACAAGGAGGAGGTTATATATTGGTTGGTGGAACGATAACCAACTCCTATTCCACCGGCAGCGTTTCGGGAAATGAGAACATAGGTGGCCTGGTGGGAGATAACTTGAAAGGTGAGATTGCGAATTCCTTCTGGGATATTGAGACCAGCGGGCTGACAACCAGTGCCGGCGGAACGGGTAAGACCACAGCCGAAATGCAGTCGGAAAGTACGTTCACTGATGCCGGCTGGGACTTTGTGGGCGAGAGCGTAAACGGCACCGAGGACTTCTGGAGCATCTGTGAGGGAACGAATTACCCGAGGCTGGCCTGGCAAATCCCGGCAGGTGATTTTGTCTGTCCGGATGGCATTACGATAGAAGATTTTTTGTTTTTTATAGAGCACTGGCGGGATGATAACTGCGATCTCAGCAATGATTATTGTCAGGGTACAGACCTTGACTTCTCCGGTACAGTCGATGAAACCGACCTCGAAATCTTTCTTGAAAACTGGCTGGCAGATGTAAGAAGTGATTAGTGAATTAGTCCTTATACAAGCGTGACATCTTGAATTTTATTTTGCATTGCTTGACAAAAATACTCGAAATGCCCTGCATCTTTGCTTATAAAGGACTTTAGTAAAATAAACCTAAAAAGCAATGTCAAGATG
>Ga0315548_1000334_pt1 | contig 44115 bp, 30 predicted proteins | sample SalMarSW160110MG_2_FD_202540 | JGI IMG/M metagenome (GOLD analysis project Ga0315548, IMG submission 202540) | Salt marsh sediment microbial communities from the Plum Island Ecosystem LTER, Massachusetts, United States - Salt Marsh Sediment SW1601-110 ... | reverse complement strand
CTATCGTTTCCAACGTAATCCTTTGCGGGGCTGTTGTAACGATTGGTGCGATAAGCACGCGCTGCCTTAGCAGGATAAACATAGACAGGCTGTACGAAATGGCAGCGTCGATTGCCGACAGGCAGCTTACGATTATTGAATACGCAGGAGTTGAAAATTTTATTGAGCTCGGACAGATGGAGGGGGAATTTGAGAATGACCAGGTCAGGTATGTCTGGCAGGCGGCTGTAGAGGAAATGGAGATAGATGGTTTGTATGAAGTAGCTATTCTGGTTAGTTTCAGGCAGCACGAGCGTCAATACAGCCTTTTGGTTCGCACGAGACTTAACGGGACCAGCAGTACTTTTTAAAAAGACAGATACCGGTTACCGGTGGGTAAGAAAATATATATGAAAAGAAACGGTTTTACATTGGTGGAAGTTTTGATTGCCTCGATGATAGGGGCCTTCATTATGCTCGTAGCTGTTGGTGCACTTAAGGCTATATCTGCAAGTGCACAAATCATTGACAGTAACATTGACGTTGCATCCGAGCTGCGCTTTGTTGCAGCGAGGATTTCTACTGACCTTAATAACTTCTACCGGGACGGTAAGGCCGAAAATACCAAACTGGTTGGAAGAGTCGTACAGGTGCAGGATGATGTTTTATGTATTTTGACTTTTTATACGGTCGGCAGAACGAAGGCCAGGGCCAATCAACCCGAAGGTGACGTTTATGAGGTGGAGTATTTTTTAAGAAAAGACGAAGATAAAACATTTTTAATGAGGCGGTTATGGCCTAACCCAGATAAGAAGTCGCAGCCCGGCGGTATTCTAAGTGTTATCGCCGAGGATATTGATGCTTTTATCGTCAGATATTTTGACGGCAGGGACTGGCAGATTCAGTGGCCTGAAGAGCAAGCAGCCCCGCCGGAACTCGTCGAGGTAACACTGGCATCAAATACTTTAGTAGGCGCGACGCCTGTGACTGAATCATTTATTGTTAATCTTAAAAAAGCTCGTCTGAGAAGTGCGATACAGGATTTGGGACAACAGCAGCAGCAACAGCAACAACAGCAGCAGGGAAGGCCGGAACCACAGGGCGAGCAAAGTCAGGAGCTGCAGATTAATAGATGAGAAATGGAAGTAATAAAAAAGGGCTTGTTCTCATAGCGGTTTTGTGGATTGTTATTATCCTTACATTGATTATAACAAGTGTTGTTCGCAGCAGCCGGCTCAACGTTAAAGTATCGCTTGCGGCGCAGGATTCGGTTTGCCGCAGATGGACAGGGCTGGGGGGTATTGAGACGGCTATAGCTGTATTGAGGGAGGATTTGACTGAAAGCGACAGCCTTTTCGATTTGTGGAGCGATAATGAAAGGGACTTCAATAATATACAGCTTGGCAATTATCTATTCACGGTGAAAGTAATCGATGAGGCCGGCAAGTTAAATATCAATACCGCAACAAAAGAGCAGCTTTTGACACTGCCTGATATGACGGAGGAAATTGTCTCTGCAATAATGGATTGGCGCGACAGCGACGAAGACCAGATGACAGGTGGTGCAGAAAGAGGTTATTATCAGAATCTGCCTTTTGAGTATGAGATTCGCAACGGGAATTTTCGCACAATTCGTGAGCTGCTTTTGGTTAGAGGTGTTACTGAACGGCTGCTCTACGGTGAAGATACGAACCTGAACGGCCGACTCGATTCCAATGAAAATGACGGCGAGGCGACACCACCGGCTGACAATGAGGACGGCAGACTTGATAAAGGATGGATTGAATACCTGAGTTGTTATTCGTATGACAAGAATGTCGATGCCGATGGTAATAAAAGAGTCAATATCAATCAGGCTGATGCGAATGAGCTCAAGGAGTCACTGGGTATAAAAGAGTCTCATGCCAAGTGGATTGTTGAAAACCGCGGGCAAAATCAATACCAGAGCATAGCTGATTTAATAAGTTCAAGCTCTCCGAAAGAAAGCAAAGGCAACAGTTCAGGCGGTGATTCGCAAGTGCAGGCAGAGCCGCTTGATTTGGCGACCTTTTCTAATATCGCTGACAAGATAACCGTGGATGGTGCAGAGCAGGTGCCGGGCAGAATAAATGTCAATACGGCAGCGGAGATTGTCCTTGCGGCTCTGCTCGGCGGCGATGATAAGGCGTATCAGCTTGCCGGTAATATTATTTCTCATAGAGAAAACCTTCCTGACGGTATGAAAGGTATTGCTGAAGTCCTGGACGTAAGCGCAATGGATATTGATACGTTCAAAAAGATAGCTAACTACATAACGGTGCGTTCAAACGTTTTTACGATTCGCAGCTTTGCGTCGACTGGTAGTCAAGTCATCAGCAGGGGCGAGCTGCAAATCGAAGCGGTGGTTGATAGAGGGAGTTCGCCCTCTGCGGTGCTTTATTTTTACCAGGGGCAGACTAATTAAATGTTCCTGGAATTTAGTTAAGAGATATGAGCAACAAAAAAACAGATATTGTAAAAGGACATAGCGTAATTGCGATAACGCGAGAAGATGGTGTTTTCAAAGCAGTTGGTCTGTCTAAAAAGAGCGGCAGCTTACATCTTGTCTGGACAAAAAGTTGTGATGCTGACCGGATGGATTGGCCTGCTTTTATTGCGGAATGTCTGCCGGAATCAGGCGACGAAGACAGAAGAGCTTCCGGCCGACACAAAAGCGTGGTGGTCGGCTTTAACTCTATAGGTGTGGTTTTTTACAGGCTTGAAATCCCGGCTGTCAGGGAAGATGAGGTTGAGCGGATAGTCAGATTGCAGACCGAGTCGAAACTGCCCCTGCCGGTTGAACAGATTGAGATGGCCTACAGAACTTCGTTTGTTCGAAATGGTCAGGCTAAAGTTACCGTCGCCGTGGGGAGAAAAGAAAATCTTCAAAAGTTTGTTGAAGAGGTCAGATTTGTTGAGCCGGAAAAAATCCTGCTGGACTGTGAAGGGCTTGTGAAAACGTGGTGGAGCTTGTTTTCCGATGGTAAAATTACGGAGCCGGCTGTCGTTATAAGTATTGCTCGACGCTCGGCAAGGGTTTGCCTCGTAGAAGCCGGCAAATTAAGCAATGCTGCAATTATTGATATGGGGACAGAAGACCTTGCGGAGCAAATCGGCTTGCCGATGGATCCATCGGCTCCTGATAGATTTGTGCAGGATATTCGAAGCGTGTTCGAATTGTTCGGGTTTGCTGATGAAAGCAAGGTGCCGGTATATGTTTTTGCAAAAAGTGTCAGTGACAAATCTGATAAAAAAAACATCGGTGAATTTGAGATTATAAAAAACATTGTATCAGCTCTCGCTTCGGCAGGTTTTGATGCATCGTTGTGTGATTTCAGGTTTCCGGTTACGAATTATTTACTGTCAACGGATGATAATGATTGCCTGTATGAATACCGGGTTCCGATAGGGCTTGGCCTTATGTCACTCGATTCAGACGAAGAGCTTGCTCTTTTTGATTCTTTGTACAAACCGAGGGGTGCGGAAAGGAAAATACACTGGCTGTATTCTCTGAAAGCTGCCTGTTCTGTCACCATAATGATGCTGATATTGTCTTTTATTGTGTTTTATTTGTTTGATACGGCCCAATTAGCGCATCTGAACGAGCTTAAAACGCGGGTAGATTACGGCAGTCTGAGGGCGAAACACAACCTGATGGAGATTGTTGCTGACCAGAGGCCTGATGTGCTCGAACTTTTGAGCCGTCTCAGCTCGGTCGAGGCGAACGGGATTATGCTCAGCGATATAGATTTTAAGATAGGCCAGGCGGTGAAGGTAAAAGGTACCGCAGGAAACGCTGAACAACTATATACGTTTCAGGAAAATCTACTGGCCGATGAAAGTTTTCAAGATGTTAAAATTCAAAGCCCGCAGCAGGATGAAAAGAGCAAAAAGCTCAGCTTTACTATAACTTTCAATTATAAAAATTTTTCTCAAAGGAGAGGCTGATTAATTTTTCAGGGTCGAAAACTATGCTTGATAAATTGAATCCAAGAGACAGAAGGGCCATAAAGCTTGGTTTATTAGGTGTTGTAATTGTTGTGGCTCTTATGTTTGGGCTTGATTGGCTTGAGCGGTGGAGAGAGGTGAGAAATTCCATTGCCAGGAGCAGGGAGCAGTTTATGGCAATTAGCCTGCCGGATGAGCAGCGAGAGAAGCTTCTGTCGGCTGTGCCGGCTTTTGAAATGCCGAAACCTGTAGAAAAGCAACAGTTCCTGTTCCGGGCTGAACTTAACAAACAATTGAAAGAAGCTGGTATAAAAACGAAACCTCTGAAATTTCTGCCGACTACAAAGTCAACTGTGCCCGGCTACAAGCTGTTGTATATACAATGCAGCGGCGAGGGTGAGATAGATAAGATTTTGGATTTGTTTGTGAATCTTAAAAAGAATCCTTATCTGGTTGCTGTCGAGGAATTTGTGATGAAGAAAACCGATACCAAAGACGAGAAGTCGCGCAAATTTGAGCTTAATTTGAAGGTTTCGACGTTTGTGAAAGAATAGACATGAGACGGGATTTGCTTAAAAAAGGACAGGAGTATTTATCAGTCGTGCTGTTTGCTTTTGCGGCAGTTCTGGCGTTTTGCGTTTTTGTCAGGCTGATATGTTTTTACACTTCTAATGCCCGGGCTGAGCGGCTGGTCAGCCGAGAAGCTGCCAGAGGCAAGCTCGACCCGAACGAGATGGAAAAGTTTCTTGCTAAAACAAAAGAGTTAGCTGAGGAATTGAAAAAGAAAAACATATTTGTTCCCACACCAAAAGAAGAGGGACATCCGATAAAGGCGGTGACAGGCATATTCGGCGACGAAGCCCTGGTAGAGGGTAAATGGTATAAGGTCGGTGATAAAATAAAGGATGCTGAAATCATAGCCATCGAGGCTACGGAGGTGAAGATAAAGTGGAAGGATAATGTAAAATCCTTTGCTCCTATCGCGGCGACAGTTTCAAGCGGGCCAAAGACGGTGGTCAAGAAAAAAACTGAAGAAGGTGATGAGGCAGCCAAGCAAACTGCAAAGCAGGCGGTTACAACTGAGGCTGGTTCAGAGCGGGCTGCTGAAGAAGACCCGTTTGCCTGGCTGGGAGTCGAGCTTACGGATAGTCAAAGAGAAAAGCTGGAGCTTGTATGGAGCAAAATACCGGAAGAATTTAAGGAACAGGCGAAACAGCAGTGGAATAGTATGACTGATGAACAAAAGCAGGAGGCTCTGGATCAGTTAGACCAGATGCCTATGGATGTATTAGAGCAGGAGATTGATGAAATGTCATCGAGGATGTGATAATAGTCAGAGGTTAAATATTTTAGGTGAGGTGAGAAATTGAAAAGGCCAAAGTTAGTAATTTCGGTGATTGTGCTTGTGGTAATTATCGCCGCAGCGGTATGTGTAAACTTTTTGGTTTATGACTTTTATAGCCCTTCTATTGACTGGGCTAAGAAGGCGTTAGCTAAAATAGGTGGGAAACCATCCAGTCTCGAAGAAGGAGCTGAGATTCCTGCCGGCTTAGCTGATGCCAATCAGCCGAAGCGCGCCGAAGATGTTAATGCTCCTGCTGATGCCAACAAGCCTGGTAAAATCGCGGACAGCAACGAAGCCGGAAAGATTTCGGATGCGAATGAAGCTAAGGCCGTCGGCGATGTTAACGAGCCGAATGAGCCGGTCGACCCGAATAAAATAATGGAAGCGGTAAATCTCAAAGACGTTGAGATGAAGGACATCATCGCAAAGATAGCTGAGTGGACGGGCAAGAATATTATTCCGGATGATGAGGCGATGAAACAAAAAATCACTATATATGCACCCGCAAAGCTGCCTCGGCCTCAAGCACTTTCGCTTATTTATGCTGCACTGCGGACAAAAGGATATGTCGCTGAAGAAGTTGATAATGTACTCTACTTAAAACCGATTAAAGAGGCCCTGTTCGGTTCAGTACCTATGGTGCCGCCTGATAAGCCTCTTGCGGCAATTGAAAATAAGAACCAGATAGTAGAAAAGCATTTCAAGCTTCGCAATTACAGCCCGACCAATATGAGTAGTGTTATTCTGCCATTAGTGGGCGAATATGGTTATGTCAGTGCGGATGAGGATTCTGGCAGCTTGCTTGTTATCGATACGGTTGCGAACCTTATTCGGTTTGAAAGAATTATAATGCAGTTCGATGTCCCCGAAGCCGAGCAGACCGTTACCGAAGTTTTCCAGATCCAGGAGAGCGACCCTGCTGAGATAGTACAGATTTTGAAACTTCTTCTGGGTATTGATGAACGTACCGGCAGAAGGACAGGGCGTTCCGGTTCTCAGACAAGGCCTGCGCCTGCCCAGGGGAGCCCGGCAACCGGCGGCACGAAGCCTGCTGCCTCTGTTGTAATTGCCCCTGCCGAGTCGGAGATTATTCTTATACCTGAGCCGAGACGTAAATGGATTATTGTAAAGGCCTCTGCTGATGATATGAAACGAATAGCAGAATGGATAGAAAAGCTCGACAGAAAAGAACAGGTTGGCTCTGAGTATGAGACCGTACCGGTTACGTACGTGGATGCTTATGAGGTGGGAGACCGAATAAACAGAGCACTTCAGCGTCTTCCCGGCAGTGAGCTGAGAAGCAGTGTTCTTGTTCAGCCTTTAAGCCAGGCCCGGCAGATTATGATTTTCGGCAACAAAGAGATGCGTGATATGGTTAAAAAACTCATAAAGGATATAGATATTCCACCCGGAGAGCTGATAGAGAAGACCTTTATACTGGAATATGCGGACCCTGAACAAATCAAGAAAAACCTGGATGAATTGTATGGTGAGGACGTTCCAATTTATGACACTTACTATTATTACAGATATGGGCCGGGAAGCCAGAGGACCGCGGCTGATGTGGTCAGAGTGATAGCATTTCCCGCAATGCAGCAGGTAACGGTTATCGCTTCGCCGGAGAATATGGAAAAGATTACGGAGCAAATAAAGCAGTGGGATGTTCCGATTGACGTGGAAGCTGTCAAGCCGAGAATAATTGAGCTTCATAATACCGACCCTGTTCAGATGGCGCAGCTTTTGTCGGAACTGTTTTCGGAAGAGCAGGCCGGCGGGCTTGATTTTTTAAGATTGTATTTTTATCCTTACAGGTCGCAGGAAGAAAAGAAAAAAATTGTCGGGCCTCTTTACGGCCAGTTGACTTTCAGGGCTGTTCCCGAAACAAAAAAAATAATTATAATAAGCAAGATTCCTGAAGCGTATAAGGTTGTCGAGGAATTGATAAGGGAGCTGGACAGAGAGGAGATGGCTGAGGTGCCTGAGGTAATAACGCTGAAGTATGCGGACCCGGAGGACCTGGCTGTTCGTTTAAATGCGATATTCAATGAGCCGGGCGTGCCTGCCGTAATCTGGTTTAGTGAGACAGGTCTCTCAGAATATTCAATGGAAGAAGAAAGCCAGCCGAGCCAGGGTCAGCGTGATTCACAGCAGCAACAGCAGGGCAGCACCAGAGGACAGTACACACCTCCCTGGTCGTCACAGAGGTCGCGTGCCGAGGAGGACAGGATGCCTATCAGCAACGTTATCGGCAGAATTCGTTTTATACCCGACCCGCACAGCAAATCACTGCTCGTACTGTCTCCGCCGGAATTCAAGGACAGGATAATCGAGATGATAGGCAAGCTTGACCAGCCCGGCAGACAGGTAATGATAAAAGCGATTATTATGGAGGTTGACCATAGTGACTTAACTTCTTTGGGACTGCAGTTGTCCAGTAATCCTGCCGACGCTTTCGGCACTCTCGAGGAAAATGCCATTGAAGCTGTTACAAAGCTTTCATTTCTTGACACTTATGGCTCTTTGACACTCGAAGCTACTGCGGACATCACGTCTCTGATTGACTTTTTAGTCAAGAAGGTCGATGCGAGAATTCTTAATCAACAGACCCTATGGACAAAAGACAACGAGGAAGCCGAGTTTTTCAAGGGTGACAACGTGGCTTTCCAGACAAGCGCGTCAACTTCAGAAACAGGCGGGAGAGTTACGTCGAGCTTCGATTTCAAGAGGGTCGGGATGTCTCTGCGAGCCCGGCCAAGTATCACGCCTGAAAAGAATGTCGATATGATTGTAAATGTTATTCTCTCGCAACTTACAGGTGAGATTGTAAACGGCCAGCCGGTGCGAAGTGAGATGGAAACTCAGACGAATATGATAGTACAGGACGGCCAGACGATTATGCTCGGCGGCATATTATTTCAGACAGATACCCAGATTGAAAGAAAGCTGCCTGTTCTTGGAGACGTGCCGGCAGTTGGCGGGCTTTTCCGGCATAATGAGACTACTTTGAGAAACAATGAACTTATTGTGTTTATTACACCTTATGTAATAGATTCTGAAACCGGTCCGGAGGCACAAGAGGAACTGGAAAAGGCACGTGAAAAGCTCAATGAAATGCGTGAGCAATTGAGTGAGACCGCAGGAAAAGAGAAATAAGATTTTATTATTTGTTTTGGGTGTAATTGTGCTTTGTAGAAAAGAAACTTGTTCAGATGTTATTCAGCACTTGATGCGGAATCCATGGACTAAAAAACTGGATTCCCGCCTCCTTCGACAGGCCCAGGACAGGTGCGCGGGAATGACAGTAGAGGTGTTTTCTACAAAGCAGTGTAATTGTTATTAATGTAATTTAGCATTATTATCTCGGCCAGTCAGTGCCCTTTATGCCCTTTTTTGTCAGGTTTGCATCGGGAAGATTGTCGTTTGCTTCCCGGATGTCAACAGCTTTAATAAAATAGATGCTACTGTCGGCGAAGAGGAAATTTCGCTGACCTTCCCAGCCCCACCAGCCGGGGTCCTTGCCCTTTAGGCGGTAATGATTACTCAGCCATTCACCGACGAGAATTTTTCCTGACGGCCTTGCCACGTCGCAGATTCCCTGCCGGACAGGTTCTTGAGGAACCGCAGGCGGATAAGTGTCACTCGGGCTGCTCATAGAATCAATTTGCTGAGGTCTGTGATAAAAGGCCATCGAATAAGCATAACTTGTGGATTCGTAATTTTCTATGCTGATTTCGTCCTGTGGACAAAGGAGAACCGAGGGATTGTTGGGGTCGATTTTACTTTGAAGATACGGTTGAATAAATCTTCGCCAGCCTCGTCCCATCCACAGCCAGTAGCCTTCCGGAGGGTCTTCGGCACAGGGATAAATGTCGTCGTTTGCGTGCAGGTACAATCGTATTGCAATATCAATTTGTTTCAGGTTGTTTGCACACTTAATACGCATCGCAGCGGTCTTTGCCTTTCCGAGCGAAGGTAAAGATATGCTGATTAAAAGTGCTATTATTGCGATGACGGTAAGCATCTCAATCAGAGTGAAGCCGAAATGTTTTTGCGGCTGAGCATAATAATGCCGGCAGGGCGGTTCGGGTGTTTTGCTTGTTGAAATCATATCAACAGTTTATTCTACTGTAACGCTTTTTGCAAGGTTTCTTGGTTTGTCCACATCGTAGCCGCGAATTACAGCAGCGTGATATGCGAGCAGCTGAAGTGGTATGACGGTAATCAATGGTTGTAAGATCTCTGGCACATGGGGTATGGGAATCAAGTGGTCGGCATATTGTTTAATATGTTCATCACCTTCGGTTGCAACGATGATTGTTTTGCCTCCACGGGCTTTGACTTCATTGATATTGCCCATAATCTTGCCGTATTGCGGCCCCTTGGGTGCGATAAAAACTACCGGCATATTGTCAGCTATTAAGGCAATCGGGCCATGCTTCATTTCGGCGGCGGGCAGGCCCTCTGCGTGAATGTAGCTTATCTCCTTGAGTTTCAGTGCGCCTTCAAGGGCTATGGGATAATTAAAACCTCTGCCCAAAAAGAGCCAGTTTTCCTTATCGATATTGGCCTGTGCAATTTTCTTTATGTGCTCGGATTGCTCAAGCACTTTGCTGATTTTCTCAGGTATTCTGGAAAGCTCTTCGATGTACTTTGCAGCCTCGGTGTTACTGATATGTTTTCTTCTTCCAAGTTCGATGGCGAGCATTGTTAAAACCGTAACCTGTGCAGTAAAAGCTTTGGTGCTGGCTACTCCGATTTCCGGTCCTACGTGCAGATATATGCCCGCGTCGGTTTCTCTCGCAACGGATGAGCCGACTACGTTAACGATGCCGAGCACAGTTGCTCCTCTTTCCTTTGCTTCTTGTACTGCTGCAAGAGTATCGAGAGTTTCACCGGACTGGCTTATGGCGATGACTAAAGTACCGTCTTCAATTATTGGATTGCGATATCGGAATTCGCTGGCGTATTCGGTCTCAGTTGGAATCCTTGCCAATTGTTCAAGGAGGTACTCACTTACCATAGCTGCGTGAAATGCAGTGCCGCAGGCGGTCAGGATAAGTCTTTTGACACGGGTTAGTTCGCGAAAGTAAGAGGCTATACCGCCGAGTTTAATCTTATTATTGTGGTGGTCGATTCTGCCGCCCATGCAGATGCTCAGAGCTTCAGGCTGCTCAAAAATCTCCTTGAGCATATGATGCTCGAAACCTCCGAGCTCGATTTGTTCAAGCGAAAACTCTATCTGTTCCAAATCCTTGCTGATTACAATATTGTCAACGGTTTTTGTATGAAAGCCTTCTGCGGTGATAATTACCATTTCGTTGTCCGAAAAGTATATTGCCTGTGTGGTATGCTCTACAATAGCTGCAGCGTCGGAGGCCAGGATATATTCTTCATCACCGACACCGAGAATCAGAGGGCTTCCCTTTTTTGCTCCTATGAGCATATCAGGATGGTCTGAACAGATTATAGCGAGACCGAAAGTGCCGTGGAGTTTCTGTATTGCCTGTTGAACAGCCCATTCGAATGTGTTTTGGCTTGTCGGCTTTGTGGTCGTTTTGTCACTTTCGCTCAGTGAATAAAAATATCCGATCAGGGATGCTATGACTTCAGAGTCGGTGTCGGTTTTGAATTCTACCTGCTCATTTTGGAGCCATTTTTTTAAGGTGCTGTAGTTTTCAATAATGCCGTTGTGTACGATTGCAATTTTGCCTGTGTGGTCTGTATGAGGATGTGCGTTAGTGGTGTTTGGCTCGCCGTGAGTTGCCCAGCGTGTATGGCCGATACCAAGTGTCTCTTTTTTGTCCGGTTTTTCAAGAATTTTTTCCAGGGCACTTATTCTGCCGCTGGTTTTTTTGACTTTAATCTTACCGTCACTGAGCAGCGCTATTCCAGCCGAGTCGTAACCGCGGTATTCCAGCCGTTTTAATCCTTCGATTAAGATCGGCTGAGCACATTTTTTCCCGAGATATGCTACTATTCCGCACATCTTTATATCCCTTTAAGCTATCGGTTCCTTAAAGTAAATGAATCGGCCAAAAACATCGATACCATAATCGATAAATCGGGCCGACAGAAAAAACCCTTATGCCGAAAAAACTTATATTTTTCATAATAATTATAGACTGATTTTCATAATGTGGCAATTCATTTATGCTTAACTGTCTTATTAGATTTGCTTATTGGAAGATTTGGTTTGAACGGTTAATAATATAGCATATAGTATCTGTCATAAATAAGCTGAAAAAAACTGAGCACTGAATATGATAGTAGTTATTGATTACAATGTGGGTAATGTCAGGAGCGTTTGTAAAGCTTTTCGATACCTCGGCTGTGAGGTCCAGCTAAGCAGCAGGCCTGACGAGATAGAAGCTGCTGAAGGTCTTGTTCTGCCCGGCGTTGCGGCATTTGGATATGCTGTTGGTGTTCTCGGCAGTCTCGCTGAGCTTATAAAAGAACTTGCCCTGGCTGGCAAGCCTCTGCTGGGTATTTGTGTCGGCCATCAATTGCTCTTCGAAAAAAGTTGTGAGCACGGTGAACACGCAGGTCTCGGCCTTGTCAAAGGTGATGTAGTGCGTTTGCCTGCAGGAAGAGTAATTCCACATATGGGCTGGAACAAAGTTGTGATACGGGAGGATATGGATTTGTTTGCAGGACTCGGCTCGGAAAAGCATTTTTATTTTGCGCACTCGTACTACTCTGATGTAAAAGATGGCGGCACAAAGATTGCCTATACCGATTATGGATTTGAGCTGCCGGCATCGGTCCAAAAAGATAATATTTACGGTGCACAGTTTCATCCGGAGAAAAGCGGCAATACTGGTCTGCAGGTATTGAGAAACTTTGTCTCTGTTTGTGAAAAAGGGAAACGCTGATGCTAACGAAAAGGATAATACCCTGTCTTGATGTCAAGGACGGCAGGGTTGTCAAAGGCGTACAGTTTCTTAACCTGCGCGATGCCGGCGACCCCGTTGAGCTCGGCAAAAGATACTCGGATGAAGGCGCTGATGAGCTTGTTTTTCTTGATATCACCGCTACCATTCGTTCCCGTAAGACAATTGTCGGGCTTGTTGAAAGGGTTGCTGAAAATGTCTTTATTCCCTTTACTGTCGGCGGCGGAATCCACACTATCGAGCAGATAGACGAACTGCTGAGAAGCGGTGCCGAAAAGGTGTCGATAAATACCGCCGCTGTACAAAATACAGATATCATTACAAAAGCGGCTGAGCGTTTCGGCAATCAGTGCATTGTTCTTGCTATTGATGCCCGACGGTCAAAGGTTAAAAAGGGGCATTGGCAGGTATGTGTAAAGGCGGGCACCGAGCCGACTGATATCGATGTTGTACAATGGGCTGTCAAAGGTGAACAATTAGGTGCGGGCGAGATACTTTTAACAAGTATGGATGCTGACGGCACCCAGGCCGGCTATGATAATGAGCTCAATAGAGCTGTCAGTGATGCTGTCAATATTCCCTTAATAGCCTCCGGCGGGGCCGGCAGGCTCGAACATCTTCACGATGCCATCGTTAAAGGCGGTGCCGATGCTGTCCTTATGGCCTCTATCACTCATTTTGAAACCATAAGCATCAGGCAAATGAAAGAATACCTCGCCAAAAGACAAATACCTATGAATTTGTAATCACAGCTGATTTCTGCTGGTTTTTGAGCACCCAAATTCCCTATATGACGAATATGCGGGATATATTGCGTATAGCGCAATTTGGGGCTGTTGACAGATAGGCCTTAGTAGCGAAAAATTGGGATAAAATCGGCTTTTTTGCAATAATCGGCGTTTTTACAGCGTCTTTTAATTGTGTAAAAGCTTACTTTGTAAGGATATAGAACCATTTTATTAACATTTTTTACAAGGAGAACTGGTATGTTTAACAAAAGGATGGCTTTAATCTCTGTGGCCGTGTGCCTTGCGGCTGTTATGTTTGTCGGCCTGTTATCACAGGCAATGGCAGCGCCTGCGGGTGAGGGTGGTGGTCGCCGGGGAGGTGCCGGTGGCGGTCCAGCAGGAGGGCCTCGTCAAGGGCAGCGATTTAATCGCGAAGAGATGCAAAGAATGATGGCTGAACGCCTCAAAGAAACTCTTGAGGTCAGTGATGAAGAGTGGACAGTTTTTGAGCCGAGGATTACTAAAGTGCTGACTCTGTCACAGCAGAGCGGCGGTTTTGGTGGTATGGGAATGATGATGAGAGGCCGTCGTGGCGGCTTCGGGCAGGGAGCTCCCGGCGGAGATGCTCAGGCGCAACAGCAAGAACTAACGCCTGTAGAAAAAAGTACACAGGAGCTTCAGACACTTTTAGACAACAAAGATGCAAAGCCTGAGGAAATCAAGGCAAAGTTGACTACCTATCGTGATGCCAGAGAGAAGGCCAGGCAGGAGCTGGTAAAAGCGCAGAAAGAACTGCGTGAGATAGTTTCTGTTCGGCAGGAAGCTCAATTGGTGCTGATGGGATTGCTTAATTAACTTTTGCCGGCAGAAGATTGATACTTATGTGTTAGGCCTTTCTTGAAGAAAGGCTGTATGATTATGATTGATGTTGTGGAAAAAATGGCAGCCGAAGGTCTGCTCAACGAGCAGACCTTCGGAAATGTTAAGCAGCGCCTATCTGAAGGACAGGACTTGATAAGTGCGCTTCTCAACAGCGGTCTGGCGGAAGAGCAGATACTACGTTTCATAGCGAAGGAGTTCGGATACCCTTATATAAACCTTGAGCAGTATCGGCCTTCAAAGCAGTTTTTGTTGCAATTTCCCGCTAAGATAATGCTTAACAGGCAGATAATGCCTCTTGAGGATGGGGATGGTTCTCTATTAGCGGTAACGAGCAATCCGTTCGATACTATTGGATTGGATGAGCTTTCACTGGCGACCGGAAAGGATTTTCGATTAGCGCTGGCACCGGCGTCGGAGATTGACCGCTGTATCAAGCGCTGTCTCGGATTGGGCGCCGATACGGTGCAGACGATGATATCTGAGGCCGGTGAAAATGGATTTCAGGTCATTGAGCACGAGGCTGAAGATGATATGGACCTGACGGATGCGGCTGAAGGTGCGTCCATCATCAGGTTCGTCAACCAGGTGCTTACCGAGGCTATTAAATTAAGGGCGACAGATGTACACTTCGAGCCTTTTGAAGATGAGCTTAGAGTTCGCTATAGAATTGATGGAGTGCTGCAGGAGGCTGCTGTACCACCCGAGGTCAAGCAGTTTCAGGCTGCTATTGTTTCCCGGCTGAAGATTTTGAGCAGGCTTGACATTGCTGAAAAAAGGGTACCTCAGGATGGCAGAATCAGGATTAAAATTGCCGACCATGAGATTGATGTTCGTGTATCTGTGATTCCAATGCTTTACGGAGAAGCGGTTGTTCTGCGTTTGCTTGACCGCAGCTCGGTTCTTTTGGGCCTGGAAAAACTCGGGATGTCCGGTGATGACCTTAATACGTTTAAGGGTGTGCTTGCACAGCCGCACGGGATTATCCTTGTGACAGGGCCTACCGGAAGCGGAAAGACAACAACTTTGTACGCCGCTTTATCACGTATAAACGAGGTTGAACGAAAGATTATTACTATTGAAGACCCTATAGAGTACCAGCTGCACGGGATTAACCAGATACAGGTATCCCTAAAGGCTGGGCTTACCTTTGCCCGCGGACTGCGTTCGATTTTGCGACACGACCCGGATGTTATTCTTGTCGGCGAAATCCGCGACCACGAGACTGCTGAAATAGCTGTACAGGCATCTTTGACCGGGCATCTGGTTTTCTCGACTCTGCATACGAATGATGCTCCGAGCGCTTTGACCCGCCTGGTGGATATGGGAATAGAGCCCTACCTGGTTGCCTCTTCTCTTGAGGCGGTAATAGCGCAGAGGCTGGTTCGGCTTATTTGCCCGCACTGTAAGCAGAAGCTTTCACAAAATGAGGTGGATTTAATAAGAGCCGAGTTCGGCAGCAGGCTGCCGAAGGAGCTTTATCGTGGAAAGGGATGCCGACAATGTCTGGGAACAGGTTATCTGGGACGTCTAGGGATTTTTGAGCAGATGGTTATAACTGAGGATGTTCGAGCACTGATTCTCGAGAATGCTTCGTCGCTCAAGCTTCGCAGCCAGGCAGTACAGCATGGGATGACAAGTCTTCGGGAAGACGGCCTGTGTCATCTGGCGGAGGGGAAAACAACAATTGAAGAGGTCCTGCGTGTAACAAAAGATGACCCGTTTATAAAAAATGATTCGGCAAAGACCATTGAAAAAGACAAAAGAGAAATTTAGCAGAGCTGAGGAAGTGGAAAATGCCTGCATTTGTTTACAAAGCTATTGACACGGATGGAAAGGAACTTATTGGTACGATAACCTCCTCGAATAGAGCGGCAGTGATAGATGAGCTTGTTGAAAAAAAACTATATCCTGTTTCCGTGAATGAGCAGAAACAAGCGAGTAGTTCGCACACACTATTTAAGAGCTCCCGCGTTTCGAAAGCGGATGTACAGGCCTTTACACGAGAGCTTGCGAACCTGCTATCTGCCGGTGTGCCATTGAGCCGGGCCTTGAATATTCTCAGCCGTGAGGCCTCCAGGTCTGCAGCGAAACAGCAGTGGGCGGCAATTCATAACCAGGTTGCAGGTGGAATGTCACTTGCCGAAGCCCTGGGCCATTGGCCTCGTTCTTTTCCGAAGGTATATGTGGCGATGATAAGGGCCGGTGAGACAGGAGGGTTTCTCGACCTTGTACTGGGGCAGATTGCACGGTTTCGCTCGCGTGAACAGGATTTGTTGGGAAAGGTAAAGGCTGCTGTTATTTACCCGATTATTTTAGCTGTTCTTGCGACGGCAATATTAATTTTTTTATTGACGTTCTTTATACCACGTTTCTCTTCAATATTTGCCGAATTTGGCGGTACCTTGCCGACACTTACGCTTGCTATTGTTGGTGCCAGCAAGTTAATAACGAAATACTGGATGGTTTTGCTTGTTATTATAGCCTTAATAATTGTTGCGCTTCGGCGGGCACTGGCCAGTGAAAAAGGTCAGCTCGCTATGGAAAAAGCATTATTGCGAACCCCAATGCTTGGGAAAGGCGTTGCTCATTTTGCTCTTGTAAGATTTTGCAGAATGCTTGGTACCCTGGTGGGAGCGGGCGTGCCTATTGTGACTGCTTTGCGTGTGGCAAGAGAGGCCATAGGCAACCGGATACTTGCGAATGCTGTGAGCGGTGCAATCGAGAGGGTTCAGCGCGGCACGCCCTTAGGCAGAAGTCTGGCCGATTGTCCTCAGTTATTTCCTGCCTCTGTTATAGAAATGATTTCCGTTTCTGAAGAAAGTGCCAAGTTAGATGAGGAGCTGGTTCGCCTGGCAGGCGCTTATGAGGAGGAGCTGGACAGGCATCTTAAAATGATGGTCGCATTGGCTGAGCCTGCGCTTCTTTTTATTATGGCAGCGCTTGTCGGCACGGTTGTTATTGGAATGCTGCTGCCGATATTTAACCTTCAGGAGCTTATTCGATAACGAAACAGTTTAGTTAGGAGAGTAATAAAAATATTATGAATGGAATGAGAAAACGAATCCGGATGGAACAGTTAAGAAAAAAAGTCAAAAGTGGTTTTACTCTTATTGAGCTTTTACTGGTACTTGTGATTCTGGCGGCATTGGCTGCTATTGTAGTGCCGAAATTTACGAGGCGTTCGGAACAGGCCCGAATCACGGCGGCTCACACCGATATATCAAACCTCGAGGTTGCCCTTGATGCCTTTGAGATTGATACCGGCCGATACCCGACAACAAGTGAGGGACTGGGAGCATTAGTTCAGCAGCCTGGTAATGTTGTGGATTGGCGCGGCCCCTACATCAAACGGGGAGTTCCAAGGGACCCGTGGGGAAACGCGTATATATACAAACAGCCGGGCCAGTACAACCAATACGGATATGACATATATTCCTATGGTCCCAATGGCCAGCAGGGCGGCGGTGATGATATAGATAACTGGTCCGAACAATAGTTTTTTCAGATAGTTGAAAATGAAAGTAAGTCGTTACAAACTTGTTTGCGGATTAACGCTTTTGGAGCTTGTGCTGGTTATGGTGATAATCTGCACCATACTTGCGACGGCAGCTCCGTCGCTTCGCGGTTTTTTTACGTCGCGAGAGACCAGTGATGCAGCTGCGCAAATCGTTGCGCTGACCCATTTGGCGAGGTCGCAGGCTATTACCGAAGGTCGAGTTTACCGGTTGAATCTGGATACCGAGAACAAAACTTATTGGCTTACCGTCCAGGAGCAGGGCGGTTTCAGGCAGCTTTATAATGACTTCGGACGAGTTTTCTCATTACCTAAGGATACTGAGATTGAGCTGGACGGAATTTTTGAACGCGGTGAGAGCGGTTACATTGACTTTAACGCCCAGGGACAGACGCAGACGGGGACCATCCGTTTGATTAATCGTCGTGGCGATGTGTTCGAGATTACCTGTCTTTCACCGGCTGAACTTTATCGGGTAGTAGTACCGGAGAAAATATAATGTCAGCCGTAGTACCTAATAAAGTATCTGTTCGGAGCACAGGCAATCGTAAGGCATTTACACTGATTGAGGTGCTCGCGAGTTTTGTTTTGATGGCGATTATTATTCCTGTAGCAATGAAGGGAGTCTCCCTTAGCACCAGGTTAACTGCGAAATCAAAACAGCAGGTAGAAGCTGCCTCGCTGGCCAGGACAAAGCTTGCTGAAATCCTGGCTTCAGAAGAGTGGAAAAACGGCAATGAATCAGGTGATTTTGGTGAAGACTGGCCGAATTATCATTGGTCTATGGAAATAAACGACTGGATACAGGCTTCGCTGAATCAGTTGGATTTACGTGTTTTTTGGTTCGCGCAGGGAAGGGAACAATCAATTACCTTAACGACACTTGTATATACAGAGAGTAGTTGAAATGGTAAAGAGAACAAGAAATAGATATGCGTTTACTTTCCTGGAATTGCTTGTGGCAATGACACTGATGAATATTTTGGCGGTTTCTCTTTATGCCAGCTTATATATCGGATTCAAAGCCAGGCGAAGTTCAAGAACGGCAATTCAGCCTGTGCGGGCCGCTCAAATCGCGATTGAGTTTATAAAAGAGGATATTACAGCAGCTCTGCCTCCTACAGGAATATTGGCAGGAGAATTTCTGGGGCACAATGATAAAACAGGTGACGGTTATGATTGTGATAGTTTGATGTTTTATTCAAGCAGTAATGCTGCGGAGCTTCAGCAGGGCGGTTGTGATGTCAGAAAGGTCGAGCTTGTTTTTATTCCGTCTTCTGAGCCGGAGCGAAGTGTTCTGGTTCGAAGGACAACCACGAATTTGCTCTCTCCGAAAACAGTGCAGCCCTTCGAGGAAATTCTGTGTCGCAGAGTTGTCTCATTCAACGTAAGGTACTTCGACGGCTATAGCTGGTGGGACGAATGGGACTCGGTTCTGCAGAATAATACTTTGCCGAGGGCAATTGGAGTAAGCCTTGAAATTAGACGCGAAGAGAAAAATGAGCAGGGTGAATACGAAAACTATCAGCTTAGTTATTCCTTTGTTGTCCCCTGCAGTAACATATCATCATCGGACGGAGTTACGAGCCAGACCGGTTTTTAGCCGAATGAGGGTAATGAAATATGTCTTGCAATAGAAACAATCAATCCGTTATTAAAACACGTAACGTTAGCGGCACAGTGTTAATCGTTACGATTTGGATTGTTCTTGCTCTTGCGGGTTTGGTTCTTGTTTTTGCCCGTTCGATACGAGTTGAGGCGATTGCCTCGGCAAATTACGTTGCGTCGGTACAGGCTGAAGCCGCTGCTTACGGGGCTGTGCAGTTTATTATCGCCCAGCTTAGCAGCGGCGAGGACACAGTGACACTAGAATCTGAAAATCCTTATGAGCAGATGCAGGTCGGCGATAGCTATTTCTGGCTGCTTCGTTCGAACCTGGCAGACGATAAAAGTTATGACTTCGGGATAACGAATGAATCATCCAAAATAAATCTGAACCTGGCCCCATCGGAGATGCTTTTGAAACTGCCGGGTATGACTGCAGAACTGGCTGCTGCTATTATCGACTGGCGGGATGAAGACAGTGAGATTTGGCCGGGCGGCGCCGAAAGCGAATATTACCTTCTACTTGATGACCCTTATTACTGCAAGAACGCACCGCTTGAAACCGTCGAGGAGGTTCTGCTTCTCAGAGGCGCTTCGCCACAGATTCTCTATGGCGAGGATATGAATAGAAATGGTGTTCTTAACTATAACGAAAACGATGCCGCCGAGAGTGAGCCTGCTGATAACAGGGACGGCCGTCTTGACCGCGGCTTTTACGATTATGTAACTGTTTACAGCGCAGAAGAAAATGTAAGTCAGTCTGGCGAAAGGAGAATCAACATTAATCAGTCGGGCAGCAGTGAGCTTTCGGATCTTATCCGGCAGGTCGTAACCGATGACCGGTATTATCAGATTATGGAAAATATACGTAGTGTCCGGCAATTCAGAAATATTCTACAATTTTATTTTGTCAGCGAGCTGACTTATGATGAGTTTGAACAAATAGCAGACAGGATAACCACGACAGATGAGCAGTATATAACAGGACGTGTTAATGTGAATCTTGCGCCGCGGGAAGTGCTGCTATGTCTGCCCGGCCTTTCTGAAAGTGATGTGGATACCCTTATTGACAAACGTACTTCCTCTGATGTGAACCTTGAATCCATCGCCTGGGTCGCCGAGGCATTAAAGTCCGAGCCTGAAAAGGCCGTAGAGATTGGCAGCTATATTACTACCGCCCGTTCGACCCGTTTCTCGGCTGATATTGTAAGTACCAGCGGTAACGGACGGGCTTTTCGCAGATACAGGATTGTCCTTGATATGCAGAGTGAGCCGCCCTCTATTATTTATTGGAAGGAGCTGACTAATCTGGGCTGGCCGCTTGAGACGGAGATAATTTCAACGTTGCGTTCGGGTTTGTAATTGTAAGAAAGTTTATTTGCTCTGTTTTAGTGAGCACGAGTTATGCTGATAAATCACAAAATATTAGGACTTGATATTGAAGAGCATTCGATACTCGCAGCCGAGCTTCGCACAAATGGAAAGCACCGCGAGGTTAGAAATGTAGCTGAATTTGTTTTCCCGGAAAACGTTTCTTTCGAAAAGCCCGCTGAACTGGGTCAGCACCTGCACCAGTTCCTCAGGAGTAATCACTTCTCTGCTAAAAACGCAGTTATAGGAATTCCTGTTAAGTGGCTGATTATGCGGCAGGAAAGTATTCCGCCTGCCGGTGCAGATTCTTTGGCTTCGATTCTCAGGATAAAGGCTGAACGGGAATTTTCACTGGATTATAATGACCTTGTTGTTGACTATATAGGCCAGGGGCGTTCAACGGAAAAAAGCTCTTTGCTTCTTGTCGCGACACTGCGTCAAAAGATAGAACAGCTTGTTGAAACATCGCATGCAGCCGGCCTGACTGTCCTTTCGATTACTTCTTCATTTTTGGCTGTTGCTTCGGCCTTCAGACAGGCAGGCTTCGATGATGGTTACGGATTATATATAAGGCCGAGCTATGCTGAGTTTCTGGTTAAGAAAAATAAAAGTGTCAATCTGTTGCGACACGTACCGGCGGCCATAGGAGGCCAGCAGGATACAAAAGCCGATGTAACTGTCCTTGGCAGGGAACTGCGGCGTCTGGTTTCTGTTTTACCCGGTACCGGCAGTGAAACTGATACCAAAAAATTATTCGTATGGAATGCAGCGGATATTAGCCCTGAGACCCTGCAGGTTTTCGAGCAAAGCACTTCGCTGCAGACAGAAGTAGTGAATGGTACTGCTGATTTGGCGGTTAAAAAATCTGTAAAGACAAGTGAATCCGGAATTGGTCGTTTTGCCGCTGCCATATCTCTTGCATCGGCGGCGGGCAAGCCTAAATTACTGGGTATTGATTTTCTGAATTCTCATATCCATCCGGAAAAGAAGACGGCAAACGGTCGGCGGATTTTGCGTGCGGTATTGGTTGGGCTGGCGGTCGTTTTGTGCGGCCTGTTTTTAGCTTTGAGCTGGCACAGCGAAAAGGCAGAAGTCGCTGAATTAAGAACCCGCCTGGAGGATATGAGGGGTGACATAACCGAAGCAGAAGCGGTTATTGATAAGGTCTCTTTTTCAAGAGGCTGGTACTCAGCAAAACCAAAGTTTCTTGATTGCTTGAAGCAATTGACGCTGGCTTTCCCTACGCAGACAAACATATGGGTCACAAGCCTGGCTATACGAAAGGATATGCAGGCAAATGTTACCGGCAAATCCCTGAATGAAGAAAGCGTGCTGCAATTACTGGATTCTTTGAAATCAAATGTTTCCTTTTCCGGCGTGGAGATGCTCTATATGCGAAATATCGGAAGGTCGAGTAAAGAAATCTCTTTTGCTATAAGTTTTAATTTTGTTGATGGAAGGTAAGCAGATGGTCCTTTCGAAACGGGAAAAATACATCCTGCTTGTCACATTGATTGTAGTGACGACACTCGTCGCTGACAGGTATGTTGTAACACCTCTGATGTCCGTATGGGCACAGGTGAAGGCTGAAAAAGAGGGTCTGATTGACCAAATGAATTATGCCCAGAGCCTGTTCAGACGCAAGGCTTTAATGGAACGCAAATGGCAGGATATGATTTCCAGCGGTCTTGAACGTGATGTTTCGAAAACTGAAAGCAAAGTTTTGAATGCTGTTCGACAATGGTCGCAGGAATGTGATTTTGTGCTGTCTTCCGTGAAGCCTGAGCGTGTGGCAGGGCAGGAAGCTTTGCAGCAGATTACATTTCAGGTTGCCGGTACAGGGACTATGCAATCGGTCGGCAGGCTCATCTGGCGAATCGAGAATGCCCAGCTTCCAATCAGGATTGAGGATATCCAGCTGGGTTCGCGAACTGAAGGTGTTGATGATATGTCCCTGCAATTGAAATTGTCGGCTATTTACCTGTATATAGATGTGAATGATGTGAAGGTGGAGATTTGAAAATGTATATCGAAAGTAAGCTCAAAAAAATTATCAGCAATTATAAAGTCTTTGTTTTTTTACTGCTGTTTTTGGCCGATGTTAGTTTTGCCTTAAGTGCTGAACGGGAAGGCGATGCTCAGTTTTGGGACAACTATAGGGTGCTTGTGGAGCAGAATATTTTTTCCCGTCAGCGCGGCCGAGCTTTGAGAAGAGACGATGACAAGCCGAAAGAGCGCCCGGCTCCTGCTTTGGAAAGTTACTTTGTGCTCAAAGGTATTGTTCGGCAGAACGAAGAGTATGTCGCATTTTTGGAAGACACGAGGATGGGCGAAACAGTAAGGGCGCGAGCAGGAGACAGCATTGCAAGAGGCCGCGTAAAGAATCTTACGCTTGATAACATCGAATTCGAGATGGACGCCAATTCAATAACAGTTGAAATAGGTGATAGTCTTCAGGGAAAAGCGCCGACACGTTCAGTGACATATAATGACCTTGTCGAATGGTCTCAATCGTCTTCCGGAAGCTCTGGTAATGAAGCTTCGGGCCAGGAGACAGGCCGGAGCAGTGATGACGATGAAATCCTGAGAAGATTAATGGATAGACGGAGAAGGGAAACCGGAGGATAATTTATTATTGATATTACTAACCAATTTAATTTTGGTTTGATAAAGGAACTTAAAGCAAATGCGTAACTTAACAAAAATTTTAATTGCGGTTTTTATTTTTTCGTTAATTCTACTTCCAAACAGTGCTGCACCCGCTGAGCAAGAGGATTCCAACAACATATCCGTGGCAGATACAAAGATACTGCTTAATTTCAAAGATGCTACTCTGGAGACGATACTCGAATATCTTTCCGAAGTTGCCGGTCTTGTTGTGGTAGCGGATGAGGGCCTGACTGACCGTTTGACTGTTATCAGTCGCCAAAGTTTAAACGTTGACGAAGCTATTTCTCTTATCAACACGATACTTAAGGAAAAGGGCTACGCTGCGGTCCGAATGGGCAGAACGCTGAAAATCGTCACGCTGGCAGAAGCGAAAAAAATGAATATCCCTGTACGTTCAGGAATAGACCCAGAGAAGATAGTTGAAAGTGATGATTTGGTTACTCATGTCATCCCCATACGATATGCGAATGCTGCAAGATTAAGAGAAGACCTCGCTTCACTGGTTCCGACTTATGCAGACCTGGCAGCTAATGAAGACAGTAACGTATTGATTCTTACTGCTACTACTGCTGATATAAAACGTTTTGTGGAAATAGTCAATGCACTCGACACTCATTTGGCCGCGGTGGCAGAGGTCAGGGTTTATCGTTTAAAGTATGCTAATGCTACGAATGTAGCCGAGCTTATTAACACGATATTCGAGCAGCAACAGCAGTCAAGTTCAAGCAGCCAGCAAATGGGCGGACCATTTGGAGCAATGAGAGAATTTATGAGGCGTGGCGGCCGGGACAGCCAGGATACAGGTTCTCAGGAAACAACCGGTCCTCGCACAAACGTAAGTGCGGCAGCCGATGAGCGTACCAATACCGTAGTTGTTAGCGGTCCTTCTGATGTGCTGAAAGTGATTGATGGCGTAATCAAGGATTTGGATTCCAAGCCGGGAGAGGAGCTTACAGTATTTACATATCATTTGAAGAATGCAGACGCTGAAAATCTGGTGGAAGTTCTTAATAATCTTTATACTCAGATGAGCTCAATGACTACTGGTCAGACTGCTGGAACGCGAACAGGAGGAGGAACTACCGGTCGTGGAGGCTTTATGGGGATGGGGATGGGAACAACCAGTACACAGTCCCTCAGCGACCTGTTAGAGCAGGTATATTTCGAGGCTGATACGGATACAAATGCCCTGCTTGTTATGGCTACGCCGAAAAATTGGGCACGAATCAAAGAGATACTGGATGACCTGGATAAACCTGTTCCGCAGGTCCTTATAAAAGTTCTTCTTGCGGAAGTTACGCACAGCGATTCACTTGACCTGGGTATCGAGTTTTCAATGCTGAATATGCGAAGCGATGGGGACAGCTCTCTTTTCTCGACGGATTTCGATTTGGTGAGTAAAGGGCTCATACTAAGAACCATAGAAGGAGAAGTTGACGTAGCATTGCATGCATTGGAAAAGGACGGCAAGCTCGATATACTCTCGAGGCCGTATATACTAACAAGTAACAACCAGACCGCGACCATTACCGTGGGCGAAGAAGTGCCCTTCATTCGGGACACACGATTAACGGATACCGGACAGACCATAAACACAATCGAGTATGAAGATATCGGGATTATCCTTGAGGTAACCCCGCATATAAATCCGGATGGTTTGGTTATAATGGATGTAAGCCCGGAAATATCTGCAACCACTGCCGACACCGTACCAATATCTGAAACGGTTAACGCGGCTGTATTTGCAAAGCGCTCCTCGGTTAGCCGTGTTTCCGTACATGACGGCCAAACCATTGTAATCGGCGGTCTGGTTAAGGACCAGTTAACTGAAAGCGTGGAAAAGGTACCGTTGCTCGGGGATATCCCCATTCTGGGAGCTGCGTTCAGGAATACTGAAAAAGACAAAGAAAAAACCGAGCTATTGATATTCCTAACGCCTTATGTTGTGACAAGACCCGAAGAATTACAGCAAATGTCTGAATCGATACAATCGGAAAGTCAATTAGTTCCGAATGCAGTGGCTCCGGGCGTTTTTGAAAAGCATATGAGCGGCATGCAGAAAAGTGCTCAGGACCCGAATATCAAAGGCGCTCCTGAAAAATAAGTCATTTTCAGATTATCAGCAGCAGTAACCGGTCTCGGTAATACTGCTGACGCAGGTTGTTACTCTTTTTAAATGGGTAACCGTCTTCGTTTACATCTCTATCTTCAATACGCTGACGTCTTTTCCAATAAAGTTTCAGACAAGGGAATTAGGCTGTAAATATCTTGTGTTGCGAAAAGAATTGACAGGCAAACACTGAAGTTGTTAAATTACAGGCACCTGATGCGCCCGTAGCTCAGCAGGACAGAGCAACGGATTTCTAATCCGTAGGTCGCAGGTTCGAATCCTGCCGGGCGTGATTATAAGCCATTTATATATAATTACTTATTCTTAAAAATGGCTACATTAGGGCAAATGTATAACCTGCGGACAAATAGTCCGTAGACTGTATCTTTGTTTGTGAGGTATGAAATATCTATTTCCATAACACTTGGATATATAATCTTGTTGACTTTATTAGGTAGGACGAAACGTCGGAAAATTCAAATGGCGGTCAACGGCTTTAATATCCGTGTGTCTTTTTAATCCTATTATTTTGCTAGAAACAAAGCCCAATTATGATACTTTGCTTCTGCAATACTGCAACAATTGGGGCTTCAGTTAAAATTGCCTTATACAAGCACAGCTCAAAACTTACACCCCCAGCGCATAAGAAAAGCCAATCTCAACTGATATAGTTTTCCGGACTTAACAAAAACGGAGCTGATTTGGCATCTCATGTTCTGTTTTTAAAAGCATATCCCATATGCGTGCCGTAACATAGGTAATTTGCATTATTTGACAAAATTTAGTATGATATCAGCCGATAATAGAGTTATTGTTTATAATGCTTGACCAGGGAAACCTAAATGAAAAAGAAGCTTTTACTGCCAATTGTGATTGTTATCGTCGTATTGGTCGGCCTGCGTCTCTATAAAGGAATTGTCGGCTCCAATAATAAAAAAGATCGGGGACCTTCGAGCGTTCCAGTTGCCGTTGAAATTAAACCAATTCAAAAGGGTGAAATCCACGATATTGCAGTCTTTACCGGCTCGCTTGAGCCAAGAGCACAATTCGTCGTAGCCCCAAAGGTCGCCGGCTGGCTCAAGCAACTTCTTGTCGATGTCGGCGATATGGTTGAACGCGACCAAGTCATTGCCCTGCTCGATGATGAGGAATTTGCTCAACAGCTCGAACAGGACCGGGCTGAGCTGGAAGTTGCCAAGGCGAACGCTGAAAACTCCGCCAGCGACCTGGAAATCGCCAGGCGTGAATATGAAAGGGCAAAGACACTTAGAGAAAAGCAAATCGCCTCGGCATCAGAGCTGGACGAATCAGAGGCGGTTTTTAACGCCAGCCAGACCAAATACAAAGTGTCACTCGCCCAGGTGGCCCAGAAAGAAGCGGCATTGAAAGCTGCTGAGGTGCGACTGTCTTACACAAAGGTCAGGGCCTTCTGGGAAGAAGGCGAACAGACCAGGGTTGTAGGTGAAAGATATATCGACGAAGGAACCCTGCTGCAGGTAAATCAGCCCATCGTTTCGATTCTCGAAAACAATCCGCTGACGGGCGTCGTTTATGTTATTGAAAGAGACTACCCTAAGGTCAAAATCGGTCAGGAGGCTGTTATCACTACCGATGCATACCCCGGAAGGAAATTTACAGGCGAAATCGTTCGCATAGCACCGCTGTTGATAGAAAGCAGCAGACAGGCAAGGGTTGAAATAGAGGTACCGAATCCGGACCATTTTCTTAAACCCGGAATGTTTGTCAGATCTCAGGTTGAGTTCGCCAGGCATGAAAACGCTACGATCGTTCCTTTTGCCTCGCTGGTCAAGAGGAATGACAAAGAAGGGATTTTCATTGCCGATGTTCAAAATCTAAAGGCAGCTTTCGTGCCGGTGACAACGGGTATAACAAGCGGCGAAATGGTTGAAATCATAGAGCCTGCAGTTTCGGGTCTGGTTGTTACTATGGGTAATCATCTTCTTGAAGACGGCTCAAAAATCACACTGCCCCAAAATGCGGCTAAACCGCAGGATGTTGATTCCAACGCAACCTCTACCGATGCGATACCGGGAGTTCCAAGATGAAAATATCCCGCTTTGCTGTTCATCGCCCTATCTTTACCATTATGATAACTCTCATAGTGTTGTTGCTGGGGATTATTTCACTGCTGCGGCTGCCCATCGACCTAATGCCCGACATTTCGTACCCCACGCTTAGTATTTCCTGCTCATACGAAAACGCTGGCCCGGAAGAAATCGAAGAGCTTATAACCCGGCTGATTGAACAGGCCGTCAGTGCTGTACCCGGAGTCGAGGAGGTAACATCCATTTCTGCCGAGGGACAGAGCACTGTCCGAGTGACATTCTCCTGGGGCAAAGACCTCGATGCAGCAGCAAATGATATACGGGACCGTCTGGACCGCATTATCGACCGTCTGCCTGAAGATGCAGACCGACCCACGCTTCGAAAATTCGACCTCGCGAGCTTCCCGATTCTGATTCTCGGGGCATCCAGCAACCTGGACCCGGTTCAAACACGGCAGATTATGGAAGACCAGGTGCAATACCGTCTTGAGCGTGTTCCCGGTGTAGCTGCCGTCGATATCTGGGGAGGACTTGAACGGGAAATACACGTCAGTCTCGACCCGGCCAAGATAAACGCTCTTTCCATCCCCCTGGATACAATCATATCGCGCATCCGCGAGGGAAACGTCAATATTCCTGCAGGTACCGTGGAAAAGGGCAACTTCGAAATCACCATCAGAACGCCGGGTGAATACACCGACCTGATGCAACTGCAGGATACCGTGATAGCTGTTCGATACGGTGTGCCGATTCAACTGAAGGAGATCGCGGTAGCGGAGGATTCCTGGCAGAAAATCACAAGGATTGTTCGTGTTGACGGAGCTCCGGGAATGCGGCTTTCGGTCAACAAGCAATCCGGCAAGAACACCGTTGATGTCGCCCGCGGCGCACTTGCGGAACTCGAACGCATTAATCGAGACATACCTCAGATAAAAATTATACCGATTATAGACACGTCGGATTATATCCAGCGGTCCATCTCTAACGTGGGCACCTCTGCCGTGTATGGAGGAATTCTGGCTATAGTCGTATTGCTTCTGTTTTTGCGTAACATACGAAGCACCGTTGTCATCGCCACAGCCATCCCCGTTTCAATCATTGCCACATTTGCTCTTCTTTACTTTGGCGATTTCACGCTTAATATAATGACGATAGGCGGGCTGGCACTTGGAATCGGGATGCTCGTTGACAATTCAATCGTTGTTCTCGAAAACATCTTTCGAAAACGAGAGTCCGGCGAAGTGCCGCTGGAAGCCGCCATCAACGGCACCGAGGAGGTTACCGCGGCCGTTATCGCCAGCACACTAACCACGATGGTGGTTTTTTTGCCGCTGATATTTATGCGGGGGATGTCCGGTGTGATGTTCAAGCAGCTTTCTATCGTGGTCGGCTTCTCTCTGCTGTGTTCGCTGGTAGTGGCCCTGACGCTGGTCTCGATGCTTTCCTCGCATATTCCGGGCAGCACCGTCGATACAAAATCTGCCGACACTTTCCGTGCAAAGGTCTTCGAAGTCAGCGGCCAATTCCTCAAGCGCCTCGAAAACCAATACAAAACGCTCCTGCATCTTGCCCTTGACAATCGCTTTTTCGTTGTGCTTTTAGCGGCCCTTATTTTTACCGCCTGCCTGCTGCTCATTCCTTACGTGGGCGTTGAGCTGATGCCCAGCACTGATGAGGGCGAGGTCCGGGTTGACACCGAGATGCAGGTCGGTACCCGGCTTGATGTACTGGATGAAAAAATGAAAGTCATAGAACAAATCGTCAACGAATCCGTCCCGGAAATCCAGAATACCGTTACGAGCGTGGGCGGCTCAAGATGGCGGGGAAGAGGCGGTCATACAGGCAGTATGCGTATCGCTTTAAAACCGCAATCACAGCGAAAACGCTCCAGTCAGCAGATTGCCGACGAATTGCGTGTAAAGTTAAGTAATATACCCGGAATAATTGTCAGAACCCGTCCGGGTCAGGGATTATTTTTGCTGCGCATGGGAACATCCGAAGGTGATAGAATCGAGGTGGAAATCCGCGGACACGACCTCCAGACAGCAGATAAACTGGCTGAACGGGTCAAAGAGCTGGTGGAATCAACTGAAGGAGTCACCGATGCCAGAATCAGCCGAGAATCCGGCAGTCCTGAAGAGCTGATTCTGATAGACCGGCAGAAAGCCGCCGATATGCATCTGACGGTCTCGAGAATAGCTAACGCGCTTCAGACCATTCTCTCGGGTACTAATGCCGGCTATTATAGAGAAGCCGGTGACGAATATAGAATTCTGGTCAAGCTTAAAGACGCAGAGAAAATGGATCTCCGTGATATTCTCGATCTGACAATTACCAATCCCGAAGGTGACGCGGTCGTCCTCAAAAACGTGGTCAACGTCGGACCTCGAAGCGGCCCGGTAATGATTGAGAGAAAGGACCAGGAGCGAATGGTCGGTATATCCGCCGATGTAAGCGGAAGAAATCTCGGCTCAGTCCTCAATGAAGTTGGTGCCAAGCTGCGAACTATTCCTGTACCTGCCGATTTTATCATCGGATTTGGCGGAGATTATGAAGAGCAGCAAAGGTCATTTCGCGAGCTTCTTCTAAGCTGCATTCTGGCCTTGGTATTGGTTTATATGGTAATGGCCTGCCAATATGAATCACTCAGAGACCCTTTTGTGGTAATGTTCTCGGTTCCTCTTGCTGCGATAGGAGTCATCCTGATGCTTTTGCTTACTGGTACGACTTTTAACATTCAATCTTTTATTGGCTGCATTATGCTTGAAGGTATCGTTGTAAATAATGCCATTCTTCTTGTTGACCACACCAACCTGCTTCGTCGCAGAGACAAGATGCCGCTTCGCGATGCCATAGAAGAAGCCGGCCGACGACGTCTTCGACCGATTCTTATGACGGCAATGACAACAATAATCGGCCTGATACCGCTGGCTCTGGGTCTCGGTGAAGGCGGTGAAGCACAGGCCCCTATGGCCAGGGCCGTTATCGGCGGACTTCTAAGCTCGACATTGATTACGCTGGTCTTTGTCCCGGTTGTTTACTCAATATTTGAAAGGCGTGCCGCTGGCTCAACCATCGAAAAAATAACAAGTAATAATAATCCTAAGTAAATGGATTTAAGAAAATTGTTCGGAAATTGTAAAAACAATCTGAGTATATTTTATCTGACGATATTAAGCGTCACCACGCTGTTGTTGTCTTCCTGTTCACCGGCCGAACCAGAATTCTATCCTGATTACATTGGCCCCCAAACAACAACAGACTTTCCGGCTGCCAAACAGGTGCCCTTGCCGACTCAACAACCTGATGCAAATAAAGCTCCAATTGAACAAGGGCCTTTGGTTATCAATATCGAACAGGCAATTCTGATGGCCTTGGCCAACAACCAGTCGCTTTTCGTCGAGAAAATCAATCCGCCTATAACCCGGACCATTGAACAGGAAGAATTGTCCGTCTTCGACCCGTTTCTAAACGTCGATTTTACCAGTAACAGGTTACTCGCTGAGCGGCTTTCACGCGCCGGCTCGTCAACGGAAACATCCGTGGTCGATTCTATGACCGGCCGGGCCTCTTTGGCAAAATCGTTCCCAACCGGTACACTTCTGGAGCTTAATGCCAGCACCAGCTATACAGATTCATCCTTGTACGGCGACACGTTTACAGCCAATCGTCTCGGATTTACCGTTACTCAGGCACTTCTGCAGGGGTTTGATGTTCGTGCCAACCTTGCCCGTGTCAATCAGGCCAGAATTGATACCCTCATTTCACAGTATGAGCTTCGCGGCTTTACCGAACTGCTAATCGAGCAGGTCGAGTCGAAATTTTGGGATTACGCTCTTGCCCAGAAACAAATTGAAATCTATACCGATTCCCTCAACCTTGCTGAAAAGCAGATGGCAGAGACACAGGAGCGAATTAATATTGGAAGCCTTGCCGAGACCGAGCTTGCAGCCGCACAGGCCGAGGTCGCGCTTAGAAGGGAAAGTCTCATTAACGTCAGGAGCGACCTTGCCAAAGAACGTCTGAATTTATTGATGCTGCTGAACCCCTCTCGAAGCGTCGACTGGAACACCGACATAACCCTTGAATACGACGCTTCGCTGCCTGATGCCACACTTGATAACGTTGAACAGCACATCCGGTTGGCTCTCAAAATGCGCCCGGAACTGAACCAGGCCAAACTGCAGATAGAACGGGGCGACCTCGAAGTTGTGCAAACTAAAAACGGCCTGCTCCCCAAATTGGATGTGTTTATCACCCTGGGCAAGACAGGTTACGCCAACACCTTCGGCAGGGCTTCGAACAGAATCGACCGTGATAATTACGATATCGCCTGGGGCGTTATTTTCCATGACACCGCCTTGAATCGAAGCGCCAGGAGCCTGTACCACCGTGCCGTCCTGAACAAGCAGCAGCTGCGTGATTCTTTGGAGAATCTCATCCAGCTTGTGCAGGTAGATGTGCGCTCCGCTTATATCGAAGTGACTCGAACACGCGAACAGATTACAGCGACAACTGCCACGCGCGACTCTCAAGAAGAAAAACTCCGTGCAGAGACCGAGAAATTCCGCGTGGGGAAATCTACTTCCTTGTTAGTGGGACAAGCCCAGAGAGATTTCGTTGCCAGCCAGATTGCTGAAACTCAGGCCGTTGCTAATTATCTCAAGGCCATAGTCAGTCTGTACCGGCTCGAGGGTTCCCTCCTGCAGCGACGCGGTATTTTGGCACCGGGGATGGAACCTATCACCCTCGATAACGACGAGTAATTTCTGTAAAAATCATTTCTTCAATTCAACAAGCCGGCCGTTAATCGCATAAAGTGAATCCCACCTTTCCGTTGTGCGGTCTGTTTTGCAGATAAAATTGTCAATTTCCTGGACTTAAAGTTCTTTGCTCAACACTGCTTGGAGAATTTGTATCGATGGTCTTGACAAACCTAAGTTACAGCCAACATTCTTTTTGAGTCTTCTACGATTACAATCTCAAAGAACACGGATTTAATATCCATTGGTATGACTATCTGCTGACCAACAGCAAGATCGAGAGGTATCATCGCTCGATTAAGGAACAAGTATTTTTGCAAGTATGAAAATTGTCGGAAGAACTTGAAAAGGAAATTTCCAGGTTTGTTAATTGGGATAACACCCAAAGGTATCATGAGGCTATTGGTAATGTTACACCGGATGATGTTTATTATGGCAGGTGTGAGAAAATACTTTAAAGACGTTGTTAATTAAAAAAGATAACAATACTTAAAAAAAATATAATGGTAAAATCATGGAAATGGAGCTGAGATCCTATCCTGATTTAGAGGCTTAATTGTCTCATTTTTGCTGAAGACTTATAGATTGACCAGATTACCTGATTATATTATTTTAGTGATCTCTTAAGTTTTGTTTAATAACCATCTAATGACTCACCTGAAATTGCAGTTGTACCAAGATGTTGCGATTCTGGGTATGATTGGGGAATACTTCCAGTCCCCTTGAGTATACTTTGATACCCCTCATGGTCCGGGCCATTTTCGTTTTTTACTTGAAAAACACATTTTTAGCAAATAAGTTAATGTTTTAAAAGGTGCTGAAAAGTATTTCTAATCCGTAGGTCGCAGGTTCGAATCCTGCCGGGCGTGTTGCATAAGACTTTCCATATAAGTAACTTATGGAATTTCTCTATTTTCCAATGTCACTCAAAAACAGGCGGTGATCCAGAATGATCCAGAAAGAGGGGCTCAGAGAGAGTGGAATTTGACTGTTTTTGAGAATCTGCGGGTAGAATAAGTATGATGAGACTATTAAAAGAGAGATCTGGGGACTGTGGGATAGTTGAGAGGATGGAGAAATGGTTGAAATAGGGGAGTGAAAGTAGTAAAATGGTGAATGCAGAGCTGAGAGCATCTACTGATTTAGAGGCTTGATTATTTCATTTTTGTTGAAGACGTACAGGGAAAATCAGTATCTGAGCGAAAAGATGAAAGGAGAAAAAGTTTGAAAAGAACTAATTGGGTAATCAGCAGGCGGGATTTTCTGAAGGCTTCGGGTGTATGTATTGCCGGTGCAGTTTTTAGTTCGCTTTCTTCGTGTTCAGTTATCGATTCGAAGCTGTATTCAAAGAATGGCGGCGTACGATTCGGGATAGTTTCCGATTCGCACTACGCAGATGTTGATGACTTAGATATGCGATACTATCGTCAATCTCTTGATAAGATGACCGAGTGTATCGAACTGATGAACAGAAAGAATTTGGATTTTATTATAGAGCTGGGTGACCTTAAAGACCAGGATACTCCGGGTATTGAAGAAAAAACGATTGGGTATCTGCTTGCTATCGAAAAAGTTTTTCAGAAATTCAATGGTGCGACTTACCATGTGATGGGTAATCACGATATGGATAGTCTTTCGAAGGAGCAGTTTCTTGCCAACGTAAAAAATACAAAAATCAGCAGAAACCGTAAGTATTATTCCTATGACATCAATGGTTTACATTTTATCGTTCTTGACAGCAATTACCTCGAAGACGGCGGTGATTATGACCATGGTAATTTTGTTTGGACAAACACCAATATACCAGAGGAGGAACTGGCCTGGTTAAAGAAAGACCTTGCCGGGGCAAGGGGGGCGGTTATCGTTTTTAATCACCAGTTGCTTGATGGTACTGGCGATCATTATGTCGATAATGCCGGGGACGTAAGAAAAATATTGGAAGATTCAGGTAAAGTTCTGGCTGTTTTTCAGGGACATAATCACGAAGGCGGTTACAGCCTGATTGAGGGGATACACTATTATACTTTGAAAGCTATGGTGGAAGGTTCCGGGCAGGAGAATAATGCTTATGCGGTGGTTGATGTGTATCCTGATAATAATATTGCTGTTAAAGGTTACCGCAAGGCGGTTAGCAGGGAACTTGGGGTGGCAGGGGCTGTTGGGGTATAAAAAAGCAACGGGGAATGGTTGGAGTAGGTGGGATTTCTTATTTTCTTTTTCGGTTGTCTTAATCCGGTGAAAATTGACTCCGAGATATGGTGATTTGTGGGCATTTTGATGAAAAATTCATATCTATTATTATAGGAGCACCAAATATTTCTATTTATATACTCCAACTTACTACAAAGTGATCCAAAAAGTGATCCAGTAATGTTCTACCACTCATTACTTCATCTTCTACTTGACTTCTGAATGAAATATAAGTATCTTTTGCCATTGATTTTATGAGTTGTAAGTAGTTGTATGCGAAATAGTTATAAGAGGCTAAAATTTGTCCAGAACAAATTTCTAATCCGTAGATCGCAGGTTCGAATCCTGCCGGGCGTGTTGCGTTTTTGCGCAGCTATCAATCTATCGGGACCAGTCAGGCGGTTTTTGAGTCTTGATTTTAATAAAATGCAGCCAAACACCGTTGACGCCTTGTCGCTGAAAACCTAAGATAGGTAGAATAAAATAGAACGTTTTTGAAAGGTTTAGTATCGTGCGAAAAAATTGGAAAAATATTGCTTTAGGCGGATTGTTTTGTTTGTTACTTTTCATTGGAAAAGATGCTATGGCCATAAAATCAAGTATGACTAACAGTCCTGACGGAAAATTGAACGTTGCTTTTTATGTAAACGAAAAGGGACAGCCTCTCTATTCGATTCAATTAAACGGCAAGGACGTTTTAAAAAATTCGGTTTTGGGTCTGGTTAGAGACGACCAGTCATTCACGGAAGGGCTTACACTCGAAAATATCTCAAGCCTTGAAAGAATTGAAGATAACTATACGATGCTGCTGGGAAAGCGAAGGAATTGTTCATACATTGCTAACCGACGTATTTTTTCATTGAAGAACAGCAATAATGAAAAGATGCAGATTATTTTCCAGATTTCAAATGACGGTGTTGCGTTTCGTTACGCCTTTCCTGGCGACTCTGAAAAAACCTATTCGATTAAAGAGGAGAAAACCACCTTTGCCTTTGAACCGAACACCGTTTCCTGGCTTCATCCGATGCAGCCGGGCAAAAGCGGCTGGTCCAGAACTCAGCCTTCCTACGAAGAGCACTACATCATCGAGAAGCCGGTAGGAACTCGGTCGCCTATGAGCGAAGGCTGGTGTTTGCCGGCACTATTTAAAACAGAAGATGATATCTGGGTACTAATCTGTGATTCAGATGTTGATGAATCCTATTGTGCTGTTCGTCTTGCCCGGGATTCTACCGGCGGTGTTTATAAAGTTGCATTCCCTCATCCCGAAGAACATCGGGGAAAAATCGACCCCGTACAACCGACCATCACCACACCATTTAAGTCTCCATGGCGTGTTCTTATTGTAGGTGATAATCTCAAAGCAATTGTCGAGTCCACTTTAATGACCGATGTAGCGAAAGATTGTGAATATCCGAATACTGATTTTATCAAGCCGGGCAGAGCCGCCTGGCACTGGCTTCGCTACGGTGACGAAAGTGCGACCTTGCCGGTTGCCGAATCATTTCTCGATTTTGCCTCAAAGATGAAATGGCAATATATTCTTATCGATGCTACTTGGGATACTTTAATAGGTTATGAGAAGATAGCCGAATTTATCAAAAAGGCCGCAGGAAAAAATGTAGGCGTTATCCTCTGGTATAATTCCAACGGCCCCTGGAACGATGCACCTATGGGTCCCAAAAACAAAATGCACGAAAAAACAATCCGCAGAGAGGAATTCGCCAAACTTAAAGAAATGGGCGTCAAGGGCGTTAAGGTTGATTTCTTTGGTGGTGACAAACAAGCCACAATGAAACTGTATCTGGACATCTTCAAAGACGCCGCCGATTATGGTATCCTCGTCAACTGTCACGGTGCCACTATCCCGCGGGGCTGGCAGCGAACCTATCCCAACCTTGTTACAATGGAAGCTGTAAAAGGTATGGAGTATTGCACCTTCGAGCAGCGTAATGCGAACCTGCAGCCGCAACATTGCTGCATTCTGCCATTTACCCGCAATGTCATCGGTTCAATGGATTTTACACCCATAGTATTCAATCCACGCATTCGTGGTGTAACCTTGCGTACAACTTTGGCGTTCGAATTGGCGCTCTCGGTCATCTTTGAATCCGGTGTGCAGCACTTTGGTCTTGTGCCAGATGAATATGAGCTGATGCCCGATTTTGTCGTTGACTATTTGCAGAACGTTCCGACCGCCTGGGACCAGACGCGATTGGTTGACGGATACCCCGGCAAGTTCGTTGTCATCGCGCGTAAAACCGGTGACAAATGGTACATCGCCGGCATTAACGGCGAGAACGAGAAAAAAGAGCTGTCGCTGGATTTGTCTTTTCTGCCGGCTGAGACCAAGGCAACCTTAATCACCGACGGTCCAGACAGAACCTTTAGCCGGAAAACTCTTGAAAAAGAAGCTGTTCTCAAACCGGTTATTGAATTGTTGCCGAACGGCGGATTCGTTATTGTCACCGATTAATATATGTTAATTGTCTGATGTCTTCAGCTCTCTTTTCAGTTTTTATTACGGCAGCTCTGCTACTTTCGGCCGGCCGTCTTCCCAGACTATGGTCGATATCTTCAATTCCGAACGTCCGGTCCGGCCGTGATAGGCGTGAAAGACAAGATAATCACCGCTTGTCTCCTGCACAACGGCACAATGTCCTGGCCCAACCCACAGGCCGTCTTCACTGGCTGCCAATAGTTCTGTTCCACCGCCTTCGGTCATCGCTTTGCCTTCTCTGTCCACATAGGGGCCGGTGACATTCTTCGACCTGCCCACCATAATCCTGTACGTGCTTTTTGCACCACGGCAGCAGAAATCGAAGGAGACAAACAGATACCAATAATCTTTATGCTTAACTATGAACGGCGCCTCGATTGCCCCCTCTACCGGCGGAGTTTCATGAGAGCTTTCCCGTGGACGGGCAGCCAAGTTGTAGATAGTCGTATCTTTGTCGGAAAACTTTCCTGTCTTGGGGTCGATACGATGCATCATAATCCCTCCCCAGAAGCTGCCCCAGCAAAGCCATACCTTGTCTTTGCCTTCCAGTACCAGGTTGCCGTCAATGGCGTTCCAGTCGGTTTGGCCCTCTCTCGAACGAACAACCATACCCTGGTCTTCCCACTTGTAATCCGGGCTGTTTGGGTCCAGTGTTTTATTTGTGGCCAGGCCGATGGCAGAGTTATTTTTGCCGAAGGTCGAGACCGAGTAGTATAAATGGTATCTGCCGTTAAAGAATGAAATATCAGGTGCCCAGGCCCCGCGAGCCCTTTGTATTTCCTCTGTAGCCCATTCCGGCAGCCTTTCAAAGACACTTCCACAGCGTTGCCAGTTATGTAAATCCTTCGAACAGCGTATCGGTATAATCCCGCTTCGCCTCCCGCCGCCCGTGCAAAAGACATAGAAGGTATCATCCTGTCGTATCATAACAGGGTCGTGGACTCGTAAATCTCCCTGAAGCTCAAGCATTTTCGGCACTTTTAGTGTTTGTGATTTTGCTATTGTATAGCAACCCCACATAAATACGCTGAAGATTGTAATAATTGTACCTGCAAGACATTTTTGCTTAATTTTTTTCATAAAACTGCCCCTGAATCCGGATTGTCAAATGCAACCAGCTTTTTAGATTATTATTTCAACGGCACACGAAGAACCGTTAAAGAATATGGCTTAAAACCATAGTTAAAGGTCGAGCCGGATATCGGCAGGTTCGATTCAATAGGATACACCTTTTTGGGATTGTCCAGCGAATTCTCGTCAGTCAGCTTGTCCGAACTTAAAACTATCGCCTTGGCGTTGGGGCTGAGCTCACCGGTGCCCTGTAGTTCGACAGTTGCATTAATTGTCTCGGCAGTGATATTTACCGCTTTAACAATCACATAACCTTCTTTTTCGTCCAGAGAGGAGCTGACATATAGTGACTTTTTTTGGCCCTCCATCTCAGGCAAATCGTTTAGTTGTACTGAGAGTACTTTATCTCCTCGGTTCAGGCTGAACATTCGTTGTACATAGTAATTCGGTGTGCCATACACACGGAGATTGTCAAACCAGATTAAATCCGGCGTCCACTGCCAGGCGTTAGCATTTCCGAAAAGCGGGGCATAGCAGCTCATCCTGACCAAATCAGCGTTGCGTTCCAGACCTATCATAAACGCCGCCTCTGCTAGTGCGCAGTGCAGGTTATTGCGATTATCAGGACTTGCCACACCGACGCTCTGGGCACCGTACTCACCGACAAATATCTTTGGCCCGTTGCGTTCGTAATTATCGTAGTGGTCCGCACTTTTCAGAAACCAGTCCGGGCCGCGATAAAAATGTTCATCAATGATTTCAGCATTGAGTTTGCGCAATTCGGTCTGCAGGTACTTAACCTCCGCAGGCCCGTTGGGGAAAATCTCCGGGTCGGAACCTGTGGCGGCTATCAATTTAATATCGGGATATTTTTCCTTAATGGCCTTGACGAACACTTTATACCTTTCTATGTATTGCGGCCCCCATTGCTCGTTTCCGATACCGAGCATTTTCATATTGAAAGGCTCAGGATGGCCCATCTCTGCGCGCTTACTGCCCCATTCGGAAGTAGCCGGACCATTGGCGAATTCAATCAGGTCCAGCGCATCCTGCACGTAAGACCCAAGTTCATCCATAGGCGCCAATTGGGCGGTATTGAACTGGCAGGCCATTCCGCAGTTGATAATCGGCATTGGCTCAGCCCCGATTTGCTCGGCAAGCAGAAAATATTCATAGAAGCCCAATCCGAAAGACTGGAAATAGTCCGGTGTATAACGGTGGTCGAATTCATTGTTCCAGCGGCATATAATCGTTTTGCGCCGGTTGATATCACCGATGGTATTTTTCCACTGATAGCGATTATCTAAGTCACGACCCTCTACGATACATCCTCCGGGGAAACGGAAAAATCCGGGCCTTAAATCCGCCAGCATCTGTACCAAATCCTTTCGCAGCCCCGGCACAGGATAACCTTTGAACGACAGTGCAGAATCTTCTGGAAACAGCGACACCATATCCACATCTAAAAGGCCTTTGCGTGTCGCCAGCAGGTTTAATTTTGCTTTTGCATCCGTGTCCATAGCCTCCATACTGCAGGTGTACTTCGTCCAGTCACCGGATACGTCACTAAATCGAGCTTCGGCTAATTTGCGGCCGTCTGAAGCAATTACTTCAACCTTGAATGACATTGGTTCAATTGGGCTACGTGCGTAAACTGAAAACCAGTACTTTTTTCCTTTTTGAATACCAATACCGCGAAAGCCCTCATTGGTTACTCCGAATCCTTCGCCCGCGCCTCTTACCTCGATACGAAGATAGTGCGGATTGGCCGGCTCGAAGGAATTTGTGTCTCTAATTGATATAACGCCTCTGGCGCCTCTTTTCGTTGTTTTACTCCAGCCCATCATACCGTCGGTAAATTCGAATGAGCGGTTTTTCACCAGCTCGGCATACAGGCCTCCGTCCCCGCCGAAGTTAATGTCCTCGAAAAAAATTCCCCACATAGTAGGGCTTATAAGCGTCTTGGTTTTGGAAGCATCAATGATAATACGCGGCTTTGCGCAAGCCTGGATTGTAAGTGCCAAAATTATGCCGGACAAAATCCAAATGTAAATTTTGCTGTTTTTCATAACAGGTTCTCCTTTTATTAATGACAAAAAAAAACGGAATAATATTGTACTTTGAATGCTCCTTTATTGTTAGTATTTTTTAAGCTATATTTTGCTCCATCAGATTTTCTGTTTATCTTGACAGATAACAAAATTTCCATAAAATTGCTGTTTAGTTCTTACAAAACTAAAATTACGAATACCGGTATGGATGTTCCCGAATTGCTGTCAAAATCAAAGACCACTATATTGCCTGCTTCAATGAATGTAGACTGCCTGAATATGTCGCGGTAATGTTACCGTACCTTAAAGAACAGGGTAAATAAATCAGGAAATTAAAAACTTATTTTTATTCGAAAGGGCAGAAAATGAAAAGTTCAAATGTTGGTTTTCTGGTTCTTGTCTTAATCTGTGCTGTTCTGCTGTCCATAAGCGGTGCTGAAACTGCTATTTCCGAGACACCGCTTGATGTTCAGCAAATCACGCTCAACGTTGACCAGGCCAGGATTACAATAAATCCTGAAATCTACGGTCACTTTGCAGAACATCTTGGAAGATGTATCTATGACGGCATCTGGGTGGGAGAGGATTCGGACATACCCAATATTCGAGGAATGCGTAAAGACATAGTGGAAGCTCTCAAGCAGATTGACATACCTGTGCTTCGCTGGCCTGGCGGCTGCTTCGCCGATGAGTATCACTGGAAGGATGGTATCGGCCCAAGAGAAAAAAGGCCGAGAATTGTCAATACCCATTGGGGTATGGTTGTCGAGGATAATTCCTTCGGCACGCACGAATTTCTCGATTTATGCGAATTGCTCGGCTGCGCGGCGTATATTGCAGGCAATGTCGGCAGCGGCACGCCCGAAGAGATGATGGACTGGGTGGAGTATATGACTTTTGACGGGGACAGCGAAATGGCTGAGCTTCGCAGAAAGAACGGAAGATACAAGCCCTGGAGGATTAAATATTTCGGCGTTGGTAACGAAAACTGGGGTTGCGGCGGGAATATGACGCCGGAGTATTATGCCGACCTTTACAATCGCTTCAGTACCTACGTTAAAGACTATCCGGGCAGCCGAATTATGAAAGTTGCCTGTGGGCCGGGTGACTGGAATACAAATTGGATGGAAGTTGTTTTGCAAAAATCAGCCGGAAGAATGAATGCTGTCAGCCTGCATTACTACACATTTACCGGTGATTGGCGCGACAAGGGTTCTGCTGTTGATTTTAATGAAAATGAGTGGTTTGAATTGATGAGAAGAGCACTTGATGTCAACAGGCTGCTCGATACGCACATAAAAATAATGGACAGAATTGACGGAAGGAACAGGGTTGGTCTTTATGTTGATGAGTGGGGGACATGGTGGAATCCGGAGCTTGAAAAAGATGGTGGCGTGCTTTACCAGCAGAACACACTTCGCGATGCTGTGGCGGCTGGAATATATCTTAATGCCTTTAATAATAACTGCAGCAGAGTAAAAATGGCAAACATTGCGCAGACGATTAATGTTTTGCAGGCAATGATTTTAACCAAAAAAGAACAGATGATTCTAACCCCCACATATCATGTTTTTGAGATGTATAAGGTACATCAGGGCGCAAGAATGATACCGGTGGATTTAACTTGCCGGGCGTATGAAAACAAAGGTCAAAAACTGCCGAGCCTCGATGTTTCCGCTTCGAAAACAGAATCAGGTAAAATTAACATTACCATCTGTAATCTGGATCACGAAAAGCCGGCAGAGATTGTCTGCGAACTGAAAGATTATACTCCCAAAACCGTAACAGGCCGTACTTTGACTGCAGAAAAAATGAATGCTCATAATACTTTTGATAATCCCTTTGCCGTTGAACCGAAGGGACTGTATGGTCTAAAAATAGAGGGTCAAAAGATATCCGTTATTCTACCGGCTAAAAGTGTAAACGTTATTGAAATCGAAGATTAAAAAGAAGGTTTTTCCTGAGTTTAACAGGCGAAGGAAATAGATGATTTTGAAAAATAAGAAAAAAATATCTTTGTGTTTTTTTCTGGTACTAAACGTATATATTCCTTTAGCATTCTGTTCACAGCAATCTTGGGTAATGGATATTAAAGGAACATGGCGATTTGCAATCGATAGGGACGATGCAGGTATAAAAGAGCAGTGGTACAAACGTACCTTGCCGAAAAAAATTCAGCTTCCCGGTACACTTCAGGAGCAGGGATTTGGTGACGAGATTTCGACTGAAACCCGCTGGATGAGCCGGCTGCATGACAGGTTTTGGTACCTGCGGGCGGATTATAAAAAGTATGCTCAGCCGGGTAATATCAAAATTCCGTTCTGGCTTCAGCCGGAGCGGCATTATGTTGGAGTTGCCTGGTACCAGAGGGACATTACAATTCCACAGCAGTGGCGCCGGCGGCGTGTCGTCTTAAACCTTGAGCGTGCGCACTGGTCAACTACCGTTTGGCTGAACGATAAAGAAATCGGTTTCAATGACAGCCTTTCCGCACCGCATAACTACGAACTGGGAATCTTAAAGACCGGAAAATATACCCTTACAATTCGTGTTGAAAATACCTTGCTTCAGGACATCCGTGAAGATGCCCATAGCATTACAGATTCCACGCAAACCAACTGGAACGGCCTTATCGGAGAATTAAATCTGAAGGCAACAAGACCGGTTTGGATTGATGATGTTCGCGTTTTTACGGATATTGAGAGTAAATCCGTAAAGCTTAAGGTAGAACTGGGCAATGTATCCGGCCAATCGGGACAAGGCACGCTTTCTATTGGGCAAATGGAGGTACCTGTTGAGTGGACACCTGAAGGTCTGGCTACTGAACTTGAAGTAAATCTCGGCAAAGACGCTGAACTTTGGGATGAGTTTAATCCGGCCCTGCATCGATTGTCTCTGAGGCTTAAAGGTAAGAACGCTGATGACGCAAAAGAGCTGGTTGTAGGACTTCGTGACATCAAGGCAGAGGATGCACGTTTTTTTATAAACGGCAGGCGCCTCTTTTTTCGTGGAACTCATGAGGGCTGTGAGTTTCCCCTGACGGGTTATCCTCCGACTGATGTCGAATCATGGAAAAAAGTTTTTCAGGTATGCAAAGATTACGGCCTGAACCATGTACGTTTTCATTCCTGGTGCCCGCCGCAGGCCGCGTTCTTCGCTGCCGATGAGCTTGGGATATATCTGCAGCCGGAATGCTCGAACTGGGGACAGTACTCAGCGCGAGATAACAGGCTTGTGGAATGGCTGAATCGAGAGACAGAAAAAATTATCAAGGCTTATGGCAATCACCCGTCGTTTGTTATGTTATCGACCGGCAACGAGCCGGCCGGCCCCTGGAGGGAACCGCTGCTTAATTGGTGTGAAGATTGGAAACAGCGGGATAACCGTCGGCTGTATGCAAGCCAGACCGGACGTTTTTTCGCGGAAAAACCTGGGCCGGTGCCGCATATAGATTTTCTGATTGCTATACGTATCGGCTCATATATGTTTCGAGGCGACAAAGGATGGCACGGCAAAGATTTTGCAGGCTCGCTTGAAGGGACAAACTATCCGGTGATTTCACACGAGACAGGCCAATGGTGTGCTTTTCCTGACTTCAGTGAAATGTCAAAATATACAGGAAAGCTCAAGCCGAAAAACTATGAGATTTTCCGACAGTCACTGGCCGAACACGGTATGCTGGATAAGGCACACGATTTCTTGATAGCCAGCGGAAAGCTGCAGGTTGAATGTTATAAACAGGAGATTGAAGCGTTATTGCGGACTGCTGGCATGGGTGGATTTCAGTTGCTGGACCTTCACGATTATCCCGGCCAGGGTACGGCGCTGGTAGGGCCCTTAAGTGTCTTCTGGGAATCTAAAGGATATATAACGCCCAGGGAATTTCGCCGTTTTTGCAATGTCACTGTCCCACTGGCGAGGATGCATCGGGTAGTCTATACCAGCGACGAGACTATGAATGTGGATGTGGAAATAGCTCATTTCGGCAAAGAACCACTGAAGGATGCTTTGCCGGTTTGGAAAATTATTGATGACGGCGGAAACATTCTGGCCGAAGGCCGGTTTGAAAAAAGAACAATACCTGTTGAAAACGGAACTCGATTGGGAACGGTTTCGGTAAAGCTCAATTCATTCGAGGCGCCTAAAAAGTATAAACTCGTAGTAGGACTAAAAGATACTCAAATTGAAAATGACTGGGAATTCTGGCTCTATCCTGCTGGCCTCGATACAAAAACAGATTCAGATATTGTTCTGACACGTTCGATGGACGAGGTGGTTGAAGCATTGCAGAAAGATAAAAAAGTTCTTTTTATGCCCCGGTATAATCAGTTGCGGTGGCAGAGTCCGCCTATCGGCCGTTTACCGATTTTCTGGAACCGTTTAATGGGACCGAAATGGGAGCGTTTTCTTGGCC
>Ga0315548_1000333_pt1 | contig 44169 bp, 43 predicted proteins | sample SalMarSW160110MG_2_FD_202540 | JGI IMG/M metagenome (GOLD analysis project Ga0315548, IMG submission 202540) | Salt marsh sediment microbial communities from the Plum Island Ecosystem LTER, Massachusetts, United States - Salt Marsh Sediment SW1601-110 ... | reverse complement strand
TCAGGGAGTTCTATACTTTTAAGTTTATCCCATTTTTTTTCTTCTAAATCAAGCATTTTAAGTATTTTTTCTGCACTGAAAGGGATAAAGAGCTTCCCTATAGTAGCAAGCACATGAATTAAGTGAGAGCATAGATATATTGTAGTAGCCATTCTTTCCCGGTTGTTTTTTCTGCTTTCCCATGGCCTGGTCTGATCGTAATATTTATTGCCGGTTGCGCTGATTTGCATCCACAATCTTATTGCCTGCCGGAATTTAAATCGGGAAAGAGAATCGTCCAATTTATCCACCAGAGAATCGATTTCGGATAACATTTCCTTATCTTCTTTTGCCAATTTTCCCGGTTCGGGAATGATACTTTCGCTATATTTATCGATAAATTTAAGAGTCCTGTTTACAAAATTTCCAAGATTATTGATAAGTTCCTGGTTAACTCTTTCCTGGAATTCTTTCCATTTGAATTCCGAATCCCTTGTTTCCGGCATTATACTGCAGAGATAATATCTGAGGAAATCGGGGGGAAAAGATTTTAGGTATTCATGTAGCCATATAGCCCAATTTCTGCTTGTAGAGATTTGTCTTCCTTCAAGATTTAAATATTCGTTAGCAGGTATTTCATCAGGCAAAGTAAATTCTCCGGTTCCCATAATTATCGCAGGCCAGATTATACCATGGAAAACAATATTATCCTTACCGATAAAGTGAACTAAGCGAGTTTCGGGATCTTTCCAGTATTTTTCCCATTTATCGGGTTCTCCTGTTTTTTCCGCCCATTCGATTGTTGAAGAAATATATCCAAGGGGAGCATCGAACCATACATAGAGAACCTTATTACGAGGTGCATCCTCTAATGGGACCGGTATTCCCCATGTGAGATCTCTTGTGATGGGACGTGGACGTAGGCCCTCTTTCAACCAGCCTTTGAGATAACTTTTTACGTTTTTTCTCCATTTCTTTTGTTCTATCCATTTTTCAAGCCTGCCTTGAAATTGATCAAGCAAAAGATACCAGTGTTTTGTTTCTTTTTTTATTGGTGTCGATCCGCATAATTTGCATACAGGATTTATTAATTGATCTGCCTCTATCCAGCTACCACATTCGTCGCAGGAGTCTCCTCTGGCTTCTTCAAAATTACAATATGGGCATCTTCCTTCAACATATCGGTCGGGGAGAAATTTATGGCAGTTTTCACAGTAAAATTCTTTGGTGGTTTTTGACTTTATAAATCCTTTTTCGTACAACTCGAGGAAAATTTTCTGTGATAAGTCATGATGTATTTGTCTTGACGTACCTGAAAAATTGTCGAATTCGACGCATAGCTTCTTTAAAGATTCTTTGATATTGTTATGATAACGTTCTACTAATTTTTTGGGAGAAATTCCTTCTTTTTCCGCGGAAATTGTTATCGGAACACCGTTTTCATCTGTCCCACAAATGAAAATTACATCTTCTTCTTTTTTTCTTAAAAACCGCGTATAAATATCGGCTGGCAAGTAAACACCCGCGAGATGTCCAATATGTATAGGTCCATTTGCGTAAGGCAGTGCTCCGGTTACTATTGTTTTCTTTTTGTCTGTATTCTTACCCACGAATTTCCTTTTCTTTTTATTTCTTCTATAGATAGTTCTTCTTGAGTTTCATCCGGATGGGAAACTGTTATAATCCCGGTTAACATATTTCTGTGAAGTACTTTACTTTCTCCTTTTTCTGTTTTTATCTTGTTATCCCTTTCGGGGAATTCTCGACTAACAGTATCATAAAAATTATGTTCAAATTGTAAACAACATAGCAATCTTCCGCAAAGGCCTGAAATTTTCGAAGGACTAATATATATATCTTGCGTTCTCGCGGTTTCAAGCTTTACTCTTGGTTTCTCTGCCAGGAACGCATTGCAACAAAGAGCATTCCCGCATAAACCTAATCCTCCCATAAACCCGGCATAATCTCTTACTCCTATATGCCTGAGTTCTATTATACAATTAAATTTCTTCTTTAGATCTCTGACAAGATCTCTGAAATCCACTCTATTATCTGCGAGAAAATAAAACTTATATCTCTTACTATTCCATTCCTTGTCTACTCCGACTACCTTCATTTCAAGTTTGTGGTCCTTGATTCTTTGTTTGCAAAAAGCAAGAGCGTTCTTTTCATCTTCAGCAAGCTCTTGTACTTTTTCTTTTTCCCTATCGTAAATGAGATGCAATACTTTGCCTTCTGGCTGCACTTTACGATGAATCTTTCCTCCCGCTTTGCCTACAAAACGTTCATTTTTTATCTCGCATAAAATCAATTCTCCGTTTTTCAGCGTAAACTCTGATTCCATTGGATATTTTACTCCGTGAAATTTTACAAAATATAACATCAGATTTTTAAAAGAAGGTAAAAGATTATTTTTTCCGGTCCTATGTTCGAATAATAGTATCTGTAAGCTTTCTTAAGGGTATTCAATAAACGCCAGGCTTTGGGAAATTCTATATCACCGTTTTTATATTTGCTTTCTATGCTTTTTTGTAAATACTGAAGAAGGAATTCTATTTTCCAGTCTTTTTTTAATTTTTCCGACCAATTTCTTATGCGTGATTTTGGCGGAAGCTTAAAAAAAGTATCTTCTATTTCTTTTTCCAATGTTTTTTCTGAATTAACAAATAAAGTTTCTTCTATTCCTCTGCCGAAACGTTTTATGGAATGACCATGCAGGATTTCTTTCTGTAGCTCTATAGAAAGAGGGTCGAATTTTATAATGCGGTTTCTGGATATTATTGTGTCAGGTAAAATATGTTTCTCCGTTGTTATTAAAATAAAAATAACATTTTCAGGAGGTTCTTCAAGTATTTTTAAAAGTGCGTTAAGCCCCTGTTTTGTAATACGTTCAGCTTGAGCAATTACTACTATCCGCCACTTGTTCTCCATAGGCGTGATGTATACGTAATCCTGTAGTTTTCTTATCGTATCGATAGAAATAGCACCCTTTTTTTGTCTAATGGTGAAATATTCTTTGTTTCTCCGTAAATCCATTATTTCGTTCTTCTCATATTCTTCGAATTCGGGAAAAACAATTGCGAGATCAGGATGAGTGCCCTTAATCACTCTTTTTTTATCTTTGAGTATTTCCGAAGCAAAATATAACGCTGTAGTGAACTTCCCTACGCCGGGCGGACCACAAAACAAATAAGATGAAGGAAATTTTTCCGTTTTTAGAGATGAAGATAAGATTTTTTTGGGTATTTGTTGTTCTTTTACTTCTTTCATATAATTATAGGTTTATGTAATTGAAAGGATTAACCGCTATACCGTCTTTTCTGATTTCGAAGTGAAGTGAAGGTTTTTTAACCGAACCCGTTTGCCCTACCTTTCCTATAACATCTCCGGCTTCTACTTCCATTCCGTTTTCTACGGAGGCGGAGGCAAGATGGCTATATAAGGAGATGATACCGTTCCCATGCTCTATAAGAACCATTTTCCCGTAGCCAAGAAAGTGATCATTATATACAACCCTTCCGGGGGCAACGGCTTCCACATTAGTCCCCGAAGGAACTTCGATATCTATTCCTCTATTTATTGTTTCTGTCCCATAGCGTTCTTCTCTTTTTTTACCGAAATAACCTGTTACTATGCCGTTTACAGGTAAGGCAATTATTTTTTGAGAGAAGTATTTACTTCCGGGGGCGCTTTCCTTTCGGGAAAGGCTTCTTATCAATTTTTCGAGGTCTTCCATGGCTTTTTCCATTTCTCTTGACATAGCCACGGCTTTTTGACTCTCCCCCTCTATTTCACTCAAATATTCATTCTTCTCATTTTTTGTTTTTTCCAATGCTGTTTCCTGGTCTTTTACCTCATATAATATTTCATCGAGGGTGGTAGCTTTTTTTTCTGTTCTTTCCTTTTGCAAATTAAGGCGATTTTCTAAACGTTCGACTTCTTTGAGCACTCTTTTATCCTGGTCCGCAATTATTGTAAGGAATTTTACCCTCTTAACCGCATCAGAAAAAGAGTAAGAAAGCAATATAATTTCAATGGGATGCAAAGGACCATGAATATATATTTCCCTGATTCTATCTGCCAGTATTTCTCTTTTTTCTTGAAGTCGATAATGTATTTCATTCATTAGAAGTTCGATATTTTTTTTCTCTTCGTTTGTTATTTCTTTTTTTCTCTTTAGTACGTTTACAAGTTCGGCATTTAAACTTATTTCCTTGTCTAGTTCCTGTATGTTTTTTAAAATATCGGTTTTTTCGAATTTCAGTTCTGCTATTTTTTCTTTTTGTTCTTTTAATTGCTGCCTCAGTATTTGCAACCTTTCTTCGGGAGACCGAACTTCGGCAGAAATAAGCGTAATTAAAAGAAGAAAATATATCATGGCTTTATCCCAGCAATTTAGTGTTGGGTTTAAGTGAATCTTCTTTTTTATAATTTTCTTTTTTAAACATTGATGAGAGTTTCTTATTTAACCCAAGAAAAAATCCGATAAGAATAAAGAAAAATGTTTTTCTATTCATAGTATCCCAACCTCTTTACTTCAGCTTTTTCTTTTCTCCAGTTTTTTTTGACTGCCACCCAGGTAGTCATATATACCTTTTTTCCAATAAGTTCTTCTATTTTTTTCCTTGCTTCACTTACCACTTTCTTTAATTTCTTTCCGCCTTTCCCGATTATAATACCCTTTTGAGATTCCCTCTCGACAAAAATTTTGATATTTATCCTATTTCCATCCATGTTTTCTACTTTAACAGCCGAAGAATAGGGTATTTCCTGGGAATATTCCTGTAGAATTTGTTCTCTTACAAATTCTTCGATAAAGAAACGTTCAGGACGATCAGAGAGATAATCCTCAGGGTAAAGCGGAGGCCCTTCCGGTAAATAGTCCAGTAAGCGAGGTATTATCTCCTCGACATTGTCTCCCCTAAGTGCAGATATTGTGAAAACTCCGGTAAAATATTTTTTATCAATATTGTTTACTGTTTTATTCAAATCCTTTTCAGAAAATAAATCTATTTTATTGATAATCATAAAAACCGGTTTGCCATTTGTCGAAGGTAATTCAATTTCTTCCGTATTTGTTCTGTGGTCAATCATAAATAACATAAGGTCGGCATCATCTATTGCGTTTTTTATCTGGTTTTGCATTGCTTTTTCCATTTCGTTTCCCGGTTTGAATTGTCCGGGAGTATCTAAAAAAATAATCTGATTGCTGTTTTCAGTCCAAATCCCAGCAATCCTATTCCTTGTTGTCTGAGGCTTGTTTGTAACAATAGATAGATTGCTGCCTACAAGACGATTTACTAAAGTAGATTTTCCCACATTAGGTTCTCCAATTATTGAAACATAGCCGGTTTTCATATACGCAAATATATTCCTATCACTTATAAAGTCAAGGGAAAGGGGATTTGCCCCATCCTCAAAAATATTCTCACACAGAGACACAGAAAACACGGAGAAATCGGCTAACCGCCTGGTATCTAATTGAAAGTTGTAAGTTGAAAGTTGTAAATTTAAAATTTAAAAATATTAATTGCACGCAGATAAACGCAGATTTACAAGGTTTTTTTGTTGTTTTTAATTGCTGTCAGCTGTGAGCTGTAAGCTGAGAGCTGTTTCTATCATATGTAGGGCATGTAGAAATTGTAGGTTTTTATAGTTTAACTATTTGTTTGACTTAGAGAGGTGTGTGGGTTCTGTAATCATGGCATTTTTATAATTATTATTTCTTTAGAGTCCCATGCCACAATATGTCTTCCCCTGTGCAAAAAAGCGAAAATTTTCACATTTATGTGGGCGACATTTTCTGGTAATTTGTTTGCCTGAAATTCACGATTCAAAACGATTTTTCCGGCAGCAGGAGGAATGATTTGCCATTTTACAATATAATCTTCGGGGTCTTTATTCAATATTAAAGGTATTTTTAAGCCTTCTATAACCTGTTGACCGGGGAAAGAAAAATCGATATGTCCGGTAGACCTTTCTCCGTTTTCGGTCAAGTACGAATCCGGTGCTCTTGAATAATAATCTTCGCCTATTACTATAAAGGCTCTTGCCGGTTTAATGTTTATTCCTGCTCTCGGTTCAACAATAACCACTCCTGCACCAATTCTTTTCGGAGTGAAAACACCGCTGTTATTGATAATACCCAATTCTTCCGGGATAACTCGCCATTGTAAAGCTTTGTTCTGCAAGCCGGAAACATTAAACTGAAATTCTTTGTCAATATCTTCAGGATTGAAATGCTTGAAAGATGGTATTAAGTTTAAAGGTTTTATTTTATCGGAAATTATATAAATATCCGCGGAAACTATTCCTTTCCCGAATCTTCCGGGAAGAACGGCAATTACTCTGCCTTTAGTCGGGACTTTGCCCGCAATGAAAGTACCGTCCTTCCTTATAGTTCCGCACCGCTCAGGTACTACTTTCCAGTTGACTGGTAGGTTCTTATTTCCAAAGCCTTCTGCGATAACTTTGAAACGGATTTTTTCTCCCGTTTTAAGAGTTGCGGTTTCGGGAATTAAACGCAGGCCCACTTCTCCGCTGACAACTACAATAGCCTGTCCCTCGATTCCGTTACCTTTTACCTTTATCACAGCTTTCCCGGGCATTTTAGCCGTAAATAAACCATTTGAATTGATCGTTCCTACATTTTCTCCTTCAACGCTCCAGAAGATTTTTTCTTTCCCTGTTATCTTAAATTGTACGGTTTCTCCTGTTTTTAATCTTTTAAACCTGGGCGAAATTTGAATGTCTTCTATAACCCCGCTAACTCTGATTAACGCGGTTTTTATTTCCCCGTTTGTAAGTATCGCTATTACTCTTCCTTTACCAGTATTTTTTGCGGTAAAGAGACCATTTCGAATATCCCCGATATTGGCAGGAATACATTTCCATTCCTTTGCTTTTCCGCCGGAAATATTAAATTTGGTTGTTTCCCCTTTTTTTAGAATTGAAACGGGTGGAATGATCTTTGCTGTTTCTTTTGATCCTATTTTGATATAAGCGAAACCGGTTGCATATTTACCGTTTATTCTGCTTCTGCATTTTAAAACCCCCCTTCCTTCTTTTTCGGCCACAAAAAAGTTCCCCTGTACACGCCCAAGAGAATTGGGGACGACGCTGAAAGACAAATCTCTTTTTATTCTTGTCCCTTCTCTGTCAAGCAAGCTCACGTTAATAGGGATTCTTTCTCCTACTTTACCTTCGATAGGGTTTGGTGATATATGTAATTCTAAAGATAATATTAAAAAAACTAACATTATCCCTCCTTATAGAAAGTGAGGTTTTTTTCTTTTGTTGTCGACACGGAAAGGAAATGGAGACCCTCTTCCAGAGAAGGAAGGGAATCACTTCCTATAAATATAATATTTGAATCTTTTGTTTTTGTGTAGTTGGTTATTTTCTCCCCGTCCAGACTTATTTCAATATTTTCCGCCGGATTTTTTAATATTATGACAATTTCAAAATCTTTTCCGACAACCGATCCTTCTTCAGGAAAAACGAAACGTGTTTCTTCAAAGTTGCTTTCGAGTGCCCCTCCGGTTGGGATATCCTCTGTGAAAGGTGCAATGTCTGCTGATGTTTTTTCTGTTTCGTAGTCGAAGCCGAGAGTGGCTGGTTCCTTTGATCTACTCTTCGATGTTATGCTGGGTGCAGAAGCCTTGGCTGCTATCGACGGCAATTGAGCTTCTTTCTGTATATCTTCGTTTTGGGTTTTATCTATTGCAAGATTCTCAGATAAAATATCAATTTCTTTTTTTTCTACCCCGGTAAAATCTGCCTTTGTTTCCGGTATGGCGGACTTTGGCTCTTCGGTCAGTTTTAGGGGTTCTTCTGTGCTGCGCTTTTTCTCTGCTATAACCGCGGATTCTTCTTGCTCTAAAATTTCCCCTTCGCTCTTGGGAGTTTTTGTTTCTTCCGGTAGAATCTTTTCTTTTCGGATTCCTTTGGTATCCTTTGTTATAAATATATGTCTGCTGTCTTCAATGTTAAATAAGATAGTGGAAAAGACTATTAAAATAGCCGCAGCCCCAACAGCCAGATATCTCCATCTGATAGTTTTTGAGCTAATTATTTCGCTGGATTGCTTTTTAGTAGTATTTTTAAGTATATTATCGATTAAATAATCCGGGTATTGGATTTCTACCTTTGTTGAACGCAATGTTTCCAGAAAAATTTTTCTTTCTTTAAGCTTTTTTTCGCATCTTTTGCAGGATTTTAGATGGTTCTTAAACATTCCTTTTTCTTTACTGTTAAGAGCGTTGTCCAAATAACCCTGAAGTAATTCTTCAAATCTTTTATGGTTATTCATCTTTTTCCCCTTACCAATTCTTCAAGCTTGCTAAGAGCTCTGTGAAGACGTGAACGAACCGTTCCTATCGGTATTCCTAACGTTTGAGATATTTTCAAATAGTCGAAGTCTTCGTAATATCTGAGGATTAAAACTTCCTGATGTTTGCTGGGAAGTAGATATAACGTTTTTTTTATTATTTGACGGTCGTTTTTACTGACCAGGGATTTCTCGGGATTGTTTTTTGTTTCAGGGGGAACAATGTTATCGATTGAAACGATTTTTTCCATGCGAGATTGTTGTCTTCTATATTTAAATACAGTGTTGAGCGCGATTCTGTAAAGCCAGGTATAAATAGAAGAATCTCCTCTAAACGATTTAAAGCTCCTCCAGGCGTTCATGAAAGCATCCTGGGTTAGGTCTTCTGTTATTTCATAATTGTTCGTCATATTATAAACCATTTTATAAATCCTTGGCGTATATTTTTTAACAGCCTGTTCGAACATTTCTTCCCTCTGTTTATCATTTTTTTTCTCCCGTTTCTTCATTTCTTTATTTAGATACCAAAACTATGAATTAGTTCCCTAAAAATCATATTCAAATATAATCCTAAGTAGATGTTCCTTATATCCGTTTTCCAAGTATGGGTAATAATTTATATTGATATTTCCAAAGCTTCCCAATCCAATGGTTCCGTCAAGATTGAAATCAAAGCTTGTATTTTCGTTGGTAATGTAAGTATAAACACCGGCAGAAATAATACGATTATCATGATACCAGGATATATTTGATAAAACCCGAAAGGAACGCTTTTCTTCTAGATAAAATGTTTTTTCTATCCCAATCGTATTTTCTAATTGCAGGAAATCTAAAAACGATTCAAAACCAGCCCCGACATACCAATATTTTTCGTTATAGTATTCTGGATATTTAGCGTACTGATATTCCAAAATAGGAGAAAAAAGATCGGAAATTTTCAATTTAAAGGACTGATTCAGCAATGTCCCGGGATTTGTATCCTCTTTATAGACGAGGAAATCAAAATAAGTAGAAAAAATTCCTTTTTCGTACAGCCCGTTTGTGAAACCCGATATTCTGCCGTCGTACAGATAAGAATTCCCCATTGTTAAATAACCTTCACCAATTTTTCGCACTCCGGCTTCTAAGCTGTTTAAGCCTGATTCTAAAATCAATTTACCTTCAGCCGCGCTACCTTCCATAATCGAATCCGAATAAAGGTTAGGATTCCCTCTAGAGAAGGCTCCCTTTATTTTAATAGAGAGAATCGCATTTAAATTAAGTTCTGCTTCCCCCGATAACACTGCGGATTCCTTTGGATCGTCGAAGGTAAAAAGAATTACACTTGAAGTATCATCTTTTCCATAAAAAGCCGTTAATCCCATATCCAGAAATCCCTTTGTTATGTTAACTTTGCCTCCCCAGAGAATTCTTGGATAATCCGCGAATAAAGAATCATAGTTTTCTGAATATAAGATTACAGGAGTTAGAGAGAAGTACTTTAAATTAATTTCCCCCGTTAAGCCAAGTCCGCCGGGAGAACATATCGTTAGTTCATCTAAATATGGGTAAACATAACCTGCTTCTAAATAAGTTGTTCCTTTTAAATAACTTATATAGGGATACCAATCGATTTGATATGCGGGATCATGATATAAAGAAAACCTTAACGAGAGGTCATTTTTATAAACAGAAAAGTCCATCCCTAAAAGAGCTTCATTTTTTTCTGTGTTGAAGGTGTCCGAAGAATAGGTGTTTTGATCTCCTATTGAGAAATTCCCCGAGACAGACAAAGGGAACTCTTTTTTATCTTCTGTTACAAAAAATGACCATTCCTCTTTTTCGGTACCGTTTTCTACTTTTATTATGTGTTTGCCGCTGGAAAGATTGTTTGTTTCCGAAAAGAAATAATCTGATTTTTTTTCTCCGGCAAGACTCATTCCGTCTAGATAGACCTCTGCGGATCCAGTCAATATTGGAGGATCGAATAGTATTGTTATATCGAAAGGAATAGATGTTGAATCCCCGGGAGAAATAAGAAATATGGCTGAAATAATTATTTCTATCATAACGTAGAAATATTTTATTGTTTTTTGTGTCTTTGGTCAAGGGTTGTTTCCTTTTTACATGTAGAACATTTAGTGCTTGTAGTTTGTATCGGGAAAAACATGAAAGAGAATTTGTAATGCGCTTGGTTAACGGGGAAAAATACTCTTTATCAGATTTAGGCAATAAGCACAGGTGAATATTTAATTTAGTTTTAAAACGATTAACTATTCCAACGCGAAGATACTATCGATTTTACGTTTCGTTTCCTCGGCTTCCTTTTCCATACCTCTTTCCTGATAATCCTTCAAAAGTGTTTCATATAAAATTCTATTTTTAGGATTTAATTCAATTGCTTCTAAAAGGAATGATTCAGCAGTCTCATCAGCGTTTTCATTGCCTATGTTTTTTTTATGTCTTTTAAAAAATTCATATTTTTTAAAAGGTAAACTCCAATCAATTGGGTTGCTTTGTGCAGCCCTTGAATGCAGATAAAAAGCAAAAGATAAATAACTGACAAATCCGGTTTCATAAAACATTTGTTCATTTGCCGTGCCAAGGTATGTGGAATAATGGGGCAAAGGCCATAATGACTCTGCCAGAGCAAAATAATACATGGCTTTTTCATATTCTTGTTTTTTAAACTCTGTCTCTGCCTTTTTTACTGCACAATAAGCAGATAAAGGAATTAAATAAATTAGGGACAGCAAGATAAATATTAGTTTGACTGGTAAAGAAAAATTAAGACTATATTTTTCTTTTGAATTATCTGCAGCAAAAAGAAGAATGATAAAAATAAGGAAATTCGCGGGAAGATATAAAACGTTGTCGAAAAGAGAATGGATGAAAATTACCAATATTAAAATCCGTTCTGTTTTTCCGAAATTTTTAAAATTAACAAAAAATATTACAAACAAATACAAATAGGCTAAAAATAAAATGATCCCCCCTTCCGCGAAGTACTGCAGGAATTGGTTGTGCGCGATTTTAGCTCTTCTTCCATAGCTTCCTTTGACAGGAAAATTATATTGGAGTGAAGCCTTCTCGAAACTCCTGAGACCCCAACCTGTTATAGGTTTATCGAGACCGGTTTTTATAGCCTGTTTCCAGATATTCGGACGTTGAAGAGAATATGTCTTTATTTTACCTGTTACCCGTTTTTGAATAGGATTTGGAATCAGCAGGATCAATCCTAATAATACCGGAGCAAATAGCGCGAAGATTTTACGTTTTAACAGAAAAAAGGGTAAAACAAGAATAAAAACGAGGACTATTCTCGAACCAGTAAGAATCAAGAAAATAGAAAATAAGGTTATTAAGGAATATTTAATAATACTATTCTTTATTTCTAAGCTGTAAATAAAACCAAACACAAGTGGAAGTACGAAAAAATTAGCGTAATCGTATGTGCCGCTGATTCGGACGGAACCGATTTGAAAAAAACAAAAGATAAGTTCAATTAAGCAAAAAATAAAAACACTCAGCAGTAATATTTTTTTATTCGGTTTGATTAAAAGTAAAGCAACAAAAAAAAACAGATAAGCAAAGTACTCCAGAAACCCTTCCATAGAAGACAGGAAAGCCGGAGAAAATAAAGTTACAATTAGCGAGGCAAATGGGAAAATAGTTAGAGGCAAAAGAAAGACGTTTTTCTTTATAGCTCCATCTTTGTTTGTAAATATAGAAACGCAAAGAAGTACAATCATGTAGAGTCCCATCAAGTAAACAAACAATTGTGTTGCTCCACCGCCGAATAAACCAATTAGAAATATTGGAATTGAACAAAATATAATTTTGTACCAATCTGTTCTTTGCATATCTATCTTTTTTGAAAAAAACAAATTCATTTACGTTTTTATGTTAACTAACGTACTCGATTGTTTTTGTGTCGATTTTCTTGTAATTTTTTCCACACTTACTGCAGTTTGTTTCTTTTTCGGAAAAGAGAAGTCGATTGCCGCATTCACAAATCCATCCCCGTATTTTACCCGGTACCCCATAAACTATCGCATGAGAGGGGACATCATTAGTTACAACAGAACCTGCTCCCACAAAACTGTATTTCCCAAGTGTTGTGCCACAAACTATAGTCGCATTTGCTCCAATAGTAACGCCTTTTTTTACGAGTGTTTCCAAATATTCATCTCGTTTCTTAGGATGGGCTGATCTGGGGGTGTAAACATTTGTGAAAACCATAGAAGGACCACAGAAAACATCATCTTCCAGAGTGACTCCCTCATATACTGAAACATTATTCTGGATTTTCACGTTACTCCCAATCTTAACATTTGGTCCAATACAAACATTTTGCCCAATGATGCAATTATTTCCTATACTGACATTAGATAGAATATGGGAGAAATGCCAGATTTTAGTCCCTTTTCCGATTTTGGCGTTTTCATCTATGTAAGAAGATTCATGCAGAAAATATTCCATTTATCTCTTTTCCTCCAGTGATTCCTGAGCCTTTTTCAAGACCTTTAAAACTTCAACTCCGCTCTTGCCGTCGCTTTTTGGCTCCTTCCCGTTTTCTACGCAGTCAATGAAATGTTCACAGGCTGCTCTTAAGGGTTCATACAATGGAATACTCGGGAGATAAATATCTCCATAACGAACACTAACGCCCCCTTTCTCTGTCCATTCTACACCTTTGTCAAAAATCGCTAGTTTATTCCTCGGTTCCATATCGTCAAAAACGATCATCTTTTTATCCCCTACAATAGTCATTTTTCTCGTTTTATGCGGGTCAAGCCAGCTAAGGTGAGCATTCGCGTCTATCCCTGAAGAGAAATTTAAATGAAGGAAAACAGCATCCTCAATTTTTTTGCTCTCCTGAACATATATCCCTCCGGAGGCTTCGATTCGAGAAGGAAAATCATTTAACAAATATAAGAAAACCGAAATGTCATGAGGACCAAGACTCCATAGAACATTTTCTCTGGACCTGACTACTCCTAAATTAAGCCTCTGACTGTATAAATAATATATTTTACCGAGTTCTCCTTTATCTATAAGTTCTTTGATCTTGCAAACAACTGGATGATAAACGAGAAGATGGTCCACCATCAGCGTAAGTTCTGAGTCTTTTGCTATATGTATTAATTCTTCAGCTTTTTCCACCTCAAGAGCCAGAGGTTTTTCAACAAAAACGTGTTTGCCTGCGAGAAGAGATTTCTTTGCTATCTCGTAATGGGTTTCGACGGGAGTAGAAATAACAATTGCTTTGATTTTATTGTCATCGATAATTACATCAGGTCTGCCACAAGTTTTAATGCCTGTATATTCGGATTCTATTAAAGATAGTCTGTTCTCGTCCAAATCGCAAACTGTCACGCTATTTATCCCTAAGATCTTACAAAAATTCCTGACCAGGTTGATTCCCCAATTCCCCGCTCCGATTATTCCTAAATTCATCGAACCTCCAGTTTATCAAATATACGAGTTGCCAGTGAAAGTGTCAAGGATGATTTTAAACTGGTTTCTTTTTCTTCAAACAATGAGAACTCTCGTAAATATATCCAAAATGATTGGTTAATAAGTAACTCCAAAAAATTAGACAAAATAACGTTTTTTCTAAGGAGATTGCGTTTACCCATATTGGGTTGCTTCTCTTAGATGTAACAAAACCTACTATAGATTTTATAGGAAAAAAGCACCAGGGGCTCAGTATCTTTCTATATTTCATTTTATATCTATTCGGATAATAAAAATTTATTTGTCTATAACCTCTGCCAATGCGAAAAGCCTTTCTCAAAAGTTGTTTAAGAGAAGAACGAGTAGGATGTTTCATGACAATAGCGGGTTCATAATGGATTTTATAACCGGCTTCATAGACCCGATTGCCAAATTCATGATCTCCTCCGGAAATTAGTTTTGGGTCAAACAATCCCATTTTCTCAAAAATAGCTTTATATATAGTAAGGCAGCCAACAGGTGTATAATGAGCTTTCTTAACATACTTTTCTATTGGGAATGCCGACATTCGGTCGTATAGAGCAAAGATGGATTTTTCTCCGGACACAACCTGCACATTGCATACCAGGCAATCAGCCTTGTTTTTTTGAAGAGATGCGGTAACTTTTTTTAACCAATCTTTTTCGACAGTCATATCCGAATCTATGAAACTTATAATCGAACCCTTTGCTTCTCTAATCCCTTTGTTTCTTGCCGCATAGGAGCTTTTAATACTGTTTTCCCGAACCATTCGTATAAGCTTTGGATATTTATTCGTGAAACTTTTGATTAAAGATAAAGTATCGTCGGTAGAACCATTATCAGCCACGATAATTTCAAATGATTCTTTAGGGAAAGCTTGTTCAACAAGGCAACCAAGAGTATCTTTCAATCCGGATGGATCGTTGTAAACAGGTATAATCACAGAGATTTTCTTTTTCGTTGATTTATGCATTATTTTCTCTCGCCGATAAGCTCTTTGTATATTTTTTCCAGACGATCATTAAGTTTGTCAATATCATAATTTTCTTCTACATATTTTCGTCCGGCACGACCCATTTTTTGCCAGAGACCCTGATGTTCAATAAGGTATTCAAGTTGTTCGGTTAAAGCTCCTGCATCTCGTGTTGGCACGAGAAACCCTGATTTTTTATCAATAATTGCTTCCGAAACACTTCCTACATTTGTGGCTACTACAGGAAGACCAGCCGCTTGAGCTTCCAATAGGACCGTAGGTAGTGCCTCGACAATGCTGGGGAGAAGAAATATATGGGCATTTTGTATCTCCCGTATTACCTCTTCCTGGTCCAAAGCGCCTAAAAAATTTACAACTTCAACTAAATCTAGCTCTTCAACCAGTTTTCTTAACTGATTTTCTAATTGCCCGGCACCTATGATATGATATTCTAAGTGTAGTTTTGGAAATTTTCTTAATAGTTTGCTGATAGCCCTAATTCCATATCGAAGACCTTTTTCCCTTACCAACCTTGCAATAGTAATTATTATGATACTCTTTAAATTTTTAGAAGCCATAGATCGCCCTCGAAAAAGGAACTTGTTGATATCGATCCCCACCGGGTGAGAAATGATTTTTTGCGGATTTGCCCCAAAGCGAATAAGGTTGTCATAATTGTAATCTGAAATAGCCAGTAAGCGGTCGTAGGATTCGAATAGATTATGATAAATATCCCCTCCTTTTTCTTTTCCAAGTCGAATGTCTTGCCCATGAAAAGTAATAATAAATTTCCCTTTCAAAATTCCTAATTCCTTTAATGAAGCCACTTTCTTGCCTATGGGACCAAAATGGCAGTGAATTATATCATAAGAGGATTTTCCCAGAAAGGGGAAAGATTTATACAGTATCTCAAGAGAAAAAGCCCTTTTGCCATATTTGAAGATATTTAATGATTTTAATAAGCCCTTTGGGTTTTTGATGAATCCTTTAGCTGTAAGTTCGGCAGCTTTGATTAAACGAATAAGTTTATTTGGTGGAATTTTATAATTACTTAAGTGACAAACACGTTTCAGTAAATCATAACTCTTTATGCTGGAATGCATTTTGTCAGTATTGCCTTTTCTAAAGGCGTAAATATCTACTTCGTGCCCTCGATCTAACATGCCGGTAATCTGATTTAGGATAAAGGTTTCAGATAATGCGGGAAAGGTACGCACAATGAATGCTATTTTCATTTGTTTTTTATTATAGGCAAAAAAATCGCCGTCCAATTAAGCAGATTCGCATCTAAAACTTTCTCGATATTCAGCTTTGCATTCTTAGAATCTATTCTTCCAGATTTGAAATTCCTGAGAATTTTAGTGATACTCCTCGAGAACCTGATTTTGTAGATCATTTGTAGAATTCGATAACTCCTTATCCTATTAAAAGTAAGTTTGTCTATCCGTTCCAATATGCTTTTAATTTTGGAAGCAACAAAATAGCGTTTTTCAATTGTATCCAGGAAATATTCTGCAGAATCTTTTATATTTGAAGAGTTATTCTTAACTTTCGCCAGAGCAACAAATATCTGTTGTTCTACCATATAACCCGTTTCCAAATTTTTATCGTGAAGTCGGAGAACATATAAAAACTTTTCAATATTTTTAAAGGAATATTTCTTTGATAATCTTAACCAAAGTTCATAATCTTCAGAATTTGCCATAGATTCATCGTATAACCCAACGTCAAGCAAACATTTCATTCGTATCATTACAGATCCATGAACAATGCAATTTTTAGTTTTTAAAGCCCTTCTGATTTCGATATCTTTAACCGGTCTTTTCCCATATCGAATTTTGCCTGAATTTTCGTAAATTACCCGAGGAAATGTTCCTACTACAGCGTAGTCTGGATGTGAATCTAGAAAAGCCACTTCAATGGCTAATCTGTCAGGTGTCGATATATCATCCGCATCCTGCCTCGCAATATAATTCCCTTTTGATATTTTTAAGCCTACATTTAAAGATTTTGCCACCCCTAAGTTTTTTTTGTTGGTATGTATTCTTATTCTCGGGTCAGAATAACTATTCAAAATCTCATATGTCTCATCAGTGGAGGCGTCATTTATTATTATAAATTCAAAATCTTTAAAAGTTTGGTTTAAAATGCTATCAACAGCTTCACGAAGATAGCTCTCTCCATTATAAACTGACATTAAAACAGTCACTCTTGGATTTTTCATTACCACCTACCCACCAGTAATATTCGGGGTACGTTTTCGATTGCTTTCAGAAAGACCAATGCCGAAATCCTAAACAATTGGAATTCATAAAATATTGTAATTTTTATCAATGATTTTGTTTTCATTTGTTTTTAAATAATAATTTATTGTTTGCTTTCTATCAGTCAAGTATAAAATGTTTATAGTATCGCTTAATTCTACAAGGGAAAACATAGAAAAAAGAAACTGCTTAAATGAAGTATTGACTTTATGCTATATTTCTTATATTTTTATCGAGGAAAAACAATGGAAGAAATAATAAATAAGACAATGGACAGGTCAGATTTACTAACGGCTGAAGTAAAACCTATTATACAAGCAATCAACAATTTGATTAAAACACTTTACTCTAAAAACCTATATATGACATCCTGGTATGGGACTCTTCCAAAAAGGAAACGGGTAAAGTTTAACAAAGCTGTGATAAAAAATCTGATTAAAATAATTATGAGAAGAATAGAAAATAAAGAAGAAGTTGGTATGAGCAATAGAGGATCAGACTATAAACCCCTACCCAACTCTGCCGATGATGGTAGAATTCCCTGGTATCTATACTGGGAAATCTTTTGGGTTTTAAAGAACGGTCCTCAAATAAAAAAAAATATGCGCGTTTTAGATGCTGGCGGAACGGCTTCTTTATTTACCTGCTTTTTGGCCTCCCTTGGATCCGAAGTACATTCTATAGATATAAATGAAAAACTCGTTTCAACTGGTAATAAAATTGCAAAGAAAATGGGATGGAGTATGTTTTCTTATCCGATGAACATGAAAAAGTTAGATTTCGCAGATGAACATTTTGATAACGCATATTCAATTTGTGTCTTTGAACACTTAGATTCCGAAATAAAACAGGCAGCACTCTCCGAAATTGCCAGATGCCTTAAGCCAAATGGTGTGCTTTCCATTACTTTTGATTATAGAAATCCAGCCCCGAATATAGCTGGCTTTGGATCGGACCCGAGTAAAAAAAATCGGCTTTCAACCGAAGAAGATATTAAGCGTAACTTCCTGTCAAACGGATATTTCAAGTTACTCGGAAACCAAAACTTTTACGATAACGGTAAATCATATCTCGTCCGTCCAAAATTTAACAACGCCCCATATACTTTTGGCGCAATATTCCTTAAAAAAAGAAGTTAATTTACTAATATGTATTTTGATCCGTGGGTCATTGTAACTTTGCAGTATTTCCAATGTTTTATCTGTAGAACCATCATTGATAATTAAGAACTCAAAATCCTTGAAAGTTTGATTCAGAATACTATCGATTGCTTCACGGAGGTATCGTTCGCCATTATAAACTGACATTAGTATGGTAACCTTAGGATTTTTCATAGACCTAATCCGTTACTCTTATCCAAGACTTCGGAACGATATCTCCCTCATCTATACTATTAAACCATTTTCCAGGAATACATATTATCTTATCAGGATTATTTGATAGCCAGGCACCCCACCAGCCAAATGAACTGTTTGCAATTATAAAATGCTTACAGTTTGACATAAGCCTTAAATCTTCATAATTTTTTTCCGAGTTATTAATATCAACATAGATGGTTGGATGTTTTAATTTTAAATTTTCTCTCGTCCATTGGGAGTCATCCGAGAAAACAAAAAATTTGAGATTTCTTACTTTTTTTTCAATTATTTTTACAGCATTATAATAATATTCTGATGAACAGATTCCGTGAACCTCTTTTGTTTTTTTATTTCTGATATAATCTTCTCTTCTTACATGGATGCACACAGAGTTTGAGTTTTCTATTTTTTTTAGCATTGATTTATTTCTTTCATCTGGTTCACATCTTATAGTAAAATCCTTTGTTATTATTTGTCTTATATCTTTAAAATAGTTTTCAGATTGCCAGTACCCATCCAGATAAATATTCCCCTTTCTCTCCAGAATGGTTGCATTAAAATACCAATCTTTTTGTTTAATATAGAAATAATTTTGGCCTAATATTTTAGAAATTATGTTTTTATTAAATTTGCGAATAAATATCAGTCTATAACTTGAGGCTACACTACCAGATATATTGAAAATATTTAATTCGTAATCACGAAGTTTATCCTGTTCTAATTCTGTAACATCAAATTTAAGTTTCGCATTGTTTTTTAATGCTAAGTTTCTTCCTATTGCATACTGAAACATTTGATTCCCTAACCCTCCTCTTAATTTTACTATAATCATTTTTTCTCACATAAAACATGACATCCAAAGTGAAGTAGTTCACTTGACCCAGTATCTTTTTTAGAAAAGCGTCCCAGCATGGACAAGCAAATCTTCATGGCTAATGATTCAAGGCACCCGCATTTACTCCATTTTGCATAATGTTCTGCCACCCAAGGAATACGCCTTATTTCCTGAGCCAAATACTCAAAGAAATTTCCATTTTCTTGCAACTCAACAATTTTAAAACCATTTGCAGGGAGATGTGTATCATAGAAATAGCGGTTGAACCCTGTGCAAAAATGATATGGTGCAAAATGGGTTAGACTACAAAATGGGGCAGTCAAAATTAAATACCCTCCCGGCTTGAGTAATCGAGCAAACTCTTGAATCGCTTTTATAGGCTCAGGCAGATGTTCAAATACCTCCACGCACATGATGGCATCGAAAGAAGCGTCTGGTTCAGGAATATCAGTAATATCGGAAATTATATCGAGTTTAGATTGATCCCAACTACTTTTATGCAAACCTTTTCTATTGCCCTTGCCGTCATATTGTGCAAAATCCTGGGCCACATAATTTAAGTGGCTGCAAAATTGTTTATATTGCTGTTCTCCAGCACCAGCATCTAGAATCCTTGAATTTTTTGGTATCTTTCTTAAGGTCTTCTCCAACCACACTTCTCTGATTTTTTGATTTGTAGTTCCTACTTTATTGTTGGGGTTATATAAATACCGTTTAAAATATCTTCTAAATTTAGAATTAATGTTTTTCAATTTATTTTTTTCAAAACTAAAATAATCCAAGGGCATACCTTGAATTTTTTAAAACATCAATATCAATATTTTCTATAAATCGTCCGGAATCTGTCACTCCTGATAATTCAACCAATGTTAAATCTTTGAAATAGCGAATAATTGTATTTGGAGAGTGTACTCTATGCGCATTAAAATATGTTTTCTGTACTAACTTGTAATCCTTTCTTGCTTTTTTTCTTATTCTGTTTATTATATTCCTTCTTATTTTCATTTTAAATACATCTTCAATTTATTCCGAATTTTTTTGAAGATTCTTTTGAGAAAGATCTTATTATCATGAATCTTAGAAGGTTCTTCATCAAGCGACACAAAATAGTTTTTGTAAAAAGCAACATCTTCATCGGATATTAACTTATCTAAGCTGTCAACGATCTCATGATTGATTTTATCTTCCCATTCATAACCTATCATAAACAAATCAACAAAATCAATTATCAAAGTTATCTTTTTTCTTTTGCCCCCGTATCTGAGCATTAAGTAAAATATATCTTGTATACGTGAAAATTCAACTTTTTTCTTATCTAATAAAAGTAATTTCCCATTCTTAAAATTAATGAGCCATTCATGCGCATGGAAATTAAATAAGTATTCATAAAAGAGCCTCGGGACTTCGATGTATCCCCTTTTGGCAACTCTTTCTATCTCTTTAATAAAATCGGCAAAACCATTAGGTGGAATATGCTCTAGAACTTGAGAACATATAACATAGTCGAATTCATTATCTTTGAAGGGAAATTCTGAACCATCGTAGTAGTATATGGGTTTATCGTATTCTATTTTTGGTTGAAGTCCTCTTTGCTCTAAAGCCTCTTTATTATCGAATTTTTTATCCAACAAAACATCTGATCGCCAGAAAGGTGAAGAACCCGGACCAATTTCAAGCACCTTATCGGATTTTCTAATGCTTTTTATTCTCTCAGAGAAAAACAATTTTAAAAACCTCTTTTCATTACAATATTCAGAATATGTATATACATTTCTTCACAGTATTAATATGAACTTTTTCATTTAAGTCCCTTCTTGTTTTTATACCAATGGACCGGCTTCTTCAGTATTTTTTTAATATAAATAAAAGAAGAATATAATTTTTGAAATAGGCTTTGCTTGCTATAAGAATACTTGTCCCTTATTGGAAAGGCAAAATATTCTCCCTTAAATTTCTGTATAGACGGATGAGTGCATCCAAATGTTGGTTTTTTTGAAAGTATATAAGCCCCGTCATAGCCGGTTATAAAGTAAGTTAGATGCTTCGTGGATGCTATAGATTCTAAATTAACCTCATAACTACCGAATTTTTTAAAGTCTATAGATCTAACAAAGAAACAATTCGTATCTGTCATGGCAATTAAACGGTAATCTTTTTTCTCAGCAAGTTTAACTAAGGAAAGAGCTGAACAACCAAAACAGTTACCCTTTTCAGATATTAAATCCATATTAAAAGGAATAGTAGGGTTGAACTCGCAAGTTATTAATCTAGGTTTTATCTTCTTTAGATTTTCAAAGATATAGTAATCATCCCCGTCTACATCTATAGACAAGAAATCAACGTTTTCGGATATCCCTTCCATCTTTAGAATATTCTCAAGAGTATTGTGGTACTCATATCCTACAAAGGCTTTTATGCAATGACAATTGTACCCTTTAACATTCTCCATCAAGGATAAATATCTATTATTATCGCCTTCAATTAAAATACCCTTCCATCCATTAGTCCAGAGGTTTGCTGTATTAGATAGATGAAAGCCATCCCAAGCTCCCACTTCAATACATACTCTGGATAAAGGGCTTAAAATTTCAAAGATTTTTTCAATTATTCCATCTTCCCCAAACTGAGAGTAAACATTGTATGCATAATCCGAAAGTTTCCTCATATAGATATCCTAATTTATCTGAGCTTTTTAAACGCGTAAGGTTTTTTTGTTAATATTAAAGCATCAGCGTTTGTGTGATTTTTCGGATCATAAGATGGTAGGTTATTTATTTTATATTCAAAATTCGTAAAATTCTTTTTAATATATTTTATCAGATCAGCTTTGGAATATTGATTCATGAAATAAATATAATTACCGTCTTTATCTCTTTTGTATGAATCAATAATATATTTTAATCTTTCTGGAGCATCTATCTTATATTTTTTTATATTTTCTTTATCTGTTAATCCCTGATATAATACTATAATCACCATCTTTTTTGTTAGACGAATCATCTCTTCCAGCAAATTTTTGTAATTGTCTAAATGGTCTGCTACAGAAAGCGCAAAGGATACATCGAATTCATGGTTTCGAAAAGGTGTTTTCTGTCCATCACATCTTATAAAATACTCACCGTATAAATCTTTTGCATAGTTTAATGCATTCAAACTTGTATCGATTCCTATGTATCTTCTAATTGTCGGATAATACCGTAACCTATCGTAATTTAATCCTGTTCCGCAAGCTATTTCTAAAACATCTCCTCCTTGTTCAAGTATCTTAGGTATCACGAAATTGTGAATTTCTAATCTCATACCATATATTTTTCTATAGAACATGCACATATCATTTTTATTTAATATTCGCCCGTCGCTAAGATAATCTCTCTTAGGATTTTTATGCTTTTCTTTTCTTCCCCCACTCAGCTTATTTAAAATATGAAATATAGCTTTTTTTGAAGTTAATATGCGTTTTTTTATCTTATTTTCTTTAAGGATTTTTTGGAGTCTTACAATATAAATATTACACATCGGTATTTCTTTTAATTTCTTTGTTATTTATAATAAGTCTGTCATCTTTCAAGAAATAATTTATATTTCCTTTTTCTGAAAAATCAATTTTTCTCTTTAAAACTGCTTTTTGTATATTTAACCCTTCAAATGTGTAACCAAATAATTTTAATTCTCTTCCCCATGTGTTATATACCAATTCTATCAGTTTATCGTTGTAATAACTTCTATAATCTCTATCTCTCACTCCTACTCGTTGCTTTTCCTTTTTTGAATAATTCAGATGTTTATATTTTGCCATAGCCTTTAAATCTTCGTCCAAAGTCTCCGTTCTGTTTATCCAATCGACAATTAAATTCCCATGGCATGAAAAAATGGCAAAATGAATAAATTTTCTTGAAGGCCATTCGTTTTCTCTGTTTGCAATCGTTTTAAGTAAATATTCAAAACCTTTTTGTGCAATTGAATAATCGTAATGACTTCTAGAATCGTATTTGGGGTTATGCCCTCCTGCGTGTCCCCAGTAACTTACTAACCAATCGAATATATTTCTTACAATTGAAAAGACAAAATAATTTTTTAACCAATTCTGATCGTATTTCTTCTTATCCTTGAAACTGTGAGGGAAATCTTCAGGAGTTGAAATTGATTTATTTATAACACAAGTATGTCCAAGATTGATCATAGGTTTAACGACCGATTCTTTATCTTTTTCGAGCTGAGCCAAGTACGTCCCTCCTGTCTTTGGGATATGTATAAATACCGGAGGATTGCCATATCTTAAGCGCCAATATATTAAAGTCCATTCTATTCTCCTAATTTTCATAATATATTTAAATATATAGGTTGCTTTACAAATCTTTAAAATTTTTTTCAGAGCTTTTCTGATTAGAATTCTATGTACAATTATAGGTGTTTTTAAGGATTTCTTATTTCCGTCAATTTTACTCATAAGTTGCTTTCTGTACATTTTAAAAACCATTTTGGGAAAGGATTCATCAATCCCTGGTTTGTTGCATTCCCGGCAACAATAAACTTATAACACTTTTCATGAACATCTAAATAATTATGAAATTCTTCCTCGGAAATAAAAACGCTGCAAAAATAGTGAGACGGGTGAAAAGGCAATTTATCTATACAGAAATCCACATACCCCTTCCCCGATACTTTAGAAAATTCGCTTCCATCAAGATTAGATCTATTAAAACTGATAGTTGGTCCCTGCGAGCTAAATATAGTTACTCCAAATATAGGATTGTTAACTATTCTCTTGCAATTAAAATATATTCGTAATTTAAAATAATCACCTACTTTGTAACTCTTGCATATGGCATTATTTTTATCTAAAAATTCTATCTTAAAAATATTAACCGATTGATCGTAATGGAAAATCCGCCCTATCTTTTCGGAATCAAATTCTTTGTTTGACATAGAAGATTCTTCGAATAAACCACAAATTCTTTGAACATCTCCGATTTCGATAATTTTCCCTTTATCAATCCAAACAACTTTGTCACAAATATTTCTAATTGCATTCATATTATGGGCGACTAATACAACAGTTCCACCCTTTTGTCTGAATGCGCTCATTTTTCTGTTGCATTTCAACCTGAATGCTAAGTCCCCTACCGCAAGTACTTCATCGACCAATAAAATATCCGGATTGCAATATACTGCTACCGCGAAACCAAGTCTTACAAACATACCACTGGAATAAAATTTAACAGGTGTATCTAAGAAATCTCCAATGTCCGCAAATTCTACAATTTTATTAAATTTCTTATTGACTTCCCTTCTGCTCATACCCAGTATCGATCCGTTAAGATAAATGTTTTCTCTTCCACTCAACATTGGATGGAATCCAGCTCCCACTGAAATTAAAGCACCTGTTTTACCATTAATTGTTATTTTACCTTTATCCGGCCAGAAGATACCATTCAACATCTTAAGCATTGTAGTTTTCCCCGCTCCATTAGATCCGATGATACCGAGAGTTTCACCTTTTTTTACTTCAAAAGAAATATCGTCTATAGCCCAAAATTCTTTTTTTCTGAGTAAATGCGAATTCGAACTCATGCCAAAAGCGTTCCTCGTAATATCTCTAACACCATAAAGCATAGATCTTTTTAAGGACTTGCAGAATTTTTTCGAAACATTTTCAACTTTAATGGCAACATCAGAAGAAGATAAATGTGTTAATGAGTGAATGCGTTGATGCGTATTTAACATTTGTTCTTTATTTGATTCTTTGTTTTCCATATTTTTCTTACTGATTTATAAATATATCTTTTCAATTGTTTACTTCTTTTTTCTTCAAAAACTTAATAAAGCTGAGCATCATTCTCCGCAACAATTCAATTTTATTTAATGTCTCTTCAATATCAGGTATATATCCTAAATTTTTTGCAATTATAACTTGTGTCTCCAATTCCGATAAGGAACCTAAAGCTATGTATATAAAATGAATATATTCTTTTGTAGAACTTCTCGCAGCTCCTTCAGAGATATTACAAGGATAAGAAACTGCCGCTCTCCGCATTTGGGCAACTAATCCATATCTTTCCTCGCTGGGAAGATTTTTGGTTAACCTGTAGATATCAGTAACCATATTTAGTCCTTTCTTCCAAATATCCAAATCTTTATGTGTTTTCATCCTATTTTCTTACCCATATACACATTAACTCCTATACTCATAAACCCATCATCTATATCCTCTCCGTCACCCTCGTCTCCGTTAGATGGAAAAGAAGTAAACCAAAAATAAAAACAAGAAAGGCAACTCCAACTGATAACAGATAACCTTCCCATTCGCTCATTGTGCCCTTCAATATAAGTTCTCTCGGCATTGAAATTAAATAATATAAAGGATTAAATCTTGTAATCGGTATAAGTATACCTATTTTAGGTTTTGCGTATAGTACAGGTGTCAAAAACATCAAAAAGGTCATAAGTACAGATAAAGCATTGCCTATATCTCTTACTACGCTATTAAAAAGAGAAAAAATAAAACCAAAACCAAGAGTAAAGAAAATTATTGGTATCATAAAAAACGGGAAAAACAAAATTTTTGCACTTGGAGCGATATCATAAACAAAGAATAACACACAAACTAAAATAAACTGGACTATAAATGGGACAAACGACTGAGCCGCGGAAGCAATCACAAGAGATTTCTTAGAAAAATTTATTTTTACGAGCATCGAACCCGCCTTAACCAGTGAATTAGAAGTGTTTACCAAGCCGGTCGAAAACAGTTGCCAGAAAGCCATTCCAAGTATCGCGTAAATAGGATAGGGAACCTCGATTTCGCCAAACTCAAAAATACCTGAGCGATTGAGCATTATAAACGTTCCTACACTTATTATAGGCACAATAAAAGCCCAAAAAACACCTATTAATGACTGTTTATATATTGCGAAGAAATCTCTTTTAAATAACTGTAGAGTAAGCCATTTGTTATATTTTAACTCTCGGAATATTTCTTGCCATAAAGCAATATATCCCTTTTTTATCGAATTGTCGGGTTCATAAGTGTTTATTATATTCATAATAACAGTATTAAGTTATACTCAATGCAGTATATGTCAAGATTTTAGACCTTCGTCGTAGGAAATATTAATAAAGGAATATAAAAACCGGTAATGACTAAATAAATCTCTATATAAACGACTCTGTTGGAATTATTCTTTAATATAATTTAAAATTTGCAATACAACATTTTTCCATGAAAATTCTTTCTCGGCGACTTCTCTTCCCTTTTTACCCATTTTATTCCTCAAAGCCGGATCTTTAATAAGTTTTATTATTGCATCTGATAGAGCTTCAGGATTATCCGGAGGAACTAAAATGCCAATACCTTTTTCTTTAATCATTCCCAAACCTCTTATTTTGGTAGTTATGATAGGAATCCCGCATGCGGCGTACTCATATATTTTTAAGGGAGATAATCCTATACTTTCATTCCTTTCTCTTATAAAAGGAGCAACACCGATGTCTAACGCGTTAATATATAAGTTGACGTCTTGATAAGGAACGCTTCCAGTAAGGATTATTTTTTCTGTTTCTAGTTTTGCAACTTTTCCTCTTATCTTTGGCATTTCAGGCCCATCTCCAACCAGCAGAAATCTGACATCATTATGTACTTTTAAAACCTTTGGTATTGCGCGAAGTAAATGAGTTAATCCCTGCCATACGGCGAAGTTACCGATAAATCCAACATATAATAAATCAGGGGCAAAGCCAAGTTTTTCTTTTGCTTCAGTCTTATCGATAGGTTTGAAATGATTTATGTCTGTTCCGTTTCCAATTACTACAATCTTATTACAATTTATTCCAAATGAACCGAGCTTTCTTTTAATTCCCAGTGTTACTACTCTTACGTAATCGACAAAGAGCACGCTTTTAAGCTGAAGAAATTCGATGATTTTTGCCTTAAGTTCACTCTCGCCCTGTATTCTTCTTTGCTCGGAAACCCAATCATTAAATTCTACAATAACTTTATAATCAAAAGAAAAAAATCTACATAATTTTATTACAAGTAAGTACAAAAAAGCGGGAGGAGAAAAGCGGAAATATATTATTTGTGGTTTAAACGAAAATATTTCCACGATAATAAAAGGGACAATTAATAAATATTTCACAATCCTTCCGAGTTTATTGCCAATAAGAGGATTGGGGAGGAAATTCATATTTATTAATTTTCTTTCCTCCTCAAGTATTTTTTTTTCTGGTGAATATACTATGGCTTTTGTCCGCCAACCAAGCTTATTAAAGTTTATAGCAAGATTTAAAAAGTGGACTTTGGGGGCATCATCTTTTGAAAAGTCAACCTCACCTACCATCAAAATTCGCTTTGGCCCCAAATTAATCTCCTATAAGTTGTTTGACTATTGCTTTGAATTTCTTCATTTCTTTCTCCGCATTTAGAACTTTAGCTGCTTTAAGAGAAGCTTTTTTCTTTTTCATAATATCTGCTATGGTTAATGAGTTTATCAATTCTGCTATATCCTCGATTTGAAATGAATCTACAACAAAACCACAATTATATTCTTTTACTATTTTTTCCATCTCGGGAGAAGGCCCTGTGACAACACATAAACCTGCCATTATAGACTCGAAAAGTTTATTTGGCAAAGCGTATTTTAGCTTTAGTGAAGTTGGCTCTATTATTACCAAACCGATATCATACTTCGCGATTGTTGGAACTATTTTTTCGAAAGAAACCGGGTTTTTGAAAAATACTCTTCCAGGACAGGTTTTTTCGCTTAAATTTTTTAAAGATTTAAGATACTTGTTATCTCCCATCAGCATTAAAGTCAAATTAAATCTTTTCCCAAGTAGCGGCATAATTTTTATCATCTTTTCTAATTTTCTGCTTGGATGTGCTATCCCATGGTGAATTAGTTGTATATTTTTTGGATCTGTTTTTTTAAGGCTAATTTTTTTATATGTTGGAACATTCGCAATTATTTCAGATTCAATACCGTAGTGTTTGTAGTATTCGTTTGCAAAACCACAGGAAGATGTTGTCATTGCATCTATCAAAGGAAGATATCTCTTACAGAGAGAATCTTTATATGGATTGATGAAATTTATGTTAAACCATATGTCTTCAATTTGTCTTGGTTCATACTCGTGTGCGTCGAATAGTATTTTAGCTCTAACTCTTTTCGCGATCGAATGTCCAATTATAAGAGAATCTAAACCATTAGCCAATATAAGATCAAAATGGTACTCTCTTAAAAGATTATGGACCTCTTTTATAGGATATTTTTTCTTTATATAACTTTTATATAAGCGTTTGAAAAAACGGGCAAAAAGAAATGTAAGTCGGCTATCGGTTTTATCCAGAAATGTTCGCAGATCAGGAATAATAAAATCTTTTATTTCTTTTATTCCGCTTTTTCCAAATCCCAAAGCCGTAATATCATATTTGTCTTTTAAGGCAAGAATTTGCCTTCTAACCCTTGGGTCATTCCGTAAATCACTAAACGATATCACGCAAATTCTTTTTTTTCTGTTCATTTTTAACTCTGGTTAATATATTTTATAAAGAGGTCTACCCACTTCGGAATATCCTATAATTTTAAAATTGTTAAAAGATGAATTCTCAACTATAAAACTTGCGAATTCATTATTGTCAAAGTTCCTATAAGATCCTCGCATCTGAGGTTCCTCAGGATTATGCGGTTCAAAGAACAACTCTTTACTTTTTAGATTTTTCAAAAGTTTTATTAATTTTTTGTATGTGTTTTCTTTTTTTATGAAATGGTGAAATACAGATAAAGCCAGAATAACGTCGAACTCTGATAGAATATTCTTAGGTATTTCAAATACTGAATGAGCTATTATTTGGAATTTTCTGTTTTCTGCTCTCTTCAATTTTTTTAGAAAATACAGATTAAGATTACTTTTTTCTACACAGCAACATCCAAAGCCCTGCTTTTCGAACTTATGGCAAAAATAACCCCAATGGCAACCGATATCCAGTATTTTGCCTTTCTTAACTGTTAAATTTTCTTTTATAATATCATATCGCTTGCCTTTATGTACGGAAGGAATATTAACAAGATCCGGATGGGTTAATTTTTCGTAAAGTTTATTTTTGTAATTCTGAGAGTAATCAAGAATTTCTCTTTTAAAAGCCACCCACTTCTTATGTCGGACTGTCACCTTTACCGGTATTTTATCTATTCCCAGCAACTTCGCAAAGGTAAGTCTGTGTCGTCCATTATTGAAAATCATTTCGCCATTTCTACCAATGTTGACAGAAACTTCATCTTCATGCCATCCCCTCTTGTAACCTTCTTCTTTAATTCTTGCATACAAACTATCCCATTCTTCACATCGCCTGTCAAATTCTTCAACATTCTTACAGGACCACTTGAAATTTCCACTTTTTATCTGTTTTATCACTCTTTGGTAATATTCTGTTTCTTTCCAGGGTATGTCTTTTTCAATTTTTTTCTTATAAAATGTGAAAAAATCAAGATTCTCAAATTCTGCAACTTCTTTGTCCCAGTTACCGCTTAAAACCTTGCCTTTAAAATTAAAAACATCAAATTCTTTCTTCATTGCAAGATGTATATTTTTGGGGTTAACAAATATGATTCCATCAATCGCATAAGGATCTACATAATATTTATCTGGCAGTATCTGTACCTTTAATCTCCAATAGCCTCTCCATATCGTATAAATTAAACGCTTTATCCATTTAGGAGTAAAATAGACCATTTTAGATTTTGTATATTTAATAAGACTCATTTATATTTTTCCTTTGTCCGTAGAATCCTTTTTCAATAGGTTTTATCAACCAAAGAAAGCTTTTATTGAATCACATATATATTCTATTTCTTCTCTATTTAATTCCGGAAAAATAGGTAAGGACAGCATTTCTTCTGCGGCTTTTTCGGAAATAGGAAAATCTCCTTGCTTATAATCGAGGTAATTAAAGCATTCTTGCAGGTGTAAGGGTAAAGGATAGTAAATTTTGCTGCCTATGTTTTTTTCTCCTAGGAATTTCATCAGTTCATCCCTCTTATTGTTTTTGACACGAATAGTATATTGATGAAAAATGTGCTTTCGTTCCGGTGCTACAAATGGACAACTCACCTCTTCGACTTCTTTCAAACAATTAGAATAAATTTCTGCATTTTCTTGTCTTTTATTATTCCAATTATTAAGGTAAGGTAGTTCTGCTAACAGAACAGCTGCCTGTATTGTATCCAATCTGCTGTTATAGCCTATAATTGAATGACAATAACCACTCTCGGCTCCATGAACCCTCAACTTGCTAAGATTATTTGCAAATTCTTCATCATTCGTGGTTATCATTCCGGCGTCTCCATAAGCTCCTAAATTTTTTGTTGGAAAAAAAGAAAAACAGCCAAGATTTCCTATAGAACCCGCTTTTCTTTCTTTATATTCCGCACCGATTGCCTGACACGCATCTTCTATTATAGTTAAGTCATAGTTCTTTGCATATTCAATAATAGGATCCATATCAGCTATTTGTCCGTATAAATGCACCGGTATTATTGCTTTTATTCTCGATGGATCTATTTTTAACCTTTTAGCATGGAAAGAGTTTCCTGCTAATAAATCTTTTATTTTTGCCGGATCGATGTTATAAGTGTCGGGTTTAATATCGACAAAAATCGGCTTAGCTCCAGCATTATGGATGGCTCCCGCCGTCGCGAAAAAAGTAAAAGGTGTAGTTATTACAAAATCTCCCTTTTCGACTCCTATGGTTTTTAAACTTAGCAAAAGCGCGTCGGTCCCGGAAGCCACAGCCACAGCGTGTTTTGTATCACAATATTTCGCAATTTCTATTTCTAACTTTTTCACCTCTTCCCCAAGTATAAAATTCTGCGAGGTTAAAACCTTTTCAATTGCTTTATCGATTCCTTCTTTTATTATACTATAACGACGCTTTAAATTTAACAAAGGAACGTTCACCAATTCCTCCTCAATACCTTCAGAATTAAACTTTCTATCAAAATATCAAAATTTTAACTATTCAAATTCTTTTTTATACCACTCAAAGAATCTTCTTACTCCTTCTTCTATAGTAACACGTGGTTTATAATCTAACAACCTTTCTGCCTTGCTTATATCCGCGTAGGTGACAGGGACGTCTCCCGTTTGTTCCCCGAGCTTTTGAATCGTAATTTTTCTGCCCGATATTTTTTGTAACACCTCTATTAGTTGTTTTAAGGTTATCTTTCTTCCGCTTCCGATATTAATTATTTCACAATCCGTTGGTTTTTCGATAGCCTTAGAAATACAATCTATACAATCATCTATGTAAGTATAATCCCGAATCGAGCTGCCATCTCCGAACATGGGAATAGGTTTGTTTTTCATAATAAGTTTTACGAACTTTCTAATAGCCATATCGGGGCGCTGCCTTTCTCCGTAAACCGTAAAAAATCTTAAAATTGTGACAGGTATTCCATATAAATTATGATAAGTTTTACAGTAAAGTTCGGCAGCTCTTTTGGCAGTCGCGTAAGGAGATACTTGAAGGTCGACAGGATCATCTTCCGAAAAAGGTGTCTTTTTGTTTATACCGTAAACAGAAGAAGAAGAAGCGAATATGAAATGTTTAGTATTGTACTCTTTAGCCATTTCAAGTAGATTCACAGTACCTTTAACATCGACATCGACATAGATCGCAGGGCTGGCAATAGAGGAACGTACTCCTGCCATGGCTGCAAGATGAACAACTTTGGTGGGTCTGGATTTTTGTGTTCCGTGTCCAGGATCTGTGTTCAATAGCTTACCGGAGAAAATATTATGCAGAAGATCAACATCTAAAATATCCCCTCTAATTAGTTTAAAATTTGGGTTTTCAATTAAACTTAAAATATTCTTTTCTTTGAATTTTGGATCATAATAATCATTAAAGTTATCAAGGCATAAGGCAAAATATCCTTTTTTTATCAATCTTTCAATAAGATGAGATCCGATAAATCCGGCTCCTCCGGTGATAAGAATTGTTTCCTTTCTCACTTCAAATCTCCTTTCCACAGATTTTCAATTTCATCTACGGTTTTATCTATTGAAAAATTTTCTTTTACCCTCTTAAAACCCGCTTCCCCGAAACTCTTTCTCATTTTTTTATTCAGAAGAAATTCCCTGATTTTTTCTGCTAATTCATTTGGATTGGAAGGTTCGACCAGAAAACCTGTTTGCTTATTTATAACTGCGTCCACCGAACCTCCAACCCTACTAGTTACTACCGGAACTCCGGCAGCCATTGCTTCCAGAATGGCAACTGGAAATCCTTCATATAGAGAAGGAAGAACAAAAATGTCTGTTATTTGGAGAATCTCTCTCACATCTTTTCTTTCTCCTAAAAAATGAACGTTTATTTCTTTTTCATTAGCCATTAATCTAAGTTTTTCTTCGTCTTTTCCCGTTCCTACAATAAGTAACTGAAAATCAGTTGTTTTCTGCAGCATCTTTGTTGCATTAAGTAATACCTTTACTCCTTTTTTTGGCTCATGAAGTCTGCAAATTGTAGTAACTATTTCTAAATTGTTTCTTAATCCCAACTCCCGCAGTTTTTTTTCTCTATTTATTTTAATAGAATACGCATCTGCGTCAATACCATTTGGAATTGTAACGATGTGTTCTTTTTTTATACCTATATCTCGGATTAAGGATTTACTAACGGCATTTGAACAAGAGTAAATTCCGGCACTCAAATTTACGGTAATTCTTTCGAGAAAGATATGAAACGCATTCATCCATTGTGGGACATCTCTAACAGAAGAAATATTGGGTATACCGAGAAGAAACCCAAAAATACGACTTGGAATGTAAGCTCGATAAAGAAAAGCTATTATAAGATCAGGCGGAGCTCTTTTTAAATAAATGAAATATCTCCACAAAACTCGCAAATCAAGTTTTCCCTTACCTTGAAGAGAGACACATTCTATTCCGAGCTCTTTTAATTTATCAGAAACAGGTCCCCAATCCTTAAAAGCAAGAACTCTAACTTTATAACCACGCTTTTCCAATCTGGGAGCAATCAGGGCAATCATATTTTCGCTCCCTCCGAGAGTATACCCAACGGTAACGAAAAGAATATCATTAACAGGTGTTTTCAAAAATCTTCCCATTCTTCTCCTTCTGAAAAAATACTATATATCTTACCTTCTTCAAACCAGGCGCCCAGCGCATTTTGTGCTTCCAGGCTTGTTCTGACTACGGAAATTTCCGTAGGTAAGGATTCCAGAAAAATAGAACCATAAGATTTATTCAAAACTCTTGTATCTAGGAGAAATACTACACCTGTGTCTCTTGTCGAGCGTATCAATCTGCCAAATCCCTGTTTTAATCTCAGGACCGAAAGAGGGAGGATGTAATGAGCGAAGCCGCCGAGGCCTTTTTTCTCGAAATAGTCTGATTTCGCTCCTATTAGAGGTTCCGCGGGATTTGGAAAAGGCAATTTCTCTATAGTTACAATTTCAAGAGACTTACCCGGTACATCGATTCCCTGCCAGAAGGAGCTGGTTCCGAAAAGAATAGAAGAGGGATTGTCCTTGAAACGGTTCAAAAGTTTCTTTCTCGATTTGCCAAACCCCTGAATTAGAATTTCTCTACCTTGTGCGTCGAAGTCTTCGTATACTTGCTTATAAACTTCTTTCATATGTTTGTATGACATAAACAAAACAAGGGTTCCTTTCTCTGTCGGAAAAATCACATCTTTAATAAATTGACTAACTTGATTAATAAAATCCCGATCGTCCGGAGCGGACATAAAAGCCGGGATAATAGTTAAAGCTTGTTCTCTGAATTTATAGGTTTCCGGAAGGGACACTTCCTTTAGCCTCTCTCCAAGACTGTTTAACCCAAGGATATTCTTAATAAAATCGAATGATTCTCCTACTGTTAAGGTTGCCGAAGTCATTACGAAAGAATCGAGATTCGGATAAAGAAATTCTTCAAGATAAGGAGCTATATCGAGAGGCGCAGCTATTAATTCAATCGAAGATAGGCGCTGACGGTAGGGAATACTGTAATAGAAAACCCTATCGTCCTCTTCCTGCTCTAAAATAATGTTTAATTTTAAAAGAATTTCTTTTAGTTTTTCTTTTTCTTTTTTGTCTTCTATGTTGACCGAAGAAAGAAGAGAATTTACTTTCTCCAGAATTTCATATAGAGAACGTAAAGCCGAGGTTTCTTGATCCTTGTACAATCCTTCCTTGTAATTGTTTGATAAAAGAACTTTATCGGCAATTTTCTCAAAAGTATCTTTTGCCGTATCGATTGTGTTTTTTATTTCTTTTTTTATCTTAAGTTGTTTCAAATTTCGAGAGATATTGTTGAGCACAGCCTGAATTTCTCCAAAACTGATACTCGTTGAAAAACCTGAAGTAGCAGCTCTTTCTAACTCGTGAGCTTCATCGAAAATAACCTTACTTACATTTATTTTTCCTGTAAAGAAAAGGGCGTGATTGACAAGGATAAGATCCGCATCTTTTAATTTTTTCTTCATGTCATAATAGAAGCAATCACCGTAATAAGGGCACATTTCTTTTTTACATGTTTCGTCCATAGAAATTAAACCTTTGTTTATTTCTCTGAATACATAAGAAATTTCCGAAAGATCTCCTGTTAGAGAAAGAGAACTCCATAAAGTAAGAGCGCAAAGAGAAAGGGGATCCAGATCCCGAGGTAGTTCCTTTATTTTTCTGAGGCAAAGGTAGTTAGAGCGTCCTTTTTGCAATACTGTGTTTACTCCACACCCGGTTATTTCCTCGGCAAAAGGAATATCATTATAAAAGAGTTGCTGTTGCAAATTTTTGGTATAACTTGAAATGTAAATAGGTCCTTTATCGTCTTTACTGTCCAATATACTCGGGACAAGATATGCAAGAGATTTACCTGTTCCCGCGGATGATTCCACGAGCAGAAAATCTCCTTCAGACAGGGTCGATTCGACCAATTCGGCCATCTTAAGCTGAGATGGACGGTCTTCAAGAAGTTCATTCGCAAAGTATTCTTTCATTAAAGACTTTTTCTTGCAATTGTTTTTCCTTCTGTTTTCCCTGAAATTAACCGGAATTTCAAAGGGATACGGTTTCCTGTTGAGCCCTTTACGTAAAGAAATATCCAGAGCTTTTTTGATTAGTTCTCCTTCAAAATATTTATCTCCCATAATATCAAGTTGTTTTTTCAAAATCCGAGGGTCTAAATTTGTCATCAAGTCGAACATCTCTAAAAATATTTTTCCTGCCATTTCCGCGTCTGCCCCTGCTCTGTGGGCATCATCATAAGGGATTTTGAAATACTCTACAATGCTGGATAAACTATGGCTGGAAATAAAAGGTAAATAAATTCTGCTTAAGTTAAACGTATCATAAGTTATATTGTTAAGGGAAAAACTTTTTTCTAAAAAACTAATATCAAAATCAACATTATGGCCTACCAGAGGGTAGTTTCCTATAAATTCCTTAATTTCCGGAATAATTTTTTCTAAAGAAGGGCTCGAGAGAAGTTCTTTTTGTTTAATCCCTGTTAGTATTAAGACATGATCAGAAACAGTTTTGCCTGGATTCACAGTTTTGCAAAATCTTTCTTCGATTTTTCCTTCGTTAAAATGAATTAAACCAACTTCTATTATAGTTTCTTTTTTTGGGTCAAGCCCGGTAGTTTCAAGGTCGACAGCAACAAAGGATTCAATCGTTTCCATTTATAAGTCCTTTTAACTTACTAATTTCTTTGGAGGTAAGTTCTCTGTATTCCCCGGGTTTAAGATTAGAAAGACTAAGACAGCCTATTGTTATCCTTTTGAGTCTTTCCGCTCTATACCCTAACATCCCGAGCATCCTCCTTATTTCCCGGTTTTTTCCTTCTTTAAGAGTAATAACAAGCTTTTTTCCTCCTGGGAAAGTGACTTTACTTGCCTTCAGATAATCATTCCCAACCTGAATTCCTTTCTCCATTTTTTTGAGCTCTTCTCCCGGAACTCTCGGCAATGTGACTTCATATTCTTTTTCGATTTCAAAAGAAGGGTGAGTTAAGCCATGTACTAAATCTCCGTCATTTGTAATTAAAAGAAGTCCCTCGGAATCCTCATCCAGCCTGCCTGCCGGGACCAAACCTTTGTTTTTTGTGGGTATCAAATCCATCACGGTCTTTCTTCCCAATTCGTCAGAAACGGAAGTAATAACTCCTCGCGGTTTATTTAAGATTATATAAGTCCACTTTCCGGGAATTTTAAGCCGTTTACCTTTGAATTCTATTAAGTCCTTTTCCGGGTCGACCTGAAAAAAGGGCTCAGATACGACTTCACCATTTACTTTAATGACCCCTTTTTCAAGCAGAGTCTTGGCTTCCCTTCTGGATGTCAATCCCGCTCTTGCTAAAAAACGCTGAATCCTCATCTTCTATCTCAGGTAAATCTTTAAGAGATTCTAAATGAAATGCTTCCAAAAATTTTCCGGTGGTTCCATATAAAAAGGGGTGCCCAAAAAGGTCTTCTTTGCCGACAACCTTTATTAAACCGGCATCTTGAAGTGTATGAATTACCCCGGAACTATCTACTCCTCTTATCGTTTCTACATCTCTCCGCGTCACAGGCTGCCTGTACGCTATTATCGCTAGTGTTGTTAATGCGGCTTTTGATAGATATAATTCTCTTTTCCCCGATAAATTTTTTATTATTTCGGAGAATTCGGGTTTGGTAAAAAGGCTATATCCTTTGTTTACTTTTCTGAGCACAAAAGCTCTATCGGTTTCCTCATATTCTTTTTCTAATAGGGCGAGCTTTTTTTCCACAAGCCCAACAGTACAGCCTAAAACATCAGCTATCCTCCTGGAACTTAAAGGTTCTGACGAAGCAAACAATAAAGCTTCTATCGTTTGTTTAATATCTTCAGTAATCTGCATATTTCCTCGATTTTTAATATATAACCAATCCAGACAAAAATCAAGCCAAAAACGCATCCTCCTATAATGAGAGAAGAAATATAGCCGAATGTTTTTTGTAAATATATGACAGGAATAGTTGCTGTAAAAGAAATCAGTATTATCCTCAGAAGGAAAGATTTTAAATCCAAAAGGACCTGACGATATGGTCTTATCAGCAAAACAAACTGTACCATTCCGGAAAGGGAAACTGCGAGCGCTAGTCCTCTAATTCCTAAAGAATTTAATAAAATTATTGCTAAAACAACATTGACAATCATGGCAATATAACTTATTTTCATTGGGGTTTTTGTATCCTTTCGGGAAAAATAAACATTTCCTATAACTTTATTTCCCGCAATAAAAGGTATTCCTAAAAGATAAAATAAAAGGATGGCGGCGGTACTTACCGAATCCTGCATAATAAAGGCCCCATGTTCGTATATAACGCGAACCGCGGAAAGGCGAACAGATAAAAGAAAAAAAACAGCGGGGATCGAAAGGAGCAAAACAGCTCTGAGAGAGGATAATATATAGGGATATTGGTCGAGCTCACTCACTGCTTTTCTAGAGAGTTCAGGAAGAGAAACTACCGCAACAGCTACTCCGAACATTCCCAGTGGTAATTGCATTATTCTGTAAGCGTAAGTTAAATGAGAAATATTGCCCGCGGGAAGCAGGGAAGCAAGAAAAATAGTTACAGCTACATTTATCCTTGTAGCCGCGTACGCGAAAAAAACAGGAACCAGAAGACGAAAGGATTGTTTTACTCCAGGGTGACCCCATGATGGTTTTTTTAATTTAATCCCGGATTTAGGAAGAAAAAAAAGCAAAAATAAAAGCTGAATCACGCCACCGGCAATAATTCCAACTGCGGCTCCGTAAATTCCTATTTTCTTGTATAATAAAAAGGATGATATCATAACAGAGAGGTTAAAGAAAACAGTATAAATCCCGGTTACAAAAAATCTGTCAAAACACATCAAAATGCCCATAACTACAGAGGCGAGAGAAATAAGAAGCAGAAAAGGAAACATTAATCTTGTAAGCTTAACAGCTGTAGCGTATTGCATGGGATTTTTTTCGAAACCCTTTGCTAAAAATGATATTAATGCAGGTGAAAATATAATTCCAAGGGCAATAACAATAGTAAGAATTATAATTAAAGGTAGGAGAAAAGAGGACAAATATTTGTTAGCGCTTTCCTTTCCCTCTTTTTCTTGATATTCTGAAAAAACGGGTACAAAAGCCGCGTTCATGCCCCCCTCGCCAAAGAAATCTCTGAGAAGATTGGGAATATTGAAGGCGACGCGGAAGGCATCCATAAGAGCAGAAGAACCAAAGAGATACGCGAATACTATCTCTCTACCCATTCCTGTTACTCTCGAGAAGAGAGTTCCCAGGCTGAATCCTCCGACTTTTTTTAATTCCATGTTTTGTTCACTTTACATTCTTTTATCAAATATTTCCCCAAAACTTTACTGTCTTAAGTGATAAATCTCTTTAGAGAATACAAAACGGCAAGTTAAAGTCAAGGTGGAAATGGATAAGGTAGGAATTTTTTGCAAACAGTAATATATTTTTTTATCGTTATTTATCTGTGGAACTCCGTGGCTAATTCTTTGGTGGAGTTGAGTTGGGCAAAACGAACAAGAAATCTTGTGTTAATCTCGTGGAATCTGTGGTTAAATTCGGGGCGAGTGGATTTGAACCACCGACCTCCTGCTCCCGAAGCAGGCGCGCTAACCAGGCTGCGCTACGCCCCGTCTTGCCATCCTTTCCTGCCCTTTAGGGGTACAAACCTGACACCGATACTATCAGTTTTAATTACTTTAGTCCCTTCTTTTTTCAATACAAGCAGTTGCTGTGTGATTTTACCACCAACCGGAATAACCATTTTTCCGCTATCTGCTAATTGGTCGATCAATTCATCCGGTATCGAAGGAGAAGCGGCAGTAACTATTATTCTATCATAGGGAGCATATTCCCTGTAGCCGATACTGCCATCTGCCATTACTACAGTTATATTATTGTATCCCAATTTTCGCAAGGTCTCTTTTGCATTTTTGAAAAGTTTTGGAATTCTTTCTACGGTAATTACACTCATAGAAAGATGTGAAATTACAGCAGCCTGATAACCACTGCCTGTACCTATTTCGAGAACTTTATGCTCTTCCGAAACATCGAGAAGCTCTGTCATCAAGGCAACAATATAAGGTTGAGATATTGTTTGATCCATCCCAATGGGAAGAGGATTGTCCTCGTACGCTACGCCTTTTAATCCCTCTTCGACAAATTCGTGCCTTGGTACCGTTTCCATCGCCGCAAGTACTCTCTTATCGCTGACGCCTCTTTTTTTTATCTGTTGTTCTACCATTTTCTTACGCTGATATTCGTAACTAATAATCTGCCTCCCACCCGCGTAGTTTTTCAATCATATCAAAGTCGGTATATTCCATATGGATAGGCGTGATTGATACAAAACCTTCATGCACGGCATCAAAATCCGAATTTGGACTCGAAGCCCAGGTGGGATTTTCCCCTTCTATCGAATATATAAAAGCCCTCTTTTCTTCCCTCACTTTTACAATTTCATCCCTGTAAATTCTATTACCCAAACAGGTTATTTTTATTTTGCCATTTGGAACACGCGGCAAATTAACATTCAAAAAAATACCTTCGGGGAGTTTATCCTGTAGGACTTTCTGGGTTATCCATTTTACTGTTTTCTTTGCAAAATCAGTATCAAAATAATTGTCAAAATCAACTTGCGAAAAAGCAACCGAAGGGATACCCAATAGAGTGCCTTCCATAGCAACCGCGACCGTACCGGAATAAGACACGTCGCTTCCGAGATTGGCTCCCTGGTTAATACCCCCTAGTACTATTTCCGGTTTATCTTGCAAAATTCCTCGTACGCTGTAAAGGATACAATCTGTGGGAGTCCCATCTGTAGAGTAAGTACTGTCATCAATTTTTTTTACTTTTATACTTTTATGTATGGTAAGGGAATGGCTTGAACCGCTCCGCTGCCCTTCCGGCGCAAAAACTATTACCCTCCCCAAATCACTAACTGCCTCCCGGAGCGCTTTTAACCCTGAAGCATCTATCCCGTCATCGTTAGAAATAAGTATTAATGCCATAGCATTCGCAACACAAGTCTTATAAATCTCACGGTATCAACAAAGGGATTTACATGACTCCTAAATTTCTCGAAATATATAGTTTTAATCGACACTTCCCCTATAGAGAAGCCCGCCCTTGCGGCTTTAACGATTATTTCGGTTTCCATCTGAAAACGTCCGTCCTTTAAATTAATTTTTTCAATTAAATCTTTCTTTATAAAGCGATAACCGGATTGACTGTCATTTACTCTAACACCTGCCAGGATCGAGGCCACGAGTGAGCTGGTTTTATTCGCCATAAAACGGGGAAAAGGCATTTCCGATAAATTATGCTTTCTTGTTCCTATAATTAAATCGGTTCCGTTTTCTCTATAGTAAGCGAGAAACATCGGTATTTCATCGGGATCGTGCTGAGAGTCTGCATCCATAGTTATAACGGCATCATATTCGTTACGAATAGCAAAATCGAAACCGGCTTTAAGTGCTAACCCTTTACCCTGATTTATCTTAAAACTCAATACTTTACTACCGGCTCTCTCTGCAACAATTGCGGTATTATCAAGAGAACCATCATTCACCACCAAGACATTTTTCAGAGAAACAACCGAAGATACCCTCTTAAGCAAATCATCCAACTTCTTTTCCTCATTGAAAGCGGGTATGATTATTAAAACCTTCTCTTTCATAGTTTATCAAATAAAAGCCATTGGTCCGGATATTTTTTTATATATAGTTCAAGTGTTTTGACGTATTTCTTTACGCCTTTTTCAATCTCATCCTTTTTTATCTTAAGTGGTTCTTCAAAATAAACATGATAAAGATTATCTTTTTCTCTTAAACTAAAAGCCATAACCATTGGTATATTTAATCTCGAGGCCAGGTAAAATCCCCCTTTTGGAATCTCCACATCTTTGCCGAACATTTTAACTGTCACAGTAGAGCCCTCAAAATTCCTGTCCCCTGCGATTGCTAAAATTCCTCCGTCTTTTAAGAACCTGACAGGTCCGGAAAAACTTCGTTTAATATAAAAGACGCCAATTCCTGCTCTTCTCCTGTTGTCTTCATAAATGTCTCGTATAAGTTCTGTTTTGTATTCTACAGAAATAACTGAAATCTTAAATCCTTTATATCCGGTTAGAGAAGCCCCCCATTCATAATTGCCTAAATGTCCGGTCATAACAACAACGCCATTCCCTTTTTTATGTGCGGCGCGAAGATTGTAAAAGTTTTCTTCTTTCAAAAACTTATGGTAATTTCTATGATTTATAAGCCGTCCCATTATAAGTTGTTCATAGAGACAAACAGCTAAATTCATACTGGCTTTCTTTGAAATTTTCAAGAGTTCTTTTTCGTTTTTATCCTTAAATACTAGTTTTAAGTTAGAACAATGATTGCGGAGTCCGGATTTATAGAATAAAGTATGCGAAATTCGCGCACATCCTCTGGCAATAAAGTCTCCCAGACCTTTAGGCAAGAAACAAACTAAAAACTTAAAAAATAAATACAGAAAATTCATTTAAAAGAAAAAATAATCCCCTCATAAAAATGTTAATATCGGGGCGGGTGGATTCGAACCGCCGACTTCCAGCACCCCATGCTGGCGCGCTAACCAGGCTGCGCTACGCCCCGTTATCTTCAATATATTTAAAAACACCTTATCTGCAAGGGGTAATTGGGTTTAAAGTCAGGAGTTTAATGTTCAAAGACTTAGTTTCTGGAAGCTAAAGTTTTACAACAGTAGAAAAAATTAACCATTTATTTATAGTGCGTCAAAACCTACAGTTTTGGCGATATTGGATAATAAATTATTCCCGCACACAACTTTTTAAAGCTTATATAATAGAGTTTTATTAATTTAGTGTAAAAGTTTTAGTGAAAGTAGGCAACTGATTTTTTACATTGACAACGATTATAGCATGTTTTATAATGTATAAAGACATTTTAGAATACAACAAAAAATAAGAACAAACATTTGAATAAAGGAGGAAAAATGTTTAAAGCAGGACAAGAAGATAAAACGGAAGAATTGTATGACAAAGGAAAGAATCTATGATACTTGGTGGTTTCGGAGAACCTTATTGTTCAGAGGAATGTCGCGAAGAAGGAGGAAGGTATATTGCTGCTGTAATGCTGAAAAATCAAAACCGGTGTTTGCGGAATTTGCCAGTCTCCTGTACAGGCATCTATGTATGGGTCATCAAATTGTGCAATAGTGCCCTATGAAGGTGTAAATTTGTTTATATGCAATAATTGTACTGCGCAGGGAAAAACCTATCTTCAAAGTTATAGCAAATGCTGTATGTGCCAGAAGCCATTATAGCTAAAAAAAGAGGGTATAAAAAATAAACAATATAAACAAGGGTAAAAAAAATACGGTTCGTAATATAATTATTTTTAGTGCTACGGTACTTGCTATTGGTTGGATTGGTCATGGATTGGATGTACTTATGGGGAATCCTTCTTCGGAAAGTTTGGGGATGCTTTTATGGATTGTTGCTCCACTTGCGGCTTGTCTTTTGCTACGGGCTTTTGCCGGGGATGGATGGAAAGATTTAGGCATCAAGCTAAATTTCAAAGGCAATGTTTTGGGCTACATCGTTGCTCTTCTGGTTTTTCCTGTTATTACAGCACTCATATTGATAATCGGTAAGGTTTCAGGTGTTATCTTTTTCCCCGATTTACCCGTCAGTGCGCTTGTTACATTCTTACAGGTCTTTATGTTCGGTCTTCTACCCGGATTTTTTAAGAATATTTTTGAAGAGTTCGGTTGGCGTGGATACCTTACGCCTAAAATCTATTCTCTTAAATTGAATGATTACATAGGGCACCTGATAGTAGGTTTAATCTGGGCGTTATGGCATATTCCTTATTATCTCTTTTTTCTTAACCGAGTTCTTCTTAAAGATTACACAACTTTAAGCCTTGGGACCTTTATCCCTTTGGCTTTGTTCAGTATTATTGCTTATTCTTTCGTGTTTGGAGAAATTAGACTCTTAACCAATTCGATTTGGCCAATTGTTCTTATGCATATGGTAGAAGATGCCTTGATCAATCCCCTGCTCATTGAAAATTTTATCGAAATTAAACCTGGCATGGATTTTTTCTTTTCGCCGGGAGTTAGTATTCTTGTTATTATATTCTTTGTTACAAGTGGAGTTGTGTTGCATCGATTAAGGAAATCTAAAGCATAACTTCTCTTTGGTTTTGTGTGTCTTTTTATTTATATCTTTCTTGCAGGGAGTTTTTCGCAAACATAAAGAGATTCAACAAAATTAGTATATAAAAGGTTAAGTTTTCGTTAAATCCTAAGGATATCCAAAAGAGAAGTGCCGATATTATAAAAATTGCCGCTATTGAAATATATATTGGTTTAAAACTTATAACTTTTTTGTCTTCTTTTTTGTTGATTTCATGCTCTAATGTTCTAATTTCTCTTTCGGTAACAGTAAGGATATTTGCTTTTGTCGCCTCACATGCTTTTTTAAAATTTTTTAGAGCGTTTTCGTAATCTTCTATTTCTTTATATAAGTATCCCAATTTCAAAAAAAGCCCTGAATCACCGCCGCGGATTTCTATGTATTTATTGAGTTTTTCTATCTCTTTCTTATTATTGTTAATTCTTTTTTCCTTTAACCTGCGTTCATCCATGTTTCTTCGAGCTATAATAAAAGGTAAGGCAACTAAAGATACCAGACAGGCCGCTTCATATCCGGGAAATTTAGTAAAATAAGCGAATGAAAATAACATTACAGATCCAACAAAAATTATAAATAATACTGTATCTTCAAATATCTGTCCAAAGTAGAAATTTTCCCATAGAAAGAAAAAAAACAGAATATAGAGAATAAAAATTTCAGCAAGCCATAGGACAAAGGATATAAGAATTATTGGTGCAATATTCATTTATAAGGTTTTTTGATTTTGTTGATA
>Ga0315548_1000332_pt1 | contig 44195 bp, 47 predicted proteins | sample SalMarSW160110MG_2_FD_202540 | JGI IMG/M metagenome (GOLD analysis project Ga0315548, IMG submission 202540) | Salt marsh sediment microbial communities from the Plum Island Ecosystem LTER, Massachusetts, United States - Salt Marsh Sediment SW1601-110 ... | reverse complement strand
TCTTTGACTTCCCACGGTATTGTCCATTATTAGTATATTTTAACAAATAAAACTAATGGAGTCCACCGTTATTAGCTGAATTTTGTCATTCCAATTACTTGGAAAGCGGCCCAAATTTTATTATTTAAGCCGACATCGAGGTGTCGAACAGGGCCGTTGATGTGGACTCGCGGGCCCTACTAACCTGTTATCCCCGGGGTAACTTTTAGCTGATGATCTCCGGATTTTCTATAAAAATCCGTCGGTTCACTAAGTTCTGGTTTCCCAACTGCGTGGCATATACGCCTTGCAGTAAAGCCGGCTTTTGGCTTTGCCCGACAACTCCGATTTCCATCCGGAGCTAGCCGACCTTTAAACGCCTCCGTTACCTTTTAGGAGGCAAGTGCCCCACTTAAACTACCCAGTACCCACTGTCTCCTCGCCAAAGGCGAGGGTTAGAATCACCATTTCGAAAGATGGGTATTTCACTGACGGCTCCGCCCTAACCGAAATTAGGGCTTCAAAGCCTACCCACTATACTACGCATCCAAAACAATAACCCAATGGGAACTTATAGTAAAGCTCCCGGGGTCTTTCCGTCTAGCCGCAGGTAACCGGCATCTTCACCGGTATTGCATTTTCACCGGGCTACTCCTGGAGACAGTCCCCTAGTCGTTAAACCTTTCATGCGGGCCGTAACTTACACGGCAAGGGATTACGCTCAGTTATGTTATTCCTCTGCTAAATTAACAGAGACTCTTTTGGTCGCCCAAAAGCTCGGACTATATCTTATCCATGAACTTATCTATAAAGTTCTTGAATCTCGACGTATAGCCTCTGAGGATGATAAAAACTTTGAGGTTTCAGAAAAAGAAAATGGTTTCCTGTGACTCATACTTTTTACTATTCTTGCAACTCTTCTCATACCACCCACTGTTAAATGTCTTCCCTCATTCATTAAATTTACTACTTTAACAAATTTCTTAAAGTCGTTCCTCTTATTAATACTTCTAGGAGGATATTCTTCAAAAAAGGGAATAATTTTTTCTTCCAATTCGTTTCTTGCTCTTACACAATACTTGTAAAGGGTATCCCACTTTTTCTCTTGTTCCGCTCTTATTCGATGAATATAGATATGTCCACAACCAAAAAATTTCTTTAGTTCTTTTAACAAGCTAATATCTTTTTTGGTTTGCGAAACATTGAATTCAGGAAATATCTGCCATCCTAATTTTGCTCTTGGTGATTTAAAAATATTCACCAGAAAAGAGCCTTCTCCATCAACAAATCCTACAATCCAACCACAAAGTTTTATCCTTTCCTGCTGATTGTCTGCATTGGAAGCATTTTTACTTGACATATTATTTAAGGGTTAATAACACCTTAAATAATTATATTATAGTAGCTCCAAATTCACCAGAGTTTCCAGCATATAGTCGAGTTTTACAAAGGCATCGCGTTAAATACCTTTGGACGATTATAGTTATCGCCGACGTTTACTGGCGCTTCACTCACTTAGCCCTTACCATAAAGAAAGATAAGGACCGGCGAGATTAACGTTCCAGCACTGGTCAGGTCTCAACCCCTATACATCCTCTTACGAGTTAGCAGGGATCTGTGTTTTTGATAAACAGTCGCCAGGGGGTCTTTCGCTGTGGCCTTCACCTTGCAAGCAAAGTGAAGGCAGTCCATATTGCGAACTTACGGACGCTTTTTTGCCGAGTTCCTTCAGGAGCTTTCACCCGTTCACCTTGGTACTCTTACACCAGCCTACCTGTGTTGGTTTGCGGTACGGACCAAGCGCTCAATTAGCTCCTAAAAAGTTTTTCTGGGAAGCTTGCTCATTTGAGTTCACTGAACCGAAATTCAGCTTCCTCTTAGCCCTTGAAAAATCTCAGGCCAAGAACAGGAATCCAATAACCTGCCCAAACTACTAAACTCCGTCACTTCTTAGAATTGAATGCTCGGGGGCCGGAATATTAACCGGCTATCCATCAGGTACGCCTTTCGACTTTCCCTTAGGACCGCCTAACCCTTGGATGATTGCCATTGCCAAGGAAACCTTAGGCTTTCGGTGGGCGAGGATCTCACTCGCCTTGCGGTTACTCATGCCAACATTCTCACTTCCTAGTATTCCACCAAATCTTACAATTTGGCTTCACTATACTAGGAACGCTCCCCTACCTCAAGCACTTAACGAATTAAGTACTCAATCTTATCTTCGGTATTGAGCTTGAGTCCCGTAAATTTTTGGCGCAGAATTCCTTAATTAGTAAGCTATTACGCACTTTTTAAAGGATAGCTGCTTCTAAGCTAACCTCCTAACTATCTATGGAATTCAACTTCCTTTAAAACACTTAGCTCAAGTTTAGGGACCTTAGATAAAGATCTGGGCTGTTTCCCTTTTGACTATGGAGCTTAGCCCCCACAGTCTAACTCCAAGCACATGCCCGCAGTATTCGGAGTTTGATTGGACTACCTGAGTAAACCCACGATAATCCATTCAGTGCTCTACCCCTGCAGGTTATATATGCTTAGGCTAGCCCTAAAGCTATTTCGGGGAGAACCAGCTATTACCAAGCTCGATTAGCTTTTTACTTCTTACCACAGCTCATCCCAGAGTATTGCACGGCTCACGGGTTCGGGCCTCCTCCTGACTTTCGTCGGGATTCACCCTGGCCATGGCAAGCTCGCTTGGCTTCGGGTCGTCGCCTAACTTTAGAAACGCGCTTTTAACACTTGGTTTCCCTTTGCCTCCGTGCCAGAAGCACTTAGACAAAAAGTTAAACGACAGTCGTTGGCTCATTCTTCAATAGGCACGCCATCACTCCGTGTCTCACTACCGCTCGCCACGGAAATTTATAATTTTATAATTTTACAATTTAAGAATAAATTTAATAATTTTAAAATTCTAACATTTAATAGAAATTCTAAAATTCTTAAATTCTAAAATTAGCGAGTGTCGAACGATAGTGAGACACGAAGCTCTGACTCCTTGTGGGCAAAATGGTTTCAGGTTCTATTTCACCGGGATTACCTCCCTGCTTTTCACCTTTCCCTCACGGTACTAGTTCGCTATCGGGGATATCGTAGTATTTAGCCTTGGCCGATTAGTTCGGCCTGCTTCCCTCAGGGTATTCATTTCCCGAGGTACTCAAGTAAAGACCCTCTGTGGGTCAAGATAACAAGGAGCATAAAATGATTTTCGGATACGGGACTGTTACCCTTTATAGTACCCCTTTCCAGGGTGTTTCTCCTAACCAAATTTTATCTAAATGCTCTCCCTCAAGCACTCAATAAATTGAGTGCTCGACATTATCTCCTTACAACCCCTATCTTGTGCAAAGCACAAGGTAAGTTTGGGCTCTTCCCTTTTCGCTCGCCGCTACTAAGGGAATAAAAAGTTTTTCTCTTTTCCTCCGCTTACTGAGATGTTTCACTTCAGCGGGTTCGCGACTCGCCATAGAGGCAAGTCGTCCGCCATTGAGGCGGACGGGTTTCCCCATTCGGAAATCCTCGGATCAAAGGTTGCTAAGCACCTCCCCGAGGCTTATCGCAGCCACGCTACGTCCTTCATCGCCTCGATATCCCAAGGCATCTACCATCTGCCCTTAAAATTTTATTTTTTCCTTCTTATGAAGGTTTTAACCCTTCGCCTTTGGCTAAAGCCTACGAGGCTCGAACCAGAATCAATTTAGCGGAGCCGATTTGAGTCATATTCAAGGCGCGAGGAGCGAAGTGTGTTATTTACACATAAGCGACGAGCAACGCAGAAGATGGCTCAAATTGGCCCGCCAAAAGGGAAGCGAAATAATGGGCCAATTTCTTCGTCACTCCTCCTCGGAGTGTTATCTAACACTCCTTCGTCGTCGTTTCTTGAACTTGACCCATTCTTTCGCTTCTAAATTTGATTCTGGTTCGAGTCTCGTTGGCTAAGGTGAAGAATTAATAATCGCAATTAATTTTTCAAAGAACTTTCCGATCAGCTTCACTCTCCCAAATTTTGTTTTGCAAAATTTAGGAGGGTAAATAAAAAACCGCTTCGGGAAGCGACTTTCTTTATCAAGCATATAATAAAAAATCTAGAAATTTAACCGCTTCCTTTATTTTTTTTATCTTTATTATTCCTATTCATAACTAACTGTTTTTAATTTTAGCAAAGCAAAAATGTTTGTCAAGCCCCTTAGAGTGAATTCTACTCCCAGGTGCAATTTCAAGATATGATTTAGCCTAAAACAAAACCCCTCCCCCAAAATTTGGTGATAAGGGGCTGTTTTTAAATTTATACTTTTAATTACTTCTTGAGTTTTGCTTTCAAGTCTCGAAGAGTTTCAGTCGCTATGTCCCTTCCCCCTAAACCAAAAGCAAGACCAACCGAAATAACAATCATTGCTACAATTCCTCTAAACAGGTCTGCCATAAAAGGCTGTCCAATCTTAAGCTGATATAGAATTATTAAAATTGCAAAAACCCAAATTGACCACTTAACAATTGCTCCAACTAAACGGCCATATCCTACTTTCACTCCTTCTACTGCTGCTCTAACTACTTTTTCTAAAATATCAGCAATAATTACTGCTACCACGAAAATAAAGGCAGCAACAATTACATTTGGTAAATAACCCAAAATATTTGTAAGAAGAACAGCAAATTGAGCAAGACCTAAAATTTCTACAGCAGCCAATAAGAAGACAATCATTAAAATCCATTTAAAGATACCCCCAATAAAAGCCGAAGGGTCTACCTTAACCTCTGCTTTTTCTAAGGCTCCTTTCCAACTTCCTTTTTCAAAAATCCGATTAAACTTTATTTTTCTTAATATTTCAGTTATTAACTTTCCAACTGCAATAGAAATAAGCCAACCCACTAAAAATACAACAAGCGCTCCGATAAGTTCTGGAACAAAATCAATAAAACCTCTCCAAAGACCTAAGAGTGCGTCTTTGGTTATCGTTAACCAATTAGTTAACATATTAATTGTAAATTATTAAAAATTACTTTCTCGACCTTTTTTAAAATTATTGTGGCTTCGCCGCATAATTACGCGTTCGGTCAAAGAAGAAAGATGAACCTTTCTTTTTCTTCCTCGCTTGCAATTATTATACCACAAGCCAAAATCAATGCCCTGTGGAAAACTTTATAAATAAATATGAGACGTTAAACGTCTCACGTCTAATTTCGCAATCCAACCCCAATTCAACCTCTTTCAGAAGGAGAGCACCTCGTCTCGGAACCGGGGCCAAGCGAAAACAAGACGTTCAGAAAACAAAAACCCCTGCTTAGAAATCTTCCCTTGGAAGGGTTATGCTTTTGGACCCTACCAGATTCGAACTGGTAACCTTCGGTATGCAAAACCGATGCTCTACCATTGAGCTAAGGGCCCTTTTGGGCACGAATTAAACTTTCTAAACCATTAGCCTACGAGACTCGAATCAGCATCAAGTTTAGAAGCGAAAGAATGGGTCAAGTTCAAGGAAGGACGACGAAGGAGTGTTAGATAACACTTCAAGGAGGAGTGACGAAGAAATTGGCCTATTATTTCGCTTCCCTTTGGACGGGCCAATTTGAGCCATCTTCTGTGTTACTCGTCGCTCGTGTATAAATAACACACTTCGCTCCTCCTGCCTTGAATATGACTCAAATTGGCTCCGCTAAATTGATTCTGGTTCGAGCCTCGTAGGCTTTTCTATCATCCTACCAAATTTAATCCCTAAGTTAAAGAAAAAGAATTTTAGCCTACGAGACTAAAATGCTAAAAAAAATTACCCCCCACTACTTTTCGCAAAAAAGTGGTAGGGGGGTTACAGGGTTGATAGACGTTTTTGTCTTATACAAGGCTTAGTCCTTCGTTAACTCCAGACAAAAGTTTCCCTTAGTAAGCTTTTCTGCTTGAGCTTTAGTTAGCTCTATAAAACAGAAAGCACTACACAGCTTATCAAGCATTATACCTTCCGGTGCACACCCATCTTTCTGGACCTTAACCTTCGGAAGCAGGCCTACTATTTTTTCCCAAAGCTGAATAAAGGTCTTTATGCTTGGGTCAGAACAAGTAACCTTGTACCTCTTTGATTCTTTCTGTTTTTTCCCCATTATATTACCCTCCTCTGGTTTTTATAACACCTTTACAGAAACTATCCTTTTTTTCATTCTTACACCCTTTCCTCTTAAGTTATCAAATTGCTGGATTTGATATTAATCTATTCGGCCAAAAAAGTCAAGAATCTTTAAAATCGCTGAAAATTCTTTATTTAAAAGTTGACATTCACTAAATTAATTTATTTCTGACTTAGGTGCCCAAGCGAAGCTTGGGAGGATGCGGCGGGCGGATTGTAGTCTTCCTTATCTTGATTGCCTTTCCTTCTATTAAGGCTTCGGTAATTTTCTTTCTAGCCGAAATCAAAATTCGGCTCAATGTACTCTGAGAAATTTTTATTTTTTTGGCTGCCTCTGCTTGATCTAAATTTTTCAAATCGCAAAGCCGCAGGGCTTCCACTTCAGCTAAGCTCAAATCTACCTCTTTTAACATTGAAAGAGGAACGGCTCTTGGTTTAAAATAAATTACATCTGGCTCAAACGATACTCTTCTTGGCTTTGTTGGTCTTACCATAATTGATTGAGATTTTTAAAAATTTCCTTAATTTCATTTTTAACCTTCAAATTGGTTTCTAAGATTGGTTTTAAGTTAGCAATGGCTTTAAATATTTCTTTGTCATAAGATATCTTGCCCAAAGGTTTTTTACCAGTCCATTTTTCTATTTTTGTACTTAAATTTTTATTAATATCCCACTTGTTGATTACTAAAACATAAGGAATATTAAAATGATTTACTACTTTTAAAACTCTTTTTAAATCGCTAAATCCCGAAGGCGTTGGTTCGGTGATTAAAATAGCAAAATTTGAATCTTGCAAAGAAGCAATCACCGGACAACCAGTCCCTGGGGCAGAATCAATTAACATCACTTCATAAGTGAATTTTTCTGCCTCTTTTTTAATTTCAGTGACTACTTTGCCAGAACCAGTTTCCCCTGGGAGAAGTTGTCCAGAAATCAAAGGAAAATCGTATTTTGTTTTTTTAATCCTAATCTCACCGTTCTGAACAGGTTTAAGAGTTATTGCTTTTTGGGGACATATAACTTCGCAAGCTCCGCAACCTTCGCATAAAAATGGATTTACTTTAGGCTTACCTTTTACCATTTTTATTGCTTCAAAGCGACACTTTTCAGCGCATAAACCACAACCGTCACATTTTTTAAAATCAATTTCTGGCCTGGCCGAGGTAACGACTGGCAACGTCTTATCCCATTTTTTTACTCCGCCAAGCCAAATAGCTAAATTAGGAGCATCAACATCACAATCTACAGCTACCACTTTTTCTTTTTTAGCAAAAAGCATTACCAAAGCCGAAGTTAACATAGATTTCCCCACTCCACCTTTTCCTGAAGCAACAACAATTTTTATTTTTTTAAGTTTTAACATTTTAAATTTCAATTATTTTTCCTACACCGTTCTCTATAAAGTCTTCTTTATATTCTTCTTTAAATAATTCTCGGCATCTATCACCTGAACAGTGACAAGGAGCTGCTTTTTGAACACCAAGCTTTCTAAAATCCTTAATAATTCCTTTTAATTCTGAATCGCTAGTTCCCGATAAATGAAAACCGCCCAAAACCAAAAAAACATTTTTTTCAGGAAACATTTCTTTTACTTTATCAACAATATTAACAACTCCCGGATGAGCACAACCGGTAATAAGTATTAATCCTTTTTCAGTATTTACAATTAAAGACTGTTCTTTTATCCAAGTTCCCAGCTCTCCAGTAGAATAAATTCCTTCTGAAATTTCGGAGAATTCTGAAACATCAATATATTCTGCCTCATGCGATTTTATTTCTTCTCTCATTGAATTTGGAAAGGAAGCTGGTATATAAACTTTCACATTTCTATTCTTTTGCAAAAATCCTTCCAATCCTCCAACATGGTCTCCATGAATATGGGATAAAACAATTAAATCAATTTCTTTTGGATTGATATTTAACTTCTCCATATTGCTGAGCAAAGTTGGACTATCTGCTCCAGTATCAAAAAGAATATTTTTATCTTTGGTTTTTACCAAACAAGAAAAACCCCAACCAGTTTTTAGATGAGTATTAACTTGATAATTATCATAAATGGTGATAATAGAAATTTCTCCAGCTTTATTCGCAACTGCTTCTAATTTAGTTTTTATTTTAGTTCCTTCAATCATAAATAGTTTGGGATAAATTTCTTTAAAGAGGAAATATATGCCTATCCAAAAAACTAAAATTGCTAAAATAAAAATTAATTTTCTGGGCATTACAATTAATTCCTACAACTTGGACAATTTAAATTACAAACTCCTCCTTGGCAGCCAGAAGAATCGCTTGAGCCTTTTACTGTGCTAAAAGTAGAAAGCAATTTCTTCAAATTCCCACTCTGGCATTTTGGGCATTTTATTTTTTCTTTTCCAAAAACTAATTTTTCAAACTTGTGGCTACAATTTTTACATTGGTATTCGTAAATAGGCATAAATTTAAAGGAGTGAACTAAGTTTATCTACTATAACTTGTTTAGGTCTTAATCCAGTTGCTCTTTCTTCTATTTTCCCATTTCTGAAAATAATAATAGTTGGAATGCCAACAATTTTATATTTTTCAGCAGTTTCTTGATTTTCAATCACATTTAATTTTCCAACTTTTACTTTGCCTTCGAAGTCCTTACTAATTTCTTCAATAATTGGTCCCAATATTAAACAAGGAGGGCAGGTTGGGCTCCAAAAATCAACCAATACTGTCTTTTTACTTTCTAAAACTTCTTTCTTAAAATTTTCGTCAGTGAGTTCTAACATATTTTTAATATTACAATCTAACTGTTTTTCCTCCAGAAAGAACCTCTATGTTTCCGTCAGCATAACTGTCTAATATCATCATGACTACTTTTTCTGCAATTTCTACTAATTTTCCTTCTCTTCGTAGGGGAATTTTTTTCTTTGCCACGGACTCATTTGCCACATTATTAATGGTAGTTCTTCTTGCTCGGGCCAAGTCTCTAAGATATTGTCGGTTCCTTAAGGAAGTTTCTTCAAAATAATCAGGCTCAATCAGACCAATCCTCACTGCCCTTCTTTTCTCTGTCCCCGCCCATTCTTTTACTAATGTGCCCAGCAAGCCCCGCAAAGCAGATTTAGTGCCAGCATAAACTCCTTGACCTTCAGAACCAACAGAAGCGCACGAACCCATCATAATAAAAATAGGGTTTTGACCTTTTAACAAAAGAGGGTAGGAAAAAGCAGCAGAAAAATAGGCTCCTTTTTGATTAACATCTATCATTTGCCCAAGTTTCTTATCTTCCTCTTCGTCTAACAAGTCTTCAATTCTGCAAGGGGAATTAATGCCGGCGTTATTCACAAAAACATCCAAAGCCCCGTTATAATGTTTTTCAATTTTATCAAAAGCTATTTTAAGCTGCGATATATCACTTACATCTCCAAGCACTGGAAAGGCTTTATTTGTATCAAATTCTTTATTAATAAGTCTGGCAGATTTTTCTGCTAAATCTTTTTGATAATCTAAAATAGCGACCCGAGCTCCTTGCTCTGCCAAAGTATAAGCAATCTGTCTTCCAATACCTGTTCCCGCTCCAGTAACAATCGTCCTTTTTCCCTCAAGCAAATTTTTCCCGCAAAATTTTGAATGTTTTAATAGCTTCATTTTTTATCACTAGTAAATATTTTTATTTTCTTCGGGATCTTCTTTTTCTTCCAATTCCCTTGGATAAACCCGGACCCCTTCCACTGCCTAATCCCCTTCCACCGAGAGGCGAATGTCCGTAAGGAAATGGTGTTGGTGCTGGAGGTGCTTGTTGTTCGACTTTTTTTCCATTTGAAATTTTTTCTATAGCATCAAAAGGGCAAATTTCCTGACAGGTTCCACACTTCTGGCATTTGCTTTGGTCAATAAAAGCTTTCCCATCTTTCCCCATTTTAATTGCTCCGTAAGGACAAGCCCGAAGACAAGCTCCACATCCGGCACATTTTGATTTGTTAACTTTGAATTTCATATTTTAATTTCTGCCTTTTAATTTTTCTTTAATAAACGGACATTGCTCCTTTTTTGCCCTTCCATCTAAAACCGCTCTAATAAACTCGTTGCAGGATTTAAATCCGCACTTTCCACAATTCAAATTAGGAACTAAGTTTTTCAATTCTTTACCCGCCAAATATCTTTGTTGAACGGCCTTTTCATCTATAATTTTATTTCCATAACAATAACCGCAAATCGCCGAAGGCATGGAATGTTTCAAAGTTAATTTTTCTTTTTTAATTTCCGGAGACGCTTTAATAAATTCAACGATATCCATTGCTCCTTCACCTGTTAGCCCGTTTACTTCCACTAATTCTGCTTGAGAGTTAACTTTTAAAACATTGGTTCTAAAGATTTCCCTCTCGGCTTGAGATATTAAATCTCCTTTACTAATTGCTACTATATCCGCTTCAGTCAAAATAGGGCCATAGCGGTCAGGACTTCCCGAAATAACATCTAAAACATTAATGCCTAAGCCCTCTTTAATATAAGGAGAACAGCGAAGACATAAGCCGGCTGTTTCTAATATAATAATATCTTTGTCTTGATTTTCTTTAATGATTTTGGGAATTTCTAATGCGGTATAATGGTCAGGACAAAGTTCGCCAGCTAATTTTTTAATTACTGGAATTTTATACCTTTTGGCAATGAACTGATCGTCTTCAGTTTTAATACAATCAAACTTCGCAAAAAATAATTTAAAATCAGCTTTCAATTCCTGAATTACATATTTGATAACGCTGGTTTTTCCGGAACCGGGTGTTCCGGCAAAAATTACAAGTTTCATATTATTTTATCGGTTCACAAAATAATTTTACTTTTTCAACTTCTTCTCCATTTCTTATTTTTTCTCTGAGCTCTAAGTTATAATTTCCCACCCAATTAAAATAATGACCAATACCCTTCTCCCTTAGAGTTGTCTTTAAAACTTTAATAATTCCCCCATTTTTAACTACAATTCTTTTATCGGTATTAAAAGCTAAAGTAGGGTCGTGGGTAACAATTAAAACAATTTTCCCTTCTTCCACTAAAATCTGCATCGCTTTTTCCTTGTTAATTCCAGCGTTTTCTATTTCATCAATTAAAATAATCGGAGAAATACTGATATTGGCAACATCCGAAATCATTAAAGCACGGCTTTGTCCTCCCGATAAATTAAGAAGATTGGTTTCTGGTAAAATTGGTTCGCCCGTTATCTCATTGGCTTCTTCAATAACCTCTTTTATCAGTTCCGAATCAAATTTTTTCCCTCTGGCCTTTAGGTGCAAACTTAAAAAATCTTTAACAGAAATATCCGTTAAGAAATTCATGGACTGAGCCAAGGAGGCAATTAATTTTCTTTTCGGTTCAAATCGTAATTTTTTACTTGCCCTTTTATTGTTTACCAGAATTATTCTTTTGCTTTTACTATCGCCTTGGGCTAATTTTTCAATATCATAAAGAAGCTGACTTTTTCCTGCTCCTGTTGGCCCTACAATAGCTACAATTTCTCCTTTTTTAATCTCAATTTTTTCAAATTTTTCTTTTTCCCCAAATTTATTTACTCCTGGCAGAATAGTAATTTTTTCGATTTCGGTTTTCATAATTTATGGCTTTTGCAAAAATCTTCCGTGTCTGCTTTTTTAATTTTATTATTTTAAGCTTTTTAAAAAACTTACTGCTACACCTTGGACATTTAATCTTCATTTCCTCAAAAACTAATTTTTCAAATTTATGACCGCATTTATGGCATTTATATTCGTAAATTGGAATAAATTTAAAATAAATTAAGTTCTTCTATTTCTGCTTTTAGCAATTCTTTTGTACGCAAGCCAATAAATTCTTTAATTATTTTGCCGTTCTTGAATAGTTTCATATTAGGGATGCTTAGAACTTGATACTGGATAGCTAAATTTTGGTGCGCGGGGATTTCTGTATTCAGTTTGCCTATTTTTAATTTTCCTTCTAATTCTCCCGCTAATTCTTCTAAGACAGGCGACATCATTAAGCAAGGCTGGCACCAGGGCGCCCAGAAATCTACCAGAACAGGAATGTCTGAATCAAGAACCTCCTCTTTAAAATTTTGAGCTGTTATTTCAATTGTTTTTGACATATTCTTTTTGATTAATTTAATAATTTTTTGATTTTTTTGACCATTTTATCTTCTTCTGCCACCTCCGCCTCTACCCCCGCCTCTGCCATCTCGAGGCCCTCTGCCGAAACCTCTTCCTCCGCTTGCGCCCATTCCTCTTCCCATTCCTCTTCCACCAAATGGTGAAGGTAAATAAGAAGGAGGCTGGGAAGTTGGTCGAGATGAAATTTCTGTTTTAGGTCCTTCTTTTCTATTTACCTTTTCTATTGCTCCAATTGGGCAAACGCTCTCTCCCCCACATTGTTCAAGTTTTTCTTGATCAATAATTTCTGCTTTTCCATTAGCTCCTATTTTGGTCGCCCCGGGACAATTTGCAATACAAACCTGGCAACCAGTACATTTTTGTTTATTTACTCTAAACATATTCTATTCTTTTTCTAAATTCTTTTTTAAATCGACCTTTTTGTTTTTAAAGAAGTGAATTAAGTTTATCTATTATTTTTTATACTCCGCTATAAGCTGAAAAACCGCCGTCAATGGGCACCACGATCCCAGTGACGAACTTTGAAGCATCAGAAATTAACCAAAGCACAGTTCCTAATAAATCTTTGGATTCGCCAAAACGACCCATAGGGGTGTGGTCTATTATTTTCTTTCCTCGTTCGGTCAGAGAACCATCTTTATTTTTCAGCAAAAATTCGTTTTGTTTGGTTAGAAAAAACCCGGGAGCAATAGCATTTACCCTAATATTCTGTTTAGCTAAATAAACAGCTAACCATTGGGTAAAATTAGAAACAGCAGCCTTGGCCGCAGAATAGGCACTGATTTTGGTAAGTGGCCTAAAAGCATTCATTGAAGAAAAGTTAATAATTACTCCCCCGTTTTTCATCTCTTTCGCAAAAACTTGACTAACCAGCATTGTTCCTATTAGATTTAAATCTAAGACAAGCTTCAGGCTTTCTTTTTCAATATCAAAAAAGGTTTTTATATCTTCTTTTTCTTGTCCTCCAAATTGCTCATCATCGGTTGTTGCTTTGGGGTTATTGCCTCCTGCAGCATTTAAGAGAATATCTACTCTCTGATATTTTTCTCTTACTCTATTATAGGCTGAAATAATGCTATCTTTTTCTAAAACATTGCATTTGACAGCTTGGGCTTCTCCCTCATTCTTTTTTATCTCCTCAACAACCATTCTGGCAGCTTGCTCATCAATATCCAAAACAGCCACCTCGGCGCCCAGCTTGCCAAGTTCTTTAGCTAAATATCCACCCAGCACACCGCCTCCACCAGTTATCACAATAACTTTTTCTTTTACCTTAAACATAATCCAAGATTATATGTTGGGTCATAAATTAAAATTTAGTAATCGACCTTTTGAATAAGCCTCAACTAATTTTTTTGAATAAGGAATTTCTTTTTCTATCTTTGTTTTAAATTTTTTAATGGTAGGGAAAATTTTTCTTTTATCTCCTAAATTTGCCTGATTTAAAACTATTTTAGCCGGTACTCCTAATTCTTGACACAAATCCAAAATTAAATTCAAGTCATAAGCACCCATCGGAGTGGGTTCAGTCACGGCATAAGCTAAATCACAATCCAAAAGAGCAGAAATTACTGGGCAATGAGTGCCAGCAGCTGTATCAAATAAAACAACATCTGGCTTAATCTTCTTTACCAGGTTTGAAACAAATTTTTTAGTTTGAGTTACCACAGGCCCTGTTTCCTCAAGACCTGGCTTGGCAATACCGGTTACTAACCAATAATTTTTTTTAATTTTATTTAAAAAAATTTGCCCGATCTCTTCCTTTTCTGGCTGAATGGCTTTATGCGGACATACTATCCAGCAAGCTCCGCAGGCTGAACATAAATCTTTAATAAATATTGGATATTTCCCTGGGGCTTGGAATATGGCGTTACTACGGCAGGTGCTAACACATAATCCGCACTTTTGGCATTTTGCTTTATTCAATTTTGGAAATTCAGCCATTACTTTTTGTTGGGGCTTTTTTATTTTCTGGCCTAAAAGTAAATAATCATTTGGACATTCCACATCACAATCGCAAAGAATAACTCTTTTTCCCTCCCTTAATAATTTATTAGCCATCAAAACAGAAACTGTTGACTTTCCAGTACCTCCTTTGCCTCCTGTGATAGCGATTTTTTTAATTTTCTTTTTCATTTTTTCTCTTAATTTCTTCTAAAATATTATCAAGGTTTTTCTCTGAAGGAACTATTTTAACCTCAATACCAAAATTTTCTAAATTTTGTTTGGCATTAAGGCCGATCTGCCGTGTTAAAACTTTATCCGCTCTTACTGCTTTGGTAAATCTTGCTCCATGGGGAGAATTTTCTTCAAAGTATTGGTTTTTAATAACCTCTTTTATTAAAATATTTCCATCTTTTTTGTCTACAATCAAATATTGTTTTGTTCCGAAAAGAGAGCTAATTTCCCCTTCATCAAGGGGGATAATAATCCTTTCTCCCAGCTTTGCAGGACCGATTTGCTCAAAACCTTCAAGTGCTCCTATTTTCTTTCCCAGTTTAGGTAGAACAACGCTCCTTGCCATCTCATAGGCCTCAATAGAAATAACTATCTGCTTTAATTCCGGAATATTTTTGAGCAATCTTTCTTCTAATGTATCTGTTATTTTTTGAACCTCTTCAACTTTTAATTTTGGGGGAAGTTTAATTTTGATTTCAGCAAAATTGGCTGCTCCAATTTTTCTGGTTTTTAATTGAGAAATTTCTATTTTATGGGAAGAACAAATCTTTTTAATTCTCTCTTCCACATCTTTATTAGATACATCCAACAAAGAATCAGTAATTTCTCTTCCTATTTTAAATGCCTCATAGAGAATATAACCGCCAATAAACAAAGCAATTATGGCATCGGCTGAACTGAAATATCTAACCAAACTAAGTCCTACTAAAACACCAATTGAAGAAAGGGCATCAGCTCTTGAATGTTCAGCATCAGCCACCAGAGCTAAACTTTGGTACTTTCTTCCATAATGAAATTTCAATCTGGCTAAGATTTCAGTAATTAAAATGGAAATTGCTACTACCGCTATTGCCCCAACACTAAGTTTGACTATTTTCTCTCCAAAAAACCCCGTGACTGCTTCGTACAAAATCCAAATACCAGATACCGCCAACAATAAAGCTACTAAAAAACCAGCTAAACTTTCTGCTTTCCAATGGCCATAAGGATGCTTTTCATCAACTGGTTTTCTGGCTGTCTTTAATCCTAAAAAAGTAACAAAAGAAGAAAAAACATCCAAACCGGAATGAATTCCATCGGCAATTAAAGCTACACTGCCGGTTAAAAAACCAAAAAACAACTTAGAGATTCCTAAGCCAAGGTTCACAAAAGTACTAACTATTGAAACAGATTGGGGGTTCATAGACAGCTAAAAGAGATTTTATCTTCTTCCCCGGCCCCTGCCTCCAGAACCCTTCCTTCTTTGGCCAAGTCCTGGTCCAAAACCAGGCTGATGAGGTACTGATCCTGTCGCCTCTTGAAGTTTTCCCCTTTGATACTCTTGGAGAACATCTCGCACATTCATTGCTGGGCTACCAAGAAAGATTTTTATCCCAGAACTGCCTAAAACCATAGAGGCATTAGGTCCAACATTTCCAGTAATCACCACCTCAACTTTCTCCTTAGCTACAATTTGGGCAGCTGTAATGCCAGCTCCCCTCATCGCCTGCACTCCAGTATTCTTAATTACCTTAATTAGTTTTCCCTTATCATCAACAATCAAAAAATACATCGCTCTGCCAAATCGAGGATCCAAAGCTGCATCTAAATTATTACCAGTAGCAGTAATACAAATCTTCATAAGATTTTATCCAGTTCTGGTCATTGCTTGACCACATTTAGGGCACTTGTGCTCATAGCAAGGCACTCCTCTCCGATGAGGTGCTTTTGTTCCACAACTTGGACAAAGGCATTCACCTCCAGGTCCTAAACCAAAACCGTTGGGTTGACGGCCACGACCGCCTCCTCCAGGTGCCCTAAATCTGCCACCGGGAGAAATAGGAGGAATATTTTTTGGCATATTACTTTTTCTTTTTAGTTTCTAATTCTCTTAATCTGCCTTCAATAGCTTTCATTTCTTCGCTTAAGGCTTTTAAATCTTCATTCAACATTTCTTTTTCTTCCTTAGCAGTAGGTGGTTCTGGAGAATAAGGTGGATAAGGATAACTTGGCCCATAGGGTGGATAGTTCCCCCAACCTCGGCCAAAACCTCTTCCTCCACCTTTACCAAATCCTCTTCCCCAACCAGAACCATAAGGATTCATATAACCAGGATAAGAATAACCAGAGCAGTAACCTAATCCTCTTCCTGTTCTTGGTCCTAAACCTCTTGGACCTGTTCCATTACCAAATGGCATATTTTTATTGATTATTAGTTTTATTATAGACAACCTCGACCCTTTGTGATAGCTATCTATTATGAATATACACCCATAACTACCCCCCTGTCAAGAGTTAATTGTTCACACCTCAGCTTTTTGGCAAACCAAAAAAAAAGGCGAAACCGATAGGTTTCGTTTAGCGGAATTTCTATTTTTTTGACTTTTTTAACCTATCCTCTGCTTTACTTGCCCCGCACTAAAATTTGGTTTTGTGCTCGGAAAAAATCAATTCAAACTTTCTCTATCATTCTACCAAATTTAATTCACAAATCCAAAAAAAGAAACCTAAGCTGACGAATTGCCCGCCGCAGGCGGCGGGCAGGAAAACCCGGCGGCTCGTGGACAAAAAATTTCCTCCTCTGAAACCCCTCCATTTTTTGCACGCTCGCCGAAAATTTATTTTCCGAAATAGAAAGCCCCGTCCGCCGAAAAATTGTTTACTTAATTAATTTTTTCAATTCTTTAATAAACTCATCAAATAATTTTTTTTCGGGCACTTTTTTAATAATTTCTCCCCTTTTAACAATCAAGCCAACTTTTTTTCCTCCCACGATTGCTAAATCCGCTTCTCTCGCCTCACCTACACCGTTGACAACACAACCCATTACGGCTAAATGTATGTCTTTATTGGTTGACTGGGTGGCTTTTTCTACCTTTTCCACTAGTTTTACCAAATCAATTTCGGTTCTGCCGCAAGTCGGGCAACTGGTAATCGTCACACCTCTTTTTCTTACTTTTAAAGACTTCAAAATCTCCCATGCAGTTTTAACTTCTTCTTCCGGTGGCACGCTTAAGGAAACTCTTAAAGTATCGCCAATTCCCTCTTCAAGTAAAATTCCTAGAGCAATAGCTGATATTACTGTGCCACGAAAAGCTGTTCCTGCCTCGGTGATACCAAGATGTAAGGGATAATCAACTTTTTGGGAAAGCAGTCGGTAAGCGGCCACCATCCTTTTAACATCAGAAGCTTTCAAAGAAATGACGATATCTTGAAAATTGTATTTTTCCAAAATTTTAATGTATCTCATGGCCGATTCTACCATTGCTTCAGCAGTTACCTTACAACCATATTTAAAAAGCAAGTCTTTTTCTAGAGAACCGGCGTTAATGCCAATCCGAATCGGAATTTTCTTTTTTTGAGCGGCCAAAACCACGGCTTTAATTTTTTCTTCATTGCCAATGTTACCGGGATTAATTCTTAGTTTATCAACGTTCTGGTTAATTGCTTCTAAAGCCAACTCAGCCGAAAAATGAACATCCGCCACTAAGGGAATACTAATTTGTCTTTTGATTTGACCCAATGCCTGAGCGGCCTTCATATCAGGAACGGCTACCCTAATTATTTCGCAGCCAATCTTCTCCAGTTTTTTAATTTGTTTGACCGTGGCTTTGACGTCTCTGGTGTCTGTTTTAGTCATTGACTGAACTGAAATCGGGGCGTTACCGCCGATAAAAATATCGCCCACTTTAATTTTCTTTGTTTTTTTTCTTTGAATCATAAGTTTTTAATTTTTTTACTACATCTTGGCAGATTATCTTCTACCATTTTCAAAGCCCTTTTAACTCCAAAGCAAAAACCAATTTCTTTGGCAAAAATAATTTTCATAACTTTAAAGATTGTTTTAAAAAACTACCTGATCCACTTTTTAATGATAACGATATTTATTTTAATTTAGTCCCTACCCAATCTTTGACCATTAGAATTTTTCTCAGGTTTGGGTTAAAAATTGGCTTGTGGGTTTTTAGAATTTTTTCAATAATTTTTGGGATGTCCTCAAAAATTATTTTATTTTCCAAAAACATTTCTACTGCTATTTCGTCAGCGAAATTAAGAGCGGCAGGCATAGTCCCCCCAATTTTCCCCGCGAGATAAGCATAATTTAAACAAGGAAAAGTTTTTGTGTCCGGTTTTTGAAAAGACAAATTTTTAATTTCAACTAAATCTAAACTTTTCCAAGGATTAGCCATCCTTTTGGGATAAAACAAGGCATATTGAATCGGTAGCCTCATATCTGGCTGAGAAAACAAAGCTTTTATAGTTCCATCATTAAACTCCACCATTGAGTGAATAATCCCTTCAGGATGAACCAAAACTTCAATTTTTTCAATAGGAAGACCAAAGAGATAGTGAGCTTCCAACACTTCAAAACCTTTATTCATTAGAGTTGCAGAATCAACAGTAATTTTGGGGCCCATTTTCCAAACCGGATGAAAAAGGACTTGCTCTTTTTTAACTTTCTTCAAATCTTCTTTTTTCCAATTCCTAAAAGGTCCCCCCGAGCAAGTCAGAATAATTTTTTTAACCGTCCTTTTATCCTCTCCCTGGAAACACTGAAAAATGGCTGAGTGCTCTGAGTCAAGAGGGAGGAGTTGAGTTTTATATTTTTTACAAGCCTTATTTATCAAAAGACCAGCTGCTACTAAGACTTCTTTGGTTGCCAAGAAAATTCTTTTTTTCTTTTCAACAGCCTTTAAGGTGGCTCCCAGAGCCACCGTTCCAGGAATAGCCACCACTACACTATCCACCCAAGGATAACTGACTAATTTCTCAAGAGCTTTTTGGCCATTTTCCTCAAGAACAACCATTCTCGGTTTAAATTCCTTTATTTGAGAAGTTAGTTCGATTGTCTTGTCTTTAGCAGCAATACCTACTACTTTGTAGTTTTTCGGATGAACCCTTATTACTTCTAAAACTTGTTTACCAACTGAGCCAGTTGAGCCCAAAATAACAATGTTTTTCATAAAATTTTAATTGCTTCTTTTTGTGGATGACAAATAAAAATATCGCCATTAAATTTAGGATAACCTCCGGCAATTTTTTTGACCAGTCGGTAATCGCTAACTTGACAAAAAACCGTTGGCCCGGAACCTGAAAGATGAAACTCTAGGCCGAATTTGCCAAAATATTTCTTCAGTTTTTTAATATCAGGACAAATACTTTCGCATATGGTCAAAAAATCTTTTCTTGTTCTATCGTGTAATTTATACATCATTTTGGTTTCAATTCTTTTGTGGAGCCGAAAAAGAACAAAAAATTTTAGCATCTTAATTTTAATAGATTTCATTCTTTCATTGTATCAAATTTTACTGATTAGAGAAATAAACAATTTTTCGTCGGACGGGGCTTTCTATTTCGGAAAATAAATTTTCGGCGAGCGTGCAAAAAATGGAGGGGTTTCAGGGGAGGAAATTTTTTGTCCACGAGCCGCCGGGTTTTCCTGCCCGCCGCCTGCGGCGGGCAATTCGTCAGCTTAGGTTTCTTTTTTTGGATTTGTGAATTAAATTTGGTAAGATAATAGAGAAAGTTTGAATTGATTTTTTCCGAGCACCCACATTTTCAGTTGCGAACTCTTTTTATTAATGGGGGAACGAGCAGAGCTCGTTCCCCCATTAATAAAAAGAGTTCGTTGATGATTATACGAGTGGGCGCGGAAGGAATCGAACCTTCAACCTTTTCTTTATCAGAGAAATGTTCTACCACTGAACTACGCGCCCGAAATCTTTAGTTAATAATATCAAAATAAATAAAAATGTCAAAAAAAAAGACCATCATAAAGAATGACGGCCTGAAGGGAAAGAGAGAAGTGGGTTTCACGCATATTCCATTAGACTGGAGGTCGTGGGGGCTTGTATAGTCTACTACAGCCTACCAGAATTACGGCATTACTCTTCAGACCACTAGGTCCGCTACTCCTCTCTTTTCCCAATTTTAATTGTGAAAGAACAATAGATGTAGAAAGACAGTTGGCAAGCGGTTAGCAACAGAAGCTCGTGTGCAAATCCGACCAGAAGGCCGGGTTCACGCCCTGCCAACTGTCTAACAAATTGACCACTATATTTATCCGTGTTCATCAGCGTAGGAATTTCAACTTGTTGAAATTCCTGAATAATGAGCAATTTGCTGGACAGTTGTCAGAGTTTCATCTAAAAGAGACAATCCCTTATCTACAATCTGTATTGTAGCATACCTACATAATTTGTCAAGCCCCGTAGTAGAAATTTGACTGACGTTTTGCTTCACAAAACACATTTTCGCCGTAAGGCAAGTCAAATTTTCACTACGGGGCAAGGGTTTTGGGGTGTTTTTTGTAAATTTCTTAATTTCAGTTTCTTAGAGTTGCCCCGACTATTAGAATAATCGAGATTTTAGGTTTCTCGACCAATACCTCAGTGTTGAAAATAGAATTCTCAATTTTCAACACTAATCGACACTAACAACTAATAAAAGTTGTTTTTAAAATGAAATGATCCATCGACAGGTTCTCCTACCGATGCCTTGTTACGACTTCATCCTTATTACTGACCTTACCTTAGGCCCCGCTTAAGGCGAGGACTTCGGGTACTGCCAGCTCTCTTGATGTGACGGATTGGGATAATTTGAGATTATTTCCCGTTCCCACTTAGCGTGCGGATTTCCCGCACTAAGCGAGTCTTATCTATGCATTTGTGATTTTAATGTTTTTATTTTTTCTAGTTCTTTTTCTGCAAGAGATTCTCTATTTTTATTTCCAACGATTTTAAAAATCTTACAAAATAAATTAAAATCGTTTTTTCTGTTAATACCATGTAAGGGATATTTCTGGAAAAACGGAATAACTACTTCTCTAATTTTCTTGTAACTGCTAATCTCAAAACGGTAGCAGTCTCTATGATTTTCTCTTTTGTCTTTCTGTAAATAGATATTTCCGCAATTAAAGAACTTCTTTACTTCTTTCAGTAACGGTAATTCATCTTCTCTCAACTTTATATAGTAATGGCATTCTGCTCTATAGTGGTTCGTAAAATAACGTCCAATCTTACGAGGTGGATGAAGATAAGCAGTAAAGCTACCTTCGCCATCCGTAAGTCCAATTATATAATCTGGAGAAAGCATAAATAAGTTTCGTCCTTCCCCCGCTAAAAGCGGGGTACTATGACTCAGCTGACTTCCTAAAAAGCAATGATCTCATATCTTTTTAGGATCTCCCTGGGTCACTTAATTAACTATTCTTAACATCCTATGAATGGAATTTAATAACAACTTCCTTTCGACCGCCCGACGAAAGTCGTTTTCCATTAATTCATTATCTCATAGGCTGCTATTTGCCTCAAGCCCTTCAGATACAATAATTGCTCATTGTACCCTGCTATTATTTTTTTTTGGCTACGCTCCATTTTGGAGGACAAGATTTTAACTTGTTAGCTAACTAAGCTGCCAGGCGCAGTTATTTGGCGGTGAGTACAAGCTTCAGAAACATATTCATCGCCACATGGCTGATTGGCGATTACTAGCGATTCCAGCTTCATGAGGTCGAATTGCAGACCTCAATCCGAACTGAGAGGCCGTTTGATGGGATTACCTCTGCCTTGCGGCTTCGCCCATTGTCGGCCCCATTGTACCACGTGTGCAGCCCAGGGCATCAAAGGGCCATGCTGATTTGGCGTCATCCTCACCTTCCTCCCAATTATCTCGGGCAGTTCCCTATGACAAATAAAACATAGGGTGAGGGTTGCGCATGATACCCCATTTAAGGGAGCATTTCAAAACTCATGCTGACGACAACCATGCAGCACCTGGACTAGTGTCCTTGTGGGTAGTCCAGCGGTTTCCCGCGGATTTCACTAGTCTGTCAAGCCCTGGTAAGGTTCCTCGCTTATTGTCGAATTGAGCCACATGGTCCACCGCTTGTGTGAAGCCCCGTCTATTCTTTTGAGTTTTAGCCTTGCGGCCGTACTTCCCAGGCGGGACACTTAACGCGTTAGCTTCGCCACCCAAAGGGTCGACACTTCAGATAGCCAGTGTCCATCGTTTACGGCTAGGAATACGAGGGTATCTAATCCTCTTCTCTCCCCTAGCTTTCGTTCCTCAGCGTCAGGGTCGTTCCAGCTGAATGCCTTCGCTTTTGGTGTTCCAGTCGATATCAACGGATTTCACCCCTACACCGACCGTTCCATCAGCCTCTAACGCCCTCTACCTCGCCGGTTTTCTCTGCAGTTCTAAGGTTAAGCCCTAGAGATTTAACAGAGAACCTAATGAGGCGCCTACGAACGCTTTACGCCCAATAAATCCGGATAACACTTGGGGATCACGTTTTACCGAGGCTTCTGGCACGTGATTAGCCTCCCCTTATTCCTGGAGTACCGTCACCATCCTCCGCTCCTTACTTCGTTTGGAGCTATGGATAGCACAGCCCGAAGGCTTGCCGCTCCGAAGCTCTTTGCGAAACAAAGAGCGAAGGACGGTTCTTCCTCCAGAAAAGCTCTTTACACCCCGAAGGGCTTTTTCAAGCACGCGGCGTCGCTCGATCAGGCTTTCGCCCATTGTCGAATATTCTCGACTGCTGCCTCCCGTAGGAGTATGGACCGTTCTCAATTCCATTGTTGGGGAACATGTTCTAGCATCCCCTACCCGTCATAGCCTTGGTAAGCTGTTATCTTACCAACAAGCTGATAGGCCGCGGGCTGATCCTAAAGCGGTTGCCGAAGCTTCCATTTATCCTTTCCAACTTTTGTAAGAAAGGGACTATCGGGAATTAGCCCGCCTTTCGGCGGATTATACCCGTCTTTAGGGTTCATTACCCACGTGTTACTAACCCGTTCGCCACTATCGAGTACTCAGCGAACTGAGTGCTCGACCGTTCGACTTGCATGCCTTATCCACGCCGCTAGCGTTCATCCTGAGCCAAGATCAAACTCTCAAAGTAATACTGACAACCACCGATAATAGTTGATTACCACCGATAAAAAAATCAGTGAAAATCTGTTATAAATCAGCGGAAATCAGTTTGTTTTGACTTTTGTCAAAACAGAGTCGGGACAACTCTAAAAAACTGACTCAAATTTTCAAAGAACTTTCTAAAAAAATAGCCGCGAAGACACCTTCGCGGGCATTTTCGATGTCTTCTAATCTTTAATTCTTACATATATCTTAATCCGTTACCCATTATCTATCTTTATTCTACTTTTCTAAAAACCTTTGTCAAGAGCCGAGGAGAGGACTTGCACCCCCAACCTATGGTTTACAAAACCATTGCTCTTCTGTTAAGCTACCTCGGCAAAATCACTTTTTCTTTTTTACCCACACACCATAACGAGTTTCTCGTTTGGTGTAGGGGTTTATTTTTTTCCAGTAGTCAGCTGAAAAATTACTTTTCTTTTTTGCTGATTTCTGCCGCAATTTCATTAGCCAAGTACTGGTCTTATTGTCAGTTTTTAGACTCAAAACTCTAATTTTAGAAAGTATTTTTTGTAATAATGTCTCACCGGAAAAAGTTTTAAGAGCTCCATTCTTTTTAATTTTATCTTTCAATCTTCCAAAAATTCCTGGACCCTTAATTTCTTGGGGCGATAATTCGGTCAAAACTGGAATTTCCCGAACTATAATCACGCCCATACCAATGAGACCGGTTACTAAAATTACTATAGCAAATAGTTCTATCATATTTTGTATCTCACAAACCTTTTTACTATAATATTCTCCCCTATTATACTAATATAACTTTCAATCAAGCCCTTTATGGTCTTTGTTTCATCTTTTATCCAAAGTTGCGACATTAAAGAAATTTCTTCTTTATACTTTTTCAATTTTCCTTCCACAATTTCATCAATTATTTTTTGCGGTTTCCCAGAATTTTTTAATTGTTCGTGATAAATTTTTCTCTCACCGTCTAAAAATCTTTCAGGAATATCTTCTTCTCTCAAAAAAAGAGGATCCATTGCCGCAATTTGCAAACAAAGTTCATGGGCTAATTTCTGGAATTCTTTTGATTTGGCCACAAAATCACTTTCAGAACAAAGCTTAACCATGGCCCCGATTCTTTTGTCGGGATGAACATAACTCTCAATTATCCCCTCACCCGCTTCTCTATCTGCTTTCTTGCCAGCCGATTCTTTGCCCCTTTTCCTTAAAATCTCTTTTGCCTTTTCCAAATCGCCCCTTGCTTGCTTAAGGGCTTTTTTACATTCTGTTATTGAAATCCCTGTCTCTTGGCGGAGTTGTCTAATTTGGTCAATATCAACCATATTATTTCTTCGCTTTCAATATTACCTTTTTTACTTTCTCTAAGATATATTTCACAGAGCTAATGGCATCGTCATTTGCTGGAATTGGATAATCGGCCAAACACGGGTCAACATTAGTATCTGCAATAGCAATAATTTTTATTCCCTTTTTTCTCCCCTCGTTAACTGCTAAGGCATTTTTTCTTATATCTACTACAAAAATAGCATTAGGAGTTTTCTCTAATTCTTTTATTCCTCCGAATTTAATTTCCAATTTTTTTAATTCCTGGTCTATGTCGGCTCTTTCTTTTTTAGTATATTTTTCTAATTCTCTATCTTTTTTTTTCTTTTCTAATTCTTTAAAGTATTCTATTCTTTTTTTAATGGTTTCAAAATTAGTAAGAGTCCCTCCCAACCATCTCTCATTAACATAGGGTAAGTTGCAATCTAGGGCGATATTTTTTACTAAATCTTTAATTTGAACTTTTGTGCCGACTAAAAGTAAAATTTTATTTTCAGAAATAAGTTTCTGAATAAATTTAAGGGCCTCTTTAAGTTTTTCAACGGTCTTATTAAGGTCAATAATATGAATAGTATCTCTCATTCCATAGATATAGGGTTTCATTTTAGGATGAGAACGAGAAGCGCGATGCCCAAAATGCAAACCGGCCTGAGCCATCTCCTCAAGATTGAGTTTGAATTCGTCTTTTTCTGTCTTTTTTATCTCTTTTTTCTCTTGCTTGCCCGCCCTAGCTTTAGGGGAAGAGGGTTCCTCTGTCCCAGTCTGCTCGGCGGCAGTGGTCTTCTTCTTTCCCATAATATTAGTATCTTCTAATATACCACACCCAAATTTTAAATCAAGCAAAACATCAACGAGGCCTAACCTCGTTGATGTTCGTATGGGCGCATTCGCATACCCGAGCGTAGCCCATAGGGAAAAGCGAGGTTGCGCTATTCGCGTGCAATAAAAAAAAGGGGGAAAGCTTGGTACTTTCCCCTTGGAGCCGTAGGGCTTGGAGCCGTAGGGCCTAAAATGTGAAGGTTTTCTGAATACGTAGCATCTCCTCCCCGTCTTGGTCCCAGGTGAGCTGAAGATTGAAATCGCCGACGCCGCCGGGCAGTATACCGATGGGGTCCTTTATGACAATATTGGGACCCACTCGCCATGTCCACTCGTCGTCACCGACGTTTGCCCAAGAAGCATTTCCACCAACACCTACTTGAAGCCAGTCGTTGATTTTGTAGTTCAGAGATGTAGTGAGGGTAGAAAACTGTTCGGTCCCTTCGCTTTCCAGAGGCAGGTAATACATCGGCAGACTGTTAAATCTCCATCTGCCCCAACCGCCTTCAATCCAGAAGCAAGGACCGAAATACTGAGAATCTTCGGCTACCACATAGTATGGCAATGCCCAGAAGTTGAGACCCAGAACGCTGAATGCCTTATAGCCGACGCAGAAGCCGAGCTCCTGATAGGAGCTGTCTCCGACATCGTAGTAGTAGATATCAGCAGGCACCAGCTTTCCTTTTGCCAGGAACACTTCTGTGTAACGACCGACAGCTTTCCAGTCCTTGTTCACTTCGGTCCGGAGACAAATCCATGCTGAAAGCGGATTTTCTTCCGGGCCGGCGGTAATGACCGCGGAGTCGAGGTTCGTTAGTTCATCCTTTGGCTGGTCCTGAGCATTTGTAGTCACGACAAAGAAAAACGTCGCTATTACCATCAAGACAAAAACTCTTTCCTTTCTCATCAGATATCTCCTTTCTTTGTTTATGTAGTTGTGAATGTTTGAACTCAGAATGAGTCCACTGTTGATATTATATACCTATACTCCAAATTTGTCAAACTTTTCGCTCTTATTCTTGACTTTTTAGGAAACCTTTGATAATATAAAATTGCTATCAATTCGTAATTCATAGAGCTATGAAAAAAGACATACATCCTAAATATTATCCAAAGGCTCGGGTTCAGTGCGCTTGCGGGAACTCCTTTACGGTTGGCTCAGCCAAGGAGTTTATTGAGATTGAAATTTGTTCAAAATGCCATCCTTTTTATACTGGCAAGAAAAAAATTGTTGATACTCTGGGAAGAGTTGAGAAATTTAGAAAGCGATTAGCCAAAAAGCAAACAAAGAAAGCCAGGAAGTAAGCCCGGCAGAAAAAAAAAGAGATAATCATGGAAAATTTTGAACCAAATTCAATAATTATGGAAATTAGAGCCGGGGCCGGCGGTGAAGAGGCCGGACTTTTTGCTGCTGATTTATTTAGAATGTATTCAAAATACGCTGTTTCTCAGAATTGGAGGCAGAAAATTTTAGATTCACATCTAACCGAACTCAGCGGTTTCAAACAAATAATTTTTGAATTAAGGGACGGCGATGTTTTTTTTAAAATGAAATATGAAGGCGGAGTCCATCGGGTTCAAAGAATTCCCAAAACCGAAAAGTCAGGCAGGGTTCATACCTCAACCGCTACTGTTGCTGTTTTACCTAAACCCCAAAAAACTCAAATTAAAATAAATCCCAGCGACTTAAAAATTGATATTTACAAATCTTCAGGACCGGGAGGCCAAAACGTCAATAAAAGAATGACCGCAGTAAGAATTACTCATTTACCAAGCGGGCTTGTTGTCGCTTCTCAGACCGAAAGAAATCAGCTTCAAAATAAAGAAAACGCTTTGTCAATTTTATCCGCCCGGCTTTTAGAAAAAAAAGGGCAAGAGGAAGAAACAAAAATTGGGGGCAAAAGAAAAACCCAGATTGGCAAAGCAAAAAGGGCTGAAAAAATTAGAACCTATAATTTTCCCCAAGACAGGGTAACCGACCACCGGATTAAAAAAAGCTGGTCAAATATTGAGCAAATTATGGGAGGAAAATTAGATAAAATAATAAGTGTCCTACAAAAAAAGCTTCAATAAAACGGTCGAGAACAGTTCTCGACCGTTTTAATACTACGAGAACCGTTCTCGTAGTATGCTCTCGTAGTATTTTCTATTTAAAATATTAACTCTTCACATTTAAAAGACATAGTTCCCTGGTCTATAAAAACTTGAATACAGGAAGCTCGAGGATTAATATAGCTTTTAAAATACCAATCATATAGAGATGAATATGAACCATGGAGATAGGTCACAGTCGCTATCCATTCAGCATTATATGTCTGCTTTGCAGCGCCAGCATCTCTTAAAAATAATCCAGCTGCTAAAAAAGCGTCCAAGGGTTTCCAGGGATCAGCAAGTTTTCCAATAATAGTTTCTATTCTTTTTTCATAGAAGACCCAAGTAGTTGGCATAAACTGAGCCGGTCCCATTGCTCCTCCATATCCCGCATAATCAGGCGAAGGGCAAGAAACCTTAGTGCTATAAGCATCCCTATTGGGTAATTTTTCACAAATAGCCAAGAAATCATCTACATCCCCCTTTCTCCCGAGCAATCCCATCGGTTTCATTACCCCTTTAACTTGCTTCCCAGTTATTGCTCTAATGCCATCGCCTGTTTTAGAATCTTTTAAATAACACTCTCCCACATTCCTGCCTAAAGCAGATTCGCCACTAATAAGACCTATTAAGAAAGCAGGCCTGATGCCAGTCTTAGTCTCTACATACTTAGCAATTTCTATAGCCTGACCTAAATTAATCTGTTGTTCTTCTGGCAATCCAACCAACTTAAGAATCTTCGCTTCTATTTCAGCTGCTTTTTTTTCAACCTCTTCTTTTTCCCGAAGCTGTTTCTGAAATTCTTGTTCGGTTAAATTCCAATAATACTGCTGTTCTTCTTTTGTTTTGGCACTTTCGTTTTTTTGAAGGGTCTGAATTTGAACTGTTTGCTCTAAATCCCCTTTTTCTTGTCCTAAAGCGAGGCTTTGCTGTTCTAAATTTGATTTCAAATCTTTAATATTCTCTAAAAGTTCCCTGTTCTCATTATTTAAAATCTCTAAAGCCACTAAATTGTCAAAGAAATCAGAAAGTTCTGGTTCAGATAATAAAATTTCAATAACCGGTTTCTGGTCTTCTTCATAAATAGTTCTTAAAATACCGCTTAACTTTTCTTTGGAGCCCTCAATTTTTAAAGAAGTTTTTTCAATAGATGTTCCGGTATCTTCAATTTGAATTCCTAAATCTTTAATAACTAAATTGCTCTGGTAAATCTGGTAATTTAAGTTTTCTATTTTGTTGCTCAAACTCCAAATTTTATTCTGAAGTGTCTTTTTCTCTTCTCCGGTCTTGCTGATATCTTTTTCAATCTCGCTAATTTTTTCTTCATAAAGAACTTGGCACTCTTTTAATAAGGATTGATAATTCTCTTTTGAAAGGTTTTGCTGGCCTTTGTTAATTATTTCTTCACATCTCTCACTTAAATTTTCCTCTCCAAAAACAAAATTGCCAGAAATTGGCAATACAAAAACTAAAATTAAAATAAATACCAAAACGATTTTTGAAATACGAGTCATTGTCATTGTTTTTTGGATTTTTCTTTGGGTTCCTTCTCCCCCTTTTCTTTTTCTCTCTCTTCTTCTTTCTTTTCCTCCTCAACCTTCTCAACCCCTTCTACTTCTTCTCCAACCGGTTTTACTAATTCTTCTTCCACTTTCTCGGGAGGCGTAACAAGGGCTACAATTTCATCTGCTTCTTTTCCAATCTTAACATCTTTTGGCAATTCCAAATTCTTTATTAAAATTTCATCCTCAAAAGTTTTTAAACCTTCTACATTTACTTTAATTTCATGAGGAAGATTTTGAGGCAGGGCCTTAACTGTTAATTCTTGAATTTCCTTTACTAAAGTTCCCCCTAATTCTTTTACTGCCGGAGCCTCTCCTTCAAAAACCAAAGACACAGTTGCCTCAACTTCTTCGGTGAGTATTGGCTGATAAAAATCTATATGAATCAGCTCTCCGCTTAAAGGGTCTTGTTTTACTCCATGAACCAATACTAATGATTTCTTAATTTGTCCTGAGTCCTTTGAAGGAACCTGAAGTGAAATTAATGAACTTTCTCCGGCTTCTTTAAAAACTTTCTTAAATTCTTTTAAATCAACCCTTAGGGGTTGGCTTTTTATTTTCGGCCCATACAAAACAGCCGGTAAAATACCCTTTTTTCTTAAAAGGTTCACCTTTTTTCCAAGAACTTCTCTAATTTTAGCTCTAAGGAATAACATTTCTCATCTAAGCATTTAAGCATATAAACAGTTTGAAATTAAATTTTGTTTAAATGTTTAAATGTTTAAATTATTTAATAATAAACTCATTAGAATAAAAGCGCTCATCCTCTTCAAACATTTCATTTATACTACATCCAACGCATGCCGGTATAGCAAGTCGGTGGGATACTGCGTCTATTAAAGGCAAGGTAAGTTCAAATGCTTTAACCTCTCCCGGACTGATACATTTTTCAACTAAATTATCAGTCAAACAGTCGGCATAAGAATAATCCTTCCATTTTCCTTCTTTTTTCTTTTCCAAATAATAAGGATAACAAGAAGAAAAACAAATGCTCTTTCTTGAATCATTTTCAATTTTTACTTTTAAAACTTTACTTGCCTCATACTCTGATTTATCAGTAATAACACTTACTTGCCCCTCTGAAGGAAGCAAAAAAGCAATTAAAATTATTATAGCTAAAACAGCTATACCTGTTCCTATTATTAAAAATTCCCTCTTCATAAATTAGACATTGGATATTAGATGATAGATAAGGGTTTAGATGTTCGTTGCCCAATATCTAAAATCTAATATTTAAAATCTATTCTTGCTACCAAATAATTCTAATTTTTCTTCAACCTTTTTTTGAACCGATTTAATGGCTTGAGGAAGATATTTATAAGGAGTAATTTCTCTGGTTTTCTCCAATTCTTTCTTTAAGGAAAAGGTGTAGGCCTTTCTAATTTCTGTATTAATGTTTATTTTCACAATGCCTAACTTTATTGCCTTCCTAATATCATTTAGAGGAATACCTGAACCGCCATGTAAGACCAAAAACTTATCACCAACTTTTCTCTTTATTTCTTCTAACCTTTTTAATCGAAGCCGGGGGTTAAAACCACTGATTTCTATTCCATGAAAATTCCCAATACTAATTGCTAAACTATCTACTTTTGTCTCTTCAATAAATTTCTGAGCATCGTCAGGCACAGTTAAATCTTTCTCTTTTATCTTAAATGTTTTTTTGTAAATCTTTGACGATTCTGTGCCTATTGCTCCTACTTCACCCTCAACTAAGACGCCTTTCTTATGGGCATATCTTACTATCTTTTTAGCATATTTAATATTTTTTTCAAGAGATAATTCTGAGCCATCAAAATGAACTGCTGAATATCCATAATCAATAGCTTTTTTTATTAATTTTAAATCTTTCCCATGGTCAAGATTTAAAAAAGCAGGAATATGATATCTCACCTTAGAAATCTCAACTAAAGCGATAGTTTCTTTTATTCCTAAAAAATTGCTCTCCCCTTCTGAGGTCCCTAAAATCACCGGACTTTTCATTTTTTGAGCAGCAGCCAAAATCCCTCTCAATTGTTCAAAGGTGGAAAAATTAAACTGGCCGATAGCGTAATGCTTTTTTTGAGCGTCTTTAAGAATTTGTTTTAAGGTTAAATTGGCCATAATTTATCTTTTTGTCTGTTGCTATTTGATACCAACAGACGCTTAATGATTAGATACGGATTTTTTCCACTTTCACTCTCCCCCATTTCTCGCTTTTCTTCAATAATCCGTTTTTTGCTCCCCATTTTTTAAGACAAAAACTAGCGTTAGCCGCGCCTAATTGAACAGCATATTCTATATCTCCTTTTTTTCTAATAAAACCGCTAACAAAACCTGAAGCAAAAGAATCTCCTGCTCCGGTTCGGTCAACCATCTTTGATTTTAGAATTCCGGCTCTATAAAGTTCTTTTCCCCATGAAACCACTACTCCGGCCGGTCCTTTAGTCATTACAACAACACCGGGACAAAGTTCGCTAATTTTTCTAAAGATTTGTTTCTCTTTTTGAAAAGGAATTTTAGTAACTAATGAAGCTTCTTCCTGATTCAAAATTAAAATATCAACTTTTTTAAAGATTCTTTTTAATTTGCTTTTTGGAAGACAAAGCTGGGAATTTCCGGGATTGGCAACAACTTTTATTCTATTCCTTTGGGAAAAATTAACCAAATCCTCAAAGATATTACAGAGTTTTCCAGAAAGTGGCGCCAAATAAAACCATTTTGTTTTTAGCTTTTTCCAAGGAATTTCTTTCTTTTCTAAAATTTCTGAAGCCCCCCGATAAGCTAAAATCGTCCTGTCTTTTTGGGGTAAGTTTAAAACAACTGAATGATTAGTTGGTTTTAATTTTGTTTTTGAAATAAATTGAGTTCCTACGCCAAAACTTTTTAATTCTTCAATTATTTCTTTTCCAGAAATGTCATCCCCTACTCTTCCGCAATAAGCTGTCTTAAAGCCTTGTTTTGAAAAACTAATTGCTGTGTTTGTTCCTCCACCTCCCGAAGAAAAATATATATCTTGAATATCAACTTTGGATCCTAAATTAAAACAAATCCCTTTGCCGGTAACAAATTTTTTATTTCTTATCACTTGGAAATTTCTTGCTCTCAAAAAAATATCCCAAGTTGCCGAACCAAATGTAATAATGTCGTACATATTAATTATTTTTTATATTTTTTATCATATCCGCCGAGATAAACATTTGTGTGTTTACCTTTTGTCCTTGCAATTGGAAACCTTTTTTTATTTTTTTTAATAACTCCTTGAATTGCTTCATCAATATCAATATCACAACTATTTGCTAATATTGCCAAAAACCAAAATATGTCTCCAATATTATCCTTTACCTCTTTCTCATTCTCTAAAAGGACTTTTTTAATTATCTCTGGCTCTTGCTCCCATTTAATTATATTTCTAAATTCACCGATTTCTTCAATTATTCCTAATAAAAGGTCTTTGGGATTATGAAATTGGTCCCAGTTTCTCTTTTCGCAAAATTTTTTAATTTCTTTTTGATAAGAATTCATAATTCAGATTTTAAAACTATTAGAAATTTAACGGTGGTTTTGTCTTTTTCTTCTTTGCTAAAATCATAATTGTTTTAATCACTGTATCAGGATTTAAAGAAATTAAGAATATCTTATCAAAATATACCAATGATGCGAATTGTAATTCTACCCGCAAAATTCGCATAAAATTCGTAAATTCGGATTATTTAATTATATCGTAAAACCTAAAATATAAAATAAATTATTTTTCAATTATTTTGTGTTTTTCCAGGCCTTCGGCGTAAAGTTTTTGGATTTGAGTCAAGTTCAAGGCTTCTTCATAAATGCGGACTCCGTCGATGAGGCCGTTGAAATAAGAACCACCTCCAGAATGACTATATCTACCTATGTTCAGAGGATTGGTAGTAGATGACAATACAGAAGCGCTCCCGTCAGTTCCCTTCACTCCATTTATATACACTTTAATAACATTGCTACCATCCCAAGTTCCTACTACATGATACCACTGCCCAACTGAAAGACCATTAGTAAAATAAGCAAAAGGAACAACGTTGGGAGTAGTAATAAAAAATTTTAAAGTTCCGCCAATACTATTTCGTAAAATCCACCCTTTATAATTCCCGCCATATTTAGTTGCTATTTCTTGATATGCACTAACACTCTTTGGTTTCACCCACGCCTCAACCGTAATCGCATCAGTAATATTCAAACTCTCATCATTGCCACAATCAACATAATCATTCCCCCCGTCAAAATCAAGAGAATTTCCCAAGGCATTATTAGGAGTATCATCTGTCCATTGAGGGCAAGAACCTGTACCCGCAGTACAGGTTCCATTTCCTAAGGTTCCATCATTTCCATTGCTGCTCATATCTTTCGCTGTTGTTCCACTACCTTCGTTAAAATCCCAAATACCTACGGCATAAGCTCCGAGAGCGTGATGAACTTGGGCAGAAAAGTTAAGGCCTTTAGCAATCCTGGCTTTGTCTTTTGCTCCTTTCAAACTAACTAAAACAATACTTGCTAAAAGTCCGATAATAGCGATTACTACAAGAAGCTCTATAAGAGTGAAGGATTTTTGCTTTTTCATAGTTTATTAAACACAATCTACTGGACATGCGATGTTAGACATTGCATGTTAAAATAAATAAAATAGGGATAGTTCCTATTTTCTTTTTTTACCTAAATTTAAGATTGTTTTAATCACTGTGTCAGAGTTCAAAGACATTGTCTCTATCCCCTCTTTCATTATGAATTCGGCGAAATCAGGCAAATCGCTCGGTGCCTGACCGCAAATTCCAACATATTTTTTTCGCTTCCGGCACACTTTAATTACTTTTCTAACCTGCTCTTTTACAGCTTCGTTCCTCTCATTTCCCACATAGGCAATTTGAGCATTATCCCTATCTAAGCCTAAGGTCAACTGGGTTAAATCATTAGAGCCAATACTCATACCGTCAAAAATATCTAAAAATTTATCAATTAAAATCACATTAGAGGGAATTTCACACATCACATAAATCTTTAATTTTGTAGAAGCAGATTTACGCGGATGGCTATGCGGATCTAAGCGGATAAGGTCAAATTTCTTCATCAAATCAATGACCTTCTGAGCTTCCTCTACTGTTCGGCAAAATGGAATCATTGTAGCAATATTCTTTAAACCGAAAACATTCCTGGCTCTCTTTATGGCTTGACACTCCATTCTGAAAGCAGGCTGGAAATCTTTATCTAAATACCGGCAGGCTCCTCTAAATCCAAGCATCGGATTGGCTTCTTCTCCTTCAAAAAGTTCTCCCCCGATTAAATTCTTATATTCATTTGTTTTAAAATCAGAAAATCTAACAATAACTTCTTTAGGATAAAAAGCAGCAGCTATCTGGGCAATTCCTTCGGCTAATTCTTTGATAAAAAATTCTTTTTTATCTTTATGCTCAATGGTTATTTCTCTAATTTTCTTTTTTATCTTCCGGTTTTTTAATTTATTGAAATGGTAAAGAGCCAGAGGATGAATTTTGATTTTCTCGGCAATAATAAATTCTTCCCTGGCTAAACCTACTCCATCCACAGGCAAAAAAGAGCTTTTAAAGGCAATCTCCGGCGCTCCGATATTGAGCATTATCTTTGCTTTCAATTTAGGAACCTTTTTAAGGTCGTATTTTTTAATTTGAAAAGGAATTTTGCCTTCAAAAATCCTGCCGCTTAATCCTTGAGTGCAATCAACAGTAACTGTTTGACCAGTTTTTAAAACCTTAGTGGATTTTTCAGTACCAACGATACAGGGAATGCCAAGTTCCCTGGAGATAATTGCGCTGTGGCAGGTCTTGCTACCCTCATCAGTAATAATGGCTGAAGCCATAGTCATAATTGTCGTCCAGTCAGGGTCTGTCATTTTGGTTACCAGCACCTCGCCTTTTTTGAATTGGCCGATTTTTGAAACATTGTAAATTATATGAACAGGACCTGTGCCAACTTTATCCCCAATAGCAGTGCCGGTTAAAATCGGTTTTTTCTTAGATTTAATTTCGTATTCTTCATAAACTTTACCAATTTTGGGAGCGTGAACTGTTTCCGGCCTTGATTGGACGATAAAAAGTTCTCCTGTCTTTCCGTCTTTTGCCCATTCAATATCCTGAGGCATCCATTTTTTAAATTTTTCAGAATAATGTTTTTCAATAATTACGGCCCATCTGGCTAAAGTTAAAATATCTTTATCGTCCAAGGAAAACTGAAGCTGTTTGTTTTCGGAAACTTTAACTTTTTTTATCCCCCCCTTTTTGCTATAAACATATTTTACCGCCTTTCTGCCCAAATCTTTTCTAATAATAGCTTTATAGTTTTGCTTTAAAGTCGGTTTAAACACATAAAATTCATCCGGGGTAATCCTCCCCTTTACAATCATTTCTCCGATTCCCCAGATTGAGTTGATTAAAACAATATTAGAAAAACCTGTTTCGGTGTCTAAGGTGAACATTATTCCTGAAGAAGCTAAATCAGACCTTACCATTTTTATAACTCCAATTGAAAGGCCAAATTTCAATTGTTTAATTTTCTTATCATATCGATAAGCAATGGCGCGGTCGCTAAAAGTTGAGGCTACGCATTTTTTTATCGCTTCAAATAATTTTCCTTTCCCTTTTACATTTAAATATGTTTCAAACTGCCCGGCAAAAGAAGCATTAGGCATGTCTTCGCAGACACCGGATGTTCTAACGGCTACATCAAGATTCTCGCCATACTTTTTTTCAAGTTTTTGATAAGCGCCAAAAATTTCTTCTTTTAATTCCTCGGGAAGTTCCCCTTTTAAGATAAGCACCCGGGATTTTCTTCCGGTTTCTTGAAGGCTTTTTATGCTTTCCGGGTCAAATTTTTTAAAGATTTTTTTTAACTCTTTATCAATTTTATTGGCTTTCAAAAACTTCCAATAGGCATTTGTAGTTAAAACAAAACCATCAGGAATATTTATTCCTTTTTTGGAGAGTTCTCTACACATCTCTCCTAAAGAAGCATTTTTCCCTCCTGCTAAAGGAACGTCTTTGTAAGAAATTTCTTTAAGCCATAAAATATTTTTTTGTGATTTCTTTTTCATAAGATAAATGACTTTATTTTCTACTGACATCCCTGGCACATTCCAATAGTAATGCCACTGTAGTTAAAATAATGACCATCACAAGCTGTCACGCCTGGACTAGTTATATCCGGTTTTTCCAATTTATAAACCAACATATACCATTGCTGGGAACAACCATAACCCAAGGAGAAATAGCAATAATTATATTTGCCGCTCCCAGCCCAACCAGTTGTATCGTTGATTGGGTCCTTGGGAAGAGTAACTTCATTGCTGAATTTGCTTTGGAGGATATTCCAGCTAGCGTCTCCACTATTGCTCCAGCCACCATTTGGAGAACTCGCTCCCCCTGAAGCAGGATATTCTTCGTTCTCCGCGTAATACACCTCTAATGCCGTCATTATTTGTCTTATTTCTGCTTTTCTTCTCGCATCTCTGGCTTTTTCTCTTGCCCCCTTTAAACCAACCAAAACAATGGAAGCCAAAAGACCGATAATGGCAATAACTACTAAAAGTTCGATAAGGGTAAACGATTTTTGTTTCTGCCTAAATTTTTGCACAATTAACTGTTAAAATTGAGGATTTAAACATAAGCTTATAATTTTTAAACTAAGCTCATGTTTAAATTGAGGATTTAAACACTAATTTTTAGAGCTTTAATTTTTTTAGCTATTGCCAATTCCTCATCTGTTTTTATGGTTAAGATTTTAGTATTTTCTAAAATAGTTAAATTCTTACAAATGCTATTTCTAATCTTAGCAGAACCCGAACCAATTGCCCCGGTAAATATTAATAAATCGCATCCTTCTAAAATAGCAAAATAAGCCCCGATATATTTTTGAATTTTATAAATAAATATTTCCAAGGCAAGTTTTGCTTTTTTGTCTCCTGTTTTAGCTTTTTTTAAAACTTCCAGCATCTCTCCTTCCCCGCTAATCCCTTTTATGCCTGATTCAATGTTTAAAAGTCTGTCGGTTTCTTTCACAGAAAAATTTTTAACAAGTTCTAAAACAATACCAGAATCAATATCGCCACAACGAGTCATCATTACCAACCCTTCCATTGGGGTAAAGCCCATTGAGGTGTCAATTGCTTTTCCGTTTTTTATAGCAGTAATGCTGGCTCCTCCGCCTAAATGACAGGTAATGATTTTCAATTTTTCAAATGGCTTTTTTATCTTTTTGGCTGCTGTTTTAGCTACATATTCATGAGAAATTCCATGAAAACCAAACCTTTGAAATCTATATTTCCTTCTTATATTTTCTGGTAAAGGATAAATATAAGCTTTTTTTGGTAAATTAGAATAAAATTCAGTGTCAAAAACAGCAATCTTGGGAACTCGGGGAAAAATTTTCTTGGCAATCTTTATTCCTAAAACATTAAAAGGATTATGCAAAGGAGCTAATTTATTAAATTTTTCTAATTCTTTTAAGATTTTCTTATTTATTTTTATTGGTTTTTTAAATTTCTCTCCCCCGTGAACAACCCGATGTCCGATTATCCGGATATCTTTTTTATAGTTATCTAACTTATTTAATTCTTTTGTCAAAAAATTTTGATAATCTTTAGGATTAAAAACTTCTCTTTTCCCCTTTTTTATTAATTTTAAATCCTTCTTCTTAAACAACTTCCACTTTATTGACTGACTTCCGCAATCTAAAACTAAAATCATAACAAAATTTCTCCTTTACCTTTTTTATTTATTCCGGCGGCGTTTCCTTCGTCAGTATCAAGGTGCATGCAGAGTCTATCGCCCTCACCTATTCTTATTACAACATTATGAAATGTTAATCCTCTATCACCGCCGCATTTAACAGAAACCATAATTCTATCTTTGAATCCTAATTTTTCTGCTTCTTGGGGATTGCAGTGAATATGCCGCCAAGCAATTATTACTCCTTTTCTTAATTCTACTTCTCCCCTTGGGCCTATTAAAACTAACCCCGGGGTTCCTTCTAAATCCCCGGAAACCTTAATTGGCGGATTTAATCCTAAATTAATGGCATCGGTTAAAGAAAGTTCTACTTGCGTTTCCTCTCTCGGCGGACCTATAATTCTTACTCCGGAAAACCTTTTTCCGTTATAAAAAATATCTAATGTTTCCTGGGCCGCAAACTCAGGCGGTTCAGTAAGATCCTTAAATTTTTTAAGTTGATAATTTTCTCCAAAAAGAATACCTAAGTTCTTTTGAGAAAGATGAATATGCCTGGCTGAAATCTCAATTGGAATCTTCTTTTCCATAATTAATTTTTGATTAAACTTGTTTTGCTTATTATACCTCTTTTTAAAAAAAATAAAAAATATTTCTAAACTCTATTGAAAATAATTATTTTAATTCTAAATTTAATATTCTATCTATTTCCTCAGTAATTTTTTTTACTACTATACTCCCGCCAAAATAAGTCAAATGTATACCATCTGAAATTCGAGCTAATTTATACCTCCCTCCATTATCAAGTAAATAAGAAGCATAATTACTTTCAGAATCGGCTAATAAACTCCAAGTTGAAAGGAAATAAACGTCTTGATGACTTTCAGCTTCTCTTTCATAAATCGAATTAAGATTATTTATTTTGTTGGAATATGGTTTATCTCTCATAATAGGAAGTCCTATCCAAAAAACAATAATATTTTTTTCTAAAAAAATCTCTGACAAATATGATACTCTTTCACCATATCCTTTATTCCACCCCGATGCTCCATAATTTTTAATAAATTTTCCGTCTGGAATTGATAATGATTGAGGATCATTTGCTCCAAACATAACTATAGCTAAGTTCGGCTTGTATAAAGAAATAAGCTTTATAGTTTCTACATTCCAATTAAAATAGTCGGGTCTGGAAAGCCCGCTGGAAACCTTTCCCTCTCTTATAACCTCTACATTTTTATATGTTAAAAGCTCTCTTTCTAAAATATCCCCTACTCCTCCGCCGGTAGCTATGAAAGAATTTCCTATAATTAAAATCCTTAAAGGTAATTCGGGTCCTAAAATTAATTTATCGGCAGTAGCCTCTTTTGGAAGATGTTCTTCTTCTTTAGAAACTATTGCTTTTTCTTCAACTTTTTTTTCCGCTTCGGAGTCTTTTATAGTTTGTGGTTTCTCTACAACTTTAGTTTTCTCTGCTTCTTTTAATTTTTCTACCTTTTGTTCTATCAAACCAGTTATTTCTCTTTTAAGTATCTCTTCGGGATATTCTATATGAAAAACTAAAGGAGACTCTTTTATCTTAGCCCAAAAAGCATGTTCTTTTTTAAAAAACTTATTTAAATCAAAAATTTCTTTTAGTTTTTCTGATTCATAGGCATATAATAAGATTGAAGATTGGAATATATTGCTTCCTTTAACTTCTTCTTGAATTCCCCATCTTATAACTCTTTTTGATTCATAAAAAGGGACAATAACAATAATCAACAAAAAAAGTAAAATAACTTTTTTGTAGTTAGAAAGATTAAATTCTTTATCTGGGAATTGATAATTAACCTCTTCCATATTTTGAATTAAAAGTTGAAATAGATAAAAGACGGTACGGTATCGGGGCTAAGTTTAAATATTAATATTAGGGTTGCAATTATAAACAAAAGCCAAAAAACTAAAGATAGCTTGTCTTGAATTTTTACCATGGTTTTAATGACTTCTTTTTCAAATAGAAAAAGCAAAAAGCCGATAATCATAACAACTAAAATATAAAGCTTAAATGGTTCAATAGTTTTTCCGAAATTAAAAATGGATTTTATAAAAATAAAAATATTTTCTTTACCTTCTATTCGAAAAAATATCCAACTAAAGGAAACAAAAACAAAAGTGCTAAAACAACACAGTGCTTTTTTGGCAATACTGTTTTTCTTATTCAAATTTTTTCTGGTTAGAAAACTAATGTTTTCTTTTTTATAATCCTGTCTGTTTAACTTTCTATCTTTATAATAATGGGTTCCAGCTAAAGCTAATCCATGAAGAAATCCCCAAAAAATAAAATGCATCTTTGGTCCATGCCAAAAACCAATTAAAGTCATAGCCACAATTAAATTAAAATATTTCCTTTTTCTCCCTTTTCGGTTTCCGCCCAAAGGAATATAAACATAATCTCTAATCCAACTTGAAAGAGACATATGCCATCTTCTCCAAAACTCTTTAATATTTGAAGCTAAATAAGGAGTGTTGAAATTAATCGGCGATTTAAATCCCATTAATCCAGAAAAACCAATAGCTAGATCGCTGTAAGCACTAAAATCAAAATAAATAACTAATGAATAAGCAAAAATTGTTAACACTATAACAGGGCTTGCAAAAGATTCTGGAATAGCAAAAACATCAAAGGTTAAATTTAAAACAAGATAACTTGAAATAACCAATTTTTTAAAAAGACCCAATAAAATTAAAGTAACATTCTCATTTAAATTTTCTATTTTCCTTGCTCCCCCGTCTTTAAGCTGAGTTAAAAAATCTTTAGCCCGCATTATTGGGCCGGAAAGAAGTTGTGGGAAAAATGCAACATAAACTAAAAAATTAACAAAAGGTGCGGGTACTATTTTTTTTGAATAAACATCGATATTGTAAGAAATCGTCCTAAAAATATAAAAAGACAACCCTATTGGCAAAATTATTTCAACAAGAGGAAAAGTAACTAAAATGCCAATTTTTTCTAATAATAATTCCGCCGAGCTTCGAAAAAAATCATAATATTTAAATAATCCCAATACATAAATATTACCGATAATTGCTAATATCAACATCGGTTTACTTCTGCTAAAAGAGTTTTTATAAATTAAATAAGCAGTAAAAAAATTAAAGATAGAAGTTGCGAAAAGGATTACCAAAAAATGGATATCTAAAAATAAATAAAAAATATAACTTGAAAAAAGCAACCATAAACGCCAAAAAAGAGGCCAACGTTTTAAAAACCAATTTAAAATTAAAACAAGAGTAAAAAAAATAAAAAAGCCAAAAGTAAAAAAATTCATAGGATAAATAACATTAATTTATTATATCCCCTGCCAAAAAGACTTTCCAAATCTTTCTGGCTCAAATGAATATGCCGAGCTGAAACCTCAATTGGATTTTTTTTATTCATAAAACTTTTGAACCTGTTATATTATTATAGCCTAAAAATTCTGAAGAAAAAGCTGCCCATGGGGATAACCAATATCATTTATCAACGAGGCCCGTCCTCGTTGATTTTACCTCCGCATACCGGTATGCGGAGGTAAACTGAAAGTATACGGGATTATCTCGTATAAATAAAAAAAAATGGCTCAAAAAGATTGAGCCACTCTTGCCGGGCTTGCTTCAAAGGACTAAGTAGCTTCCATAACTTTCTGTGGTTCATCCTGTTTCATCAAGCCATTGCCTATAAAACAGACCTTAAGTTGGTTTCCCAATGCCTTATGTCCCTACATGGTAACCGCTGAAGAATCAACTCCACCAGACAGGGTAATAATAACAGAATCTTTTCCAACTATTTTTGATATTTCCCTTACTTTCCTCTCTATAAACTCTCCAGCATTTAATTCCTACGCTGTTATTTTTTTGTTTTCCATCTCCTTGCCTCCTTTATTTTCCTTACAGATATCTAATTACTCTTTCTAAATACTCCAGGCTGAATTCTTTCTCCGGGCAAGAATAAACTATCACGCCTTCTCGCAATAAAAGACGAAAAGGCACTCTCCTTTTCCCAACTCTCTCTTTTTTAAGTTGATATCCTGGAGGCAGTGTAAAGTCATCGCCCTGATTCATTTTTTTCTCCTTTATTAAGTTTTGCTTCGTTGTACTACTATCAGATTATCAAACTAGCTTGTAACTGTCAAGAAAAATTAAAAAAAGTGTGCGGGAAAAGGTCCCGCACAAACATATACTACATTCTCCACGGCCGTAGGAAATGTATTACAATTTTTTTCCGATGAATTCGGCGAATTCGGCTAATCGGCAGGCATAGCCGTATTCATTATCATACCAGCTGACAACCTTAATTAAGTTGTCTTGAACCATTGTCTGGGGAGCATCAACGATTGTTGAATAGGTATCACCGATAAAATCTGTGGAAACCAGGGGTTCTTCTTCTATTCTCAAAATCCCTTTAAGTTTCTCAGTTTCAGATGCTTTTTTAAAGGCATTATTCACCTTTTCAACATTAGTAGCTTTTTCCACTTTTACAACTAAATCTAAAATCGAAACCGTGGGCGTAGGAACCCGAAGAGCAATCCCATTTAATTTACCCTCTAATTCAGGAATAATTTTTCCGATTGCTTTGGCCGCTCCGGTGGTGGTAGGAACAATATTTAAAGCAGCGGCTCTGGCTCTTCTTAAATCTTTATGAGGTAAATCTAAAATTCTCTGATCGGTAGTGTAGCTATGGATAGTGGTCATAAATCCTTTCTCAATTACAAAATTATCATTTAAAACCTTTACTGTCGGGGCTAAGCAATTAGTAGTGCAAGAACCCATATCAATAATATCATCTTTCTCTGGCGCAAATTTTTCTTCATTTACACCCAAAACAAAACCCGGAATTTCTGGACTTTTTCCCGGAGCTGAAATAATCACTTTTTTAGCTCCAGCTTTAATATGTTTCTTTGCTCCTTCTAAATCTCTAAAAACTCCTGTGCATTCTAAAACCACATCCACCCCTAAATCTTTCCAAGGCAGCTTTTCCGGGTCCTTCTCTTCAAAAACTCTAAATTTCTTTCCATTAACCGTAATACTCTCTTGGTCAAATTCCATTTCTTTGTCATATCTTCCATAGACAGAATCATATTTTAAAAGATGGGCCAGAGTTTTGTTGTCTGTTAAGTCATTGATTGCCACAACCTCCAAATCCGGATGATTTTCTATAATCCTCCGAAATGTTGGCCGACCAATCCGACCGAAGCCATTGATAGCAATTTTAACCATAGAAATTGTTATTCTTGGATATTTAATAATCCACAAATTTTCTCTTTATCAAAACCAACCACGACTTGACCATCTATATCAACAACCGGCACTCCCATCTGGTCCGATTTCTTTACCATCTCATCCAAAGCCGATTTATCTTTTGAAACATCAATATCTTCAAATTCAATATTATACTCTTTTAAGAATTGTTTCAAGGTAAGGCAATACGGACACATACTTGTACTATATACCCGAACTTTCGGTTGTTTATTATTCATATTTATTAGCCTTCTACTTGGTTAATTAAATCTTGCACAGGACCACAAACATCAGTAGGCTCATTGTTTGTTAATTTACAAATTAAAGCAGTAAGATACTGGGATTCTTTTTCCTCACCAGATTGTGTTCCAGCCCCAACTCTGTAATATTTACATCCGAAAACTAAAGTTGGTATGCCGCCGGTACTATATTTAGAAAATACCTCTTTATCAGCATCTGAATCAACATTATTATGAAAGATTATCTCTCCCTCAAATTTTGTAGCCACTTCTTCCATAACAGGATGCTCCCATTTACAATAGCCGCACCCTTCAGACCCAAAAAAATAAACAATAGGTTTTCCATTTTCCTTACAAACCTCATCTTCGCTTATTGAGAAATTGCCGATAGTAAGCTCTTGCTCTACTACCTCTTCCGATAAATCAATTGCTGCTTCTTTGGGAAATAAAAACTTTCCATCAAGGGTTACATAGGTTTCAATTTCTTGTCCCTCAATAGTAAATTTTATTTTATACATCCTATTTTCTTTAAGAATTTCATTCAAAGAAGCAGTGCTTTCTCCTTTTAGAATATTTTGATTAATAAAATTTATTACTTTTTCCCCTATCTCTTGAGGAGATAGTACTTGGCTTTCAGTTGACGTCTCTTCTGGTATTCCTTCGATTGATATTTCTCCTGGACACTTTGGATAATTTAAATAAATAACTGCTCCGGCAATTAAAACACCGGCAATAATAACTGCTATTGGTATTGTGCTTCTTTCCATAATATTATTTGATATTATATATTATTCGGCTTGTTGTTTAATTCTAATAAAAAAATTATTTTTTGGCAATAGCTAAAATTTTCGACATAAGGTTTATCTGTTTTATTTTCCCCAGCTTTCCTTTTTTACAGGTTTTTTCAGAAAAATTTGATAATCCTTTTCTTCTTATTTTCCCCCCATAT
>Ga0315548_1000330_pt1 | contig 44380 bp, 27 predicted proteins | sample SalMarSW160110MG_2_FD_202540 | JGI IMG/M metagenome (GOLD analysis project Ga0315548, IMG submission 202540) | Salt marsh sediment microbial communities from the Plum Island Ecosystem LTER, Massachusetts, United States - Salt Marsh Sediment SW1601-110 ... | reverse complement strand
CGAATGGCGGTTGCTTAAGGGCATTTTGGTAATAGGTCTCCTACGACCGATAGAAGATATGTGAACAAAAAACGAATCTTCATATTGATTAAGGAGACCCATACAATGACTGCTGATTCTATCGTCACAAAAGACAAAAATTCTTCAACAATTTCATCCGATCTGGCTTCCGTTCCTCTCAGTTCCATCCGTAAAATACTGCCTGACAAAGCTATTCTGCAATCCTGCCGTGATGCCGGGTATTCGTTTCGCCATCGCCTCATTACTCCGGTAGTTACAGTCTTACACATGCTGCTTGCCGCAATTTGGCCGGAAGAATCCTTCAATGCCTCATGGCAAGTTCTATGGAGTATTTTCAAGAGCCTATATCCTCAGAGCTCTGAGACATATCCATCACGAGGGACAGTTACCAATGCCCGCAACCGGCTGCCTCTATCGGTATGGAACAATCTTTTTGCGTGGGTCTCTCAACAAGCCCAGCGGTTATCTTCGCCATGGGCTAAATGGCATGGTCATCGTGTTGTTCTGTTGGATGGTACCTGTGTTTCGATGCCCGAAACGCCCCCGTTAATGGCTGCCTTTGGCACACAGCGAGGCTATCGCGGAGTTGCTCGTTATCCGCTGGCACGTATGGTCGCTGTTTCGCTGGCTAACACCATGACAGTGATTTCTTATGCTCTTGGCGGCTATCGTCAGGATGAAACTGTTTTGGCTCGAGACATCCTTGAGAATCTTCAAAAAGGCGATTTACTGATAGCAGACCGGCATTTCGCCGGTGCACATTTTTATGTACGATATCAGCAGTTGGGCCTGGAATTTTTGACCAGAATTCATCAGCGACTCAAATTATCACGAATTAAACGCATTGTCTCCTACGGTCCTAATGACTTCATCGGACGAATGAAGATTGGTGATTCTTATAGTCGAAAAGATGCTACGTTGCCGCGGTGGATAGCGGTTAGGTTTATCTGCGCGAAATTGCTGGTCAGAGGTCATGTTCAAACTGTATGGTTAGTGACATCGCTGTTGGATGACGAACGTTACCCGGCGGAGCAAATCATTAAATTATATGCTCGTCGCTGGCGAATTGAAACGCTCTTTAGAGAGTTGAAGATCAATCTCTCGGCAGATGTGCTGCGTAGCATGAGCCCGAATGGGATTCGCAAAGAAATCGCCGCCAGACTGATGGCTATTAATGTTGTGAGAAGTGTAATGCTGGAAGCGGCAGCACAAAACTACGTTGAAGATCCGTTGCGAATCAGTTTTGTCTTTGCACTGCGGGCGATTATCAGTTTTGCCCCTGCTCTGGCAATTGAATCGTTTTGGAAACTGCGTCTTATTTATGAGGCTATGTTGAGAGAAATCGCAACGCATAAGGCCAAGTGGAGACCCGGGCGAAATGAGCCCAGGGCTGTACGTAGGGATCAAAGACATTATCCAAGGTTAATGATGACACGCGACCAGTGGAGGAATGCCTATGCTGCTTAAGCAACCGCCATTCGTACCGTACACCTTTAATTTTCCGGGCATGATAACAATCCGATAGAGACCTGTCAATCAATACAAAACCATGAAATAGAATCGCTACCAGATAACCTTCACAGGATACTTATTTCCCGATTTATTAAGCGGCTTTTATAAAACACGAGTTGCATAAAACGATATACTAATTTCAGAGTCGTGAATAATTAAGTATCAGCTGAGTGTAAAACTGTGTTCTTATTCAGTCCAATTCTCAACATATAATTCATCACCTGTGACTTCCCGAATTCGAGCAAGTTTGTCATTGGTAACTAAAGTTAGGTTTCTTGTTATTGCCTGAGCAACAATCCAGAGGTCATTTTCTTGAATTCCAAGTTCTTTCGATGTAATTGGATCTACTATTTGTTCTGGTCGAAGACTTTTTCTTTTATTTTTTGGCACATTTTCGAATAGCATTGCCTTTATTCGACCATATTCCGGAGTCACATGTTTATCGATTATAAATTCTTTAGGAGCAATACTATGAACAAATTGCTTGAATTGAGTTTCTAACGAAACATCTTTATTTGACTGTACTTGGTATCCGAATTCTATCTCTCCCCATGCCACAGAAGAAATCCAAACCCGAAAAGGATTTTTGTCATTTTCAGATTGTTGTCTGAGTTCAGCAACACGTTTCAATACATTGCTGTGTTGCGGCTCTCTTTTAGGATTAAACCAGTATTCCCAGATATTCGTATCGATAAGAAAGTCTCGCATCTCATCACTTCTCCTCAAAAGCCTCCGTTGCCGTCCTCAAAACCTCATTGATTTCTGGTGACCGGTATTTTTTCACCCAATCATCTGCGAACATAACCGTAGAGCGCTGATATTCCTCGGACAAATACTCATGCAAAGGAACAGCGGATTCAAAGCCCTCCGGATAATATCCTTTGAATTCGAAATCCACACCTTTTCTTTGAATCCCCTGAAATAAGTCTAAAATCCGCTTTTCCATCTTAGGCGGCAAATCATATAAACGCATCACTTTGGCATCAATTAACAACAGTAGTTGCTTTGCTTTGTTTCGAACGTCAAACCCAAATTCAGAGTCTTTCTTTTTCATCAATGCAAAATACTCTGCTACGAGACCTTCAAGTTTCTGAAGAGATGACTTAGTGCATGAGGGTATTGGTATTTTCTTTGCCACTCCGGAAGGAATGTCTCTATCTGTGGTGTGCGCAAAAATGAATGCGTTTGCTAAGGGGCTGTTCAATATACCCCATAAAGCATTAAGCGACCATTTATGGCTTTTAGGTCTAAATACAAGGAATCGACCGCTAACAGGCAAACCCTTCCTATCAATAAGTGCTTTTAATCTCCAAGGATCTGCACTAACAGGTGCATAATTCATTAAAATCTGAGCCTCGCCTTGTTGCAAACCCCACATAGGACGGCGAATAACTTCTGGCTCGATACTCAACCAGTACTCTTTAGGCAATCGATGTATTTCAATGTCACTATCAAACAGAGCGTATCCTTTAACCGCTCCGGCGAATCGTATTTTGTCAACAGTTTTTGCTCCCTGTGGAAGATGTCTTCCCTTGTAGATTAATCCCTGTCCGCCTTCACTAATTGAATCCAGTATCGGAAAATTCCTTTCGCAATAATCCCACACATCCTCGAGCACTCTAAGCCTTAGATCAGTTAGATGCGCCTCAATTAATTTTGATTGGGTGACATACTGGTCTCTGCCTGCATATTTCTCTTTGAACTCTTTAAGCCTATCTTGGGGAATATGTCTATAAAGAATCCGGTTATCTCCGGTGCGACCTCCTTTGAGTTGGTGTGTCTTCTTGCGTCCAAACATCAGTACAGAAGGGTGCTTGGCATAAGCAAACACTTTCTTAGGCAAAGTGCAGATTTGACATAACCCAAATTCATTCAATATCATCTTCCTTAGTTCAGCTAAATTCTTTCTATACAGAAAACCTTGTGGAAGTATTACTCCAAATACGGATCCTTTGGGCATAGAAGGCAAGGTTCGCCATAACATCTCTGCCGCCTTATTAAAAAATTGAAGGGATTCGCCTGCCTTTTTATAAGCATCTTGTTCCTTTGGCGTAAAATCTTCAAAAGGCGGATTACATAATAAAACCATCACCTTACTTGCGTTTTTACTTAGTGTGTTGCCGAGATAAATATCCTCTTCTATGATATTCCATCCGTCAGATTTGGGGACATCTGCCATTGTTAGTGAAAGCCTCGCTATTTCCCGAGCAAAAGGATCCATCTCTATCGCTATTAGCCGATTCTGAGCATATTTGTGGAATGATTTCTCATCTCCATCAAAAAGTTCTCGAAGTAATCGCAATGCATTGGTTAAAAATGGCGCATGACCGCATGCTGGCTCGAGTATAAATCGCTTTTCTTCTTGCATTTCTTGAATCCATGGCCAGAGTTGCCATACAATATAATCCACAAGATATGATGGCGTCGCATGAATGCCTAAAGCAGACCTGAGCTTCTTGTCAACTAGAACGTTTTCATACATGTACCCGAATGCTTCAGTTGTCAAATTTGATAAACTCGCAAATTTACTAACCTCCGCTGCGGCTGCCTCAAGCGCCTCTTTCTGTCTCTTACTTGCAAAAGTAATTCCCTCCCGTGCTCCGTAGTGAGTCTTTACTGCTTCAATAGCAGCATCAACATTGGTAATGTCCAATCGGATGAAGTTTTTTACGTGTTTATCCTGTAATATCTTGGCACAAAGAAGCCAGAATCCGGCCTGAAAAATCCAGCGTTGATTCGAATGTTGTTCGAGTTGCCTTATAGAGAATCCATTTCGAAGCGATCCTATAACACGTTTCATCAACTCGCCAAGCCGCTCTCCCATTTCTTCTTCCAAAAGCGGCATCAGGCCAATATCAACAAAGTTTAACTGATGTTTTGTCTCGACACGTCCGAGGTTCTTTGCACGCCAAATCCTATCAGGCGAAAACTTCTGCTTGTATGAAGTGAAAAAAGCTTTAGACTCACCTTTTGAAACTGTTTTTTCATACTTTGCACCACTTGTTCCTAAATTCCACCATTGAAGTGATCCATTGCAGCAGACAAATATAACAGGCGCCCCAAATCCACGGAACTGATTTACGTATTGTTCCGTTGCTCCCAGCAATTCATCACATTTGATTACTGAGATGCACGATGTACGTGAATCATGAACTGGGCTTGAAAAGGCTGCCAACGGTACTGTGCGCGTGTCTATTCCATCACCATAGACATAGTTATTCTGTAACAATGGCTCCGAATACCCACATTGTATAAGGTTTTTCCAAATCAGCGAAATTATGTTGTTCTGTGCGGTCAAAGCAATCCTCCACTGATCTTATCTATGTCATCTTATAACAAATCGGCAATTCTAAGTTAGATTCATTGATATTTATCTTTCCGTAATATATCAATTAATGTTGAATAAGTATATTCTGACTTCAAATAATTCTATTCTGGAGTTTTCATTTTAGGTAAATGCTTGCGTCACATAGCATTTTTTAAGTAAATGTTTCATTTATATCCCTAAGATACTTTCCAAATACTTCACCGAGAATATTATGCTCTTGAATTTCTTCTTTTTCCTGCCCTTCAGGAACGAATTACGCTATGCATTACAAGTCCGCGGTTGCATTATATATGTATTATAATATAAATTGAATTGTTTAATTTGAGAAATTCACCACTTAGCCTACCGCTTTATTCATTTCCACGAGCCACAAACCACCAGTCACGTATCAAGGACAATTTGCATAAATATGGGAATTTTGGATGTATTAAGGCGGTTTTGGGATAGAATAACTCGTGAACTATGGATAGTTCGCAGGGGATAGGAATAGGGGTAGCGGATAGGGCGGCACATAAATGTTGAATCAAGAGTTCAAAGTGTAAAGTTCAAAGTTAAAAGTTTACCCCTTCAACGTTGTTCAGGGCAGGCTCTGAGCGAAGCCGAATGGGGCAAAACCACAGAAAAACCTGCTTTTTTGAGATATGAAACTAATTTGAAAAAACAAACCCAATTTTTGAAAAAGTCAAGTCGGATTAAGTCTATTATTAACAAGGAATTATCGCAAAAATGAGCGATTGGACACTTAGTAAAAACAAACCCAATTGTTAGCCCTGGGCAGCGTCCGGGATTAGTCGGGATCAAATACGGGGTTGAAGATGAGACTATTCGACCGTTACGCTTTTTGCCAGGTTTCGAGGCTTGTCAACATCGTGTCCGCGAAGTACGGCGGCGTGATAAGCCAAAAGCTGCAACGGCACCACCGCCAACATCGGCTGCAAAAGAGCCGGTGCATCGGGGATTGTAATCAGATGATCGGCATATTTCTCGACACCTTCATCGCCTTCGGTTGCAACAACGATTATCTTACCTCCACGAGCTTTGACTTCGGCGACATTGCCCATAATCTTGTCATGCTGAGGCCCGGAGGTAGCGATAAACACCGCCGGCATGTCGTTCACAATCAATGCAATTGGGCCGTGCTTCATCTCCGCCGCCGGCAGGCCTTCGGCGTGAATATAGCTTATCTCCTTGAGCTTCAAAGCGCCTTCAAGGGCGATCGGATAATTCAGGCCCCTTCCCAAAAAGAGCCAGTTGTTCTTATCAATATTGGCGGAGGCAATTTCTTTAATGTGCTCGGACTGCTCTAATATCCGGCTTATCTTATCCGGTATCTGCGAAAGCTCATCGATATACCTGTCGGCCTCGTCGCTGCTGATATGTCTCCTTCTGCCCAATTCGATAGCCAGCATAGTCAGGACCGCGACCTGGGCGGTAAAGGCTTTCGTACTGGCGACGCCGATTTCCGGGCCGACGTGCAAGTACACTCCCGCATCCGTGGCCCTGGCGATGGATGAGCCGACCACATTAACTATACCCAGCACCGTCGCCCCGCGATCCTTGGCTTCTTCTACCGCCGCAAGAGTATCCAGTGTCTCGCCGGACTGGCTTATTGATACGACGATGGTGCCGTCTTCGATAATAGGATTTCGATATCGAAACTCGCTGGCGTATTCGGTTTCCGCCGGGATACGCGCCAACTGCTCAAACAGAAATTCTCCCACCAGTGATGCATGGAACGCCGTTCCGCACGCAGTTAGAATAAGTCGCTTAGTCCGGGCCAGTTCACGAAGGTACGAAGCTATGCCGCCGAGTTTGATTCTGTGGCCCTGCCTGTCGATTCTGCCGCCCATGCACGTACTAAGGCACTTGGGCTGCTCGAAAATCTCCTTGAGCATGTGGTGCTGGAATCCGCCTAATTCGATTTGTTCCAGAGAGAACTCAATCTGCATAAGGTCCTTGGCAACGGCGACATTATCAATCGTTTTTGTATTGAAGCCGTCCGGGCCGACGACAACAACTTCGTTATCCGCCAGGTATATTGCCTGTGCGGTATGTTCGACTATTGCAGAGGCGTCCGAAGCCAGGATATATTCGTTCTCGCCGAGTCCGAGGATCAAGGGACTTCCTCTTTTGGCTCCGATGAGCATACGCGGGAAATCCGAGCATACAATCGCCAGGCCGAATGTCCCGTGCAGCTCGCGAAGCGCCCGCCGGACGGACCATCCGAATTTATTCTGTTGGCCGCATTGCTCCTGTTCCTGGGCATCGTCGGCCCTGGCATAGAAATAACCGATTAAATTCGCTATCACCTCGGTATCGGTGTCGGTGATAAATTCGACTCCTTCGTTTTGCAGCCATTTTTTTATCGTATCGTAGTTTTCGATAATGCCGTTGTGAACGACTGCGATTTTGCCGGAGTAATCCAAATGAGGATGAGCATTCAGGGTATTTGGCTCTCCATGCGTGGCCCAGCGGGTATGTCCGATACCGAATGTCTCAACAGGATCAGGCTCATCCAAAATTTCTTCCAGAGCGCTGATTCTGCCGCTGGTTTTTGTAATTCTTATCCCCCCTCTTCCAAGAAGCGCAACACCCGCCGAATCGTAACCTCGATACTCCAGCCGTTTCAATCCCTCTATAAGGATCGGCTGCGCAGCTTTTTTACCCAGATATGCTACTATGCCACACATTTGCTTCTTTACTACTCCCACTTAATCCGTTAATATGTTCCCCTGGCTCCTGTGGCCAATTGGTAGTATTTCTGGATGTTAAACAGTAAATAGTCTTTAGTCAACAGCAAATTATGATTGTTATAATCGACTACAACGTGGGAAACGTCAAAAGCGTTCGTAACGCATTCGAGCATATCGGCTGCGAGGCGGTGCTCAGCCGCGATCCGAAGACCATCAAAAAGGCCACAGGGCTGGTTTTACCCGGCGTCGCCGCCTTTGGTTACGCCGTCAACGCCTTAGGCTCCCTCGCCGAAGTAATAAGAGAGGCCGCCTTAGACGGCATGCCGCTGCTGGGCATATGCGTGGGCTATCAAATGCTTTTCGATACGAGCATTGAATACGGCCGACACAAAGGCCTCGGATTAGTCGCCGGTAATGTCGTTCCTATTCCGAAGGGAAGGGTAATTCCGCATATGGGCTGGAACCTGGTAAAACTGCCTGAAGATATGGATTTGTTCGCCGGCCTCGGTAAAGAAAAGCATTTCTATTTCGCGCATTCTTTCTACGCCGAACCTGCGGACGACCAAGTAAAAATAGCCTATACCGAATATGGTTTCGATCTTGTCGCATCCGTGCAGAAAAGAAATATATACGGCATGCAGTTCCACCCGGAAAAGAGCGGCAACGCAGGATTGAAAGTGCTGCGGAATTTTTATGACATTTGTAAACAATAAAATAAGGACCCCACGTCAAACGTGGGGCTAAATATTAAAGATGCTGACAAGAAGAATTATTCCATGTCTCGACGTTAAAGATAACCGCGTGGTCAAGGGCGTCAATTTCTTAAACCTCCGTGACGCCGGCGACCCCGTGGAATTAGGCGCCAGATACAGTGACACCGGAGCCGACGAGTTAGTGTTTCTGGATATTACCGCCACCATTCGTTCCCGCAAAACAATCGTCGAGCTTGTCGAGAAGGTTGCGGCGAACGTCTTCATCCCCTTCACCGTCGGTGGCGGAATTCAAACCGTCGAACAAATCGACGAGCTTCTTCGCAGCGGCGCGGAAAAGGTCTCGGTCAATACCGCAGCGGTCGAGAATCCGGACATGCTAACAGAAGCGGCCGAGCGGTTTGGCAACCAATGCGTAGTATTGGCCATCGACGCCCGCCGATTAAAGACGGAAGACGAAGGACAAAGAACGGAGGACGGAAAACAGGCAACAGAATCCATCGGTCATCCGTCATCGGCCATCCGTCATCCGAAATGGCGGGTCTGCGTAAAAGCCGGCACGGAACCGACCGATATTGATGTGATTGAATGGGCTGTTAAGGCCGAAAAATTGGGAGCGGGCGAAATCCTGCTGACCAGTATGGACGCCGACGGCACAAAAGCCGGATACGACAACGAGTTGAACAAGGCCGTTACCGATGCGGTCAATATCCCGGTAATCGCATCAGGCGGGGCAGGAACCCTAGACCATCTTTACGATGCCATCGTTTACGGCGGTGCCGATGCGGTACTGATGGCCTCAATCACCCACTTCGGCAATTACACTATAACACAAATGAAACAATACCTCCGCGACAAAGGCCTCCCGGTTAACCTATAAAGTAAAGTGTCATGAGTACTTCGTATTGTCCCTTTGGGATGCCATAGGTACGTATAGTCTCTATATGGTCCTCCCGTCATTCCGAGCGCAGCAAAACCACACACTGTCATTTCGACCGAAGTCCCTTTGGACGAAGCGGAGAAATCTATTTTAATCAGATCTCTCCATTGCGCCCCCGTGTTTTCTTGCGAAAGCAAGAACGGGGGCTCCAGTCGAGATGACAAAAAAGCAGGTCATTGCATCGAAGATTACTTCGCTCGGCTCGTAATGACACACTTTTTAACTTTTACCTTTTTCCTTTGTTTAATTTCTTCTTGCCCGGCACAGATACCGCATATATAATTTCACTTAGCGGACAGAGCATCTCCGAACCGGCAACATCGTAGTTTGTGCTTCTTTGCGTTATAGCGAGAAGCTTGGGATATGATTCGAAAACAAAATAAACATTGTTGGAAGTACCAATCATGAATAATACACAAAATGATAATAACGCTAAACAACTTTCGGAACTTGGCTATCCAGTTCATTTATTCATCGACACTTCAAATTGGGAGCGAATGCAGTTTCCATTCGGGCTCCCTCGTCTTCAACCACTAATGGATAGACTTAATGAAGGTGACATTCGAGTTGTTATTTCTGAAGTTGTTGTTCATGAAATCCGCGCACATGTGTTTTCACATATAATAGAGACAGAAAAAGCTCATGCAAAATTCCGTAAAAAAGCATTTATCATCAAAATAAACAAAGATTCAAACACTCAGGCTTTAATCACCGAATTAGATTGGAAGGCTATTAATAAATCGATATTTGAAACTGTAGATTCATTTTTTCAAACTCCCGGTGTTGAGGTAATTCCAATTCATGGTGATGATGCAAAGAGTGTTTTCGATGACTACTTTTCTTGTCGGGCACCATTTGGCGAAGGAAAAAAGAAGAGCGAATTCCCGGATTCATTTGCAACGAAGGGGCTTTTAAGATATGCACAAATTCATAAATGCACAATTGGTGTAGTCTCCGAAGATGGAGACTGGCAGGCTGTATGCAGGGATCATGATGAACTTATACATTGCTCGTCACTCGAACAAGTCATTGACCATAGTCAAATCGCAAAAGCTGAACCCCATAAAGAAATCAGACAACTGCTTGAAGGACATCGACATCAACTTGAGTCAATCATTTTAGAATCTTTCAAAGACAGAGGATTCTATTGGGACTCTGATGCAGATTATGATAGTGATGTCGAGGAAATATATGACGAAGAGATAGAGTCATTGTCTTTGTCGGTGGTTGCAACAGATGGTAATTGCGCAGAAGTCGCCGGAGACGCTTGCATTCATTTCCGTGCAACAGTCACCTATCCAGACCCAGACTCGTGTTACCGAGATCCCGACACAAAGGAGCTTGTATTTTTGAACAATGTAAATGCGACACTTATTTCAGGAATTACGGTAATGGTGAGGTTCAGTGTAAATATAGAGTCTCTCCGACAAAATGAACTCAAGCTTAGTGAACTAATTGTCGCTGACAACAGCGACATATGGTTTACTGAAGATGAAATAGAAGAGATACACACCGACAATGAATATTATGAAGAGTAATAATCAAGCATCCAAGAAAAAGATTGAATAAAAAGAATCAGTTACATTTTTCAATGAGTTGTGGTTGATGATGAAAAGCTTTGATGTAAGATATCGATAAGAATTATGTTTGGTGTGCCACGAATTACAATTTTTATGATCGATAGAAATAAATGAAGTTTAATAAAAACGCACCTAGATACAGAGCTGGCCATGGAAACCTCGAAGGAGGAACAGGCGGGATTACGCGCATGTGCCCGGCCGTTGATTTTCTTGAGGTCTACAAAATTGATAAAACATTTCGCATTTATACACCTGAAGCTTTAGATCCTGATGAGACTGATCCAAACATGCATTGGATGAGCAAGCCTGTTGCTAATGTGGGTTCGGCCAATAAGATAGTTGCAAGAATATTCATCCAAGCAAGCGAAGCAATCAAAAACACTCCGGTTGCGGATAATATTAACAAAGATGATATTTTGCGATGTATGCACCGATGCAAAGAATATTTACTAATCTGTGAATATAAAAAAGAATTCATTTGTAAAGAGGTTGATCGGATACTTCAAATGTTCCAGAAAGGCCAAATTAAAAAAGAAGGAAATCATTTTACAAATTTTCCGCAGGTCGATCATTTGGAAGAATATTGCGGAATTTTTCTTAATAATGCCAAACTTTCAATACAAACGTTAGCAGAATTAATTAACGCGTTTTATAAAACTAACTTTGATGGACCCAAATTTGATAAAGTTTTTAAATGGTCAAGAACAGCGTTAAAACATAATAATGACTTTGTTCAATTCTTAAAAGACATTCAACCTGGCTTGAAATACATTGTCGATCTCCGCAATGCACAGGAGCACCCAAAAAAAGATAGAAAATTAGTTATTGAAAACTTTACATTAAAACCCGGTAATGAAATATCTCTTCCTCTTTGGTATCTGACCGGTGAAAAACCCCTTGCTGTCCATAGTGACGTAACAGAAATAGTTGATTTTCTTGTTGTTGTCATTGAAAACACTTTCCTCTACTGCCTCATGGATAACATCGATAGTTCTTTTCCATTCATTGTTAGATCTATTGACGATTCGGCATTAGATCCCATCTGTCCCATTAAGTACCGTGTTGAACCTTATATTGAAATGCCCAAGGACAAACCAGAAAAACAATGTTAATTTCTCGATTAAGATTTGATTTTTTCGAAGGTGAACTTATGGGCGTCGGCGGTGATTTTTATTTTATCGCCGGATGTGAGTTTTCACTCTCGTTGTCATGTTGAGCGCAGCGAAACATCTGGGATTAAAATTGAAAAAAGAGATTCTTCACTTCGCTACGCTCCGTTCAGAATGACAATCAATTCTGTTTTAGCCGATTTTATCGAAGGTGAATTTGTGGGCGTCGGCGTCGATTTTTATTTTATCGCCGTCGGTGAACCTGCCGGCTAAAAGTTCCGCGGCTAAAGGATTTTCCAGACGCTGCTGGATTGTGCGCTTCAAAGGTCTTGCACCAAAGGCAGCATCGTAACCTTCGTCCATAATCTGCCTGCGGGCATTGTCGGTAAATTCAACCTTTATATTGCGGCCATCAAGACGGCCAGAGAGGTACTCAAGCTGAATATCGACTATTCTTTTCAAATGATCTTTGCTTAGCATGTGAAAGACGATTATCTCATCGATCCTGTTCAGGAACTCCGGCTTGAAAACCTGTTTGAGCGTATCCTTGACGTGGGCTTCGATTTCCCAGTCCGCACCGGATTCCTCGGTCAACTGCTGAATCTTATGGCTTGCGATATTGCTGGTCATAATAATGACGGTGTTCTTGAAATCCACCGTTTTGCCTTTTCCATCGGTCAATCGGCCGTCATCGAAAACCTGCAACAGCACATTGAAGACGTCCGGGTGGGCTTTTTCAATCTCGTCTAACAAAATCACCGAATAGGGTTTTCGCCGAACCGCCTCGGTCAGGCGTCCGCCTTCTTCGTAGCCGATATAGCCGGGAGGGGCGCCGATAAGCCTGGCGACCGAATGCTGCTCCATGAACTCGCTCATATCAATCCGGACCATTGATTTGGGACTATTGAAAAGGAAATTCGCCAGGGCTTTGGAAAGCTCGGTCTTGCCCACGCCGGTCGGCCCGAGGAATAAAAACGTCCCTATCGGGCGGCCCGGATCAGATAAACCGGAGCGGCTCCTGCGGACCGCATTACACAACGCTGCCACCGCTTCGTCCTGCCCTACCACATAGCGACGAATCGAATCTTCCATTTTAAGCAGCCGTTCGCGCTCTCCGCTGAGCAGCTTGGCGACCGGTATCCCGGTCCACTTGGAAACGACCTCCGCTATATGCTCTTCGGAAACTTCGTTGCGTATTATAGAGCGGTCGGAGCCGGAAAGCCGGGCCTCTTTTTCCTCCAACTCCTTTTTCAGATTGGTTATGGTCTCGTACTTCAATCGGGCGGCTGTTTCCAGGTCACCTTTTCGCTGCGCTTCTTCAAACTGCGTCTGTGAATTTTCGATTTCCTGTTTCAACGTTTTTATCTTCTCTATCTGGCCCCTTTCGCCTTCCCACTGGTCGGTCAGGGTCTTATCCCGCTGCTGAAGTTCGGCCAATTGCTTCTCGGCCTTTTTCAATCGCTCTTTGCTCGCATCGTCACTTTCCTTTTTCAGCGCCTCATATTCGATTTGAAGCTGAACAATTCTCCTGCGAATGCTATCCAGCTCGGCGGGAAGCGAATCGTTCTCAATCCGCAGCTTCGAGGCCGACTCGTCGATCAAGTCAATCGCCTTGTCCGGCAGCCACCGGTCGGTAATGTACCTGTCGGATAAAGTCGCCGCGGCAACGAGCGCCGAGTCTGTAATACGAACTCCATGATGCGTATCGTAGCGGTCTTTAAGTCCTCGAAGGATAGCAATCGTTTCCTCGACGTTCGGCGGATCGATGAGAATAGGCTGGAAACGTCTCTCAAGCGCTGCATCTTTCTCGACATATTTACGATATTCATCGATAGTAGTCGCCCCGATACAGCGCAACTCACCACGGGCAAGTGACGGCTTTAACAGATTACCGGCGTCAACAGCCCCTTCGGCTTTGCCCGCTCCCACGACGGTATGCAGCTCATCGATAAACAATATTATCTGGCCGCCGGCGGTTATCACTTCCTTGAGCACCGCCTTGAGCCGGTCCTCGAATTCACCTCTGAATTTTGTTCCCGCTATCAACGACCCCATATCCAGGGCGATGATTGTCTTGTTCTTCAGACCCGAAGGGACATCACCCGAGACAATCCGCTGAGCTAGACCTTCGACAATTGCGGTCTTGCCGACGCCCGGTTCGCCTATCAATACGGGATTATTTTTCGTCCTGCGATTGAGGACCTGCATACATCGTCGTATTTCCTCGTCCCTTCCGATGACCGGATCGAGTTTTCCCTTTCGCGCCATTTCCAAAAGGTCGATACCATAGCGTTCGAGCGCTTTGTATTTCGACTCCGGGTTCTGGTCAATTATTTTTTCTGAACCTCGAATCTCTTTCATGGCGTTTTCGATTTGTTCCGATGTCACTGAGTTAAGCCGTAATATCTCCTTCGCATCGTTTTGTACGGAAGCCAGCGCAAGAAACAGATGTTCGACACTCAGGTATTCGTCCCCCATCGCATCGGCGCGATTCTGGGCGTCCAGAACAACCTGGCTAAAGGCCGGGTCGGGCATAAGCTGGTTTCCACCGCTGCCCTGAGCCAGCCGACCAAGCTCGCTTTCAGTCATCTCTTTGATTCGCGAAACGTTGGCGCCTATCTTCTTCAAAATCTCGATAACTGTCCCGGCTTCATCACTACAAAGAGCACTTAGCAAATGTAACGGCGAGGTTATAGTATGAGATTTAGCCATCGCAATCTGCTGAGCAGTCGCCAATGCTTCCTGGGCCTTCAATGTAAACTTGTCGAATTTCATGACAAATTCCTTTTCATGCAAAAAACAATATTATAGATATTCTATAAGTAATGAGAATTGCAAAAAGCGTGCCCGGAGTGTTTAAAAATCATAATTGCTTATATAATAAGAAACTACATATTTACAGTTTTATAATATAAGTGCCAATATGGCAGGTGTATGCATAACGAACCGCCTGCGCGAGCTTAATTCTGATTTGTAGTTTATCGAATGGATTTGAAAAAAAACTGAAAAGCCCGGCAGATCAAAGCAGACCCCGATGGGCCTATTGACAGAGATTGGCTCGCTGCACTAAATAAAAGCGGATGGTCTAACGGGTCCCGCCGCCGGTAACCCAGCCGGCATTGATATTATATATAAAATACCCCCGCAGACGAGTACTGATGTATATGTCATTGCCATTAACGGCAAAAATAGCTTCCACCTTCCTGCCTATTTTGATTTGTACGGCTCCGGATTGTGCAAGCCCATCGTGTACTTGCTCTCCATACTCGACTATCTGCATATCGGAAAAACCGGCCCTTCGCATTATTTCCACGATATGACTGGCGTCAAGATCCAGCACACCCCGACTGCTTAAGGGAATTACCTGTATTCCACTATGAGAGCACCCAAACAGACCTAAAGCCAGGATTAGCAACGATAAAGCTGTAATCGCATGATAAACTTCAGACTTATGTTTAATTGAAATCACATTTCTCCCTTTAAATACCCTTTACCTGTCCTGGCGAGATATCGCGTTGAGGAGACTCGACTGATAATTACTTCCCGCCGGTCCAGCAGGTGCCTGATACTGAGTTTGGGGCTGCTGTTGGTTCTGCATTATGCTCGTCGGAGAAGGCCCCGTAAATTCCACATTAATACCATCTTCCGGTACTATTCGAGCCGTGATGAAAACGGCAATTTCTCGCGAAGAATCCTCATTGGCTGTATTCTTAAACAGTGAACCTACCAACGGGAGTTTGCTTAGACCGGGAACCTTTTTATTATCGTGATTACTTCGGTTCTCGGTTAGTCCGGCTACTATAGCGGTACCACCGTCTTTGATACGCACCGTATTTTCAGCAGTTCGCCTTGTTATAACCGGAAGTTCGGTTGACCGTGCGCTCGGGATACTATCACTGACCTCGACGGCCATCTCCAATATAATATTCCCATTATCTCCGATGTAAGGTGTAATAGTCAAAGTAGTTCCGGAAACCACATTTTCCATATAGGAACTTGCGTAACCATAACTGCTGACCGTTGACGGTGTAAGTAAAAAGTACTCTTCTTTCAAGACCTGGATTTTAGCCTGCCTGCCGTCCAGGGCCATTAACTGTGGTTTGGACAATATTTTTGCTTCGTCATTCTCAACAAGAAGGTTCAGCGCCATTACCAGCGAATCGGTGAACGTTGCATCCGGCGAATAGCCCATCTGCACACCCCACGGCCATTTGCCGCCAAAATCCATCAGGTCGTCCCCATTACCAAGAAGTTCGCTACTAAACATTCCAGCCCGGATAGTGGGCCAACCCCACTCTATTCCCATATTCAGCAAATCACCACGTTCCATTATGACAATTCGTGCATCCAGCATAACATGAGTCGGAGTTTTATCAAGCATTTTCAGGTCCGATACGATACGCTCCATCATCACACTCGGTGCTGTTACTAATACTGTGTGACTATTAGGATCCGGGTCGGCTTTGACGTAAGGCAGAAAAGCATTAGAAAGCAGTGATACTGCCGTACCTGCTCTGACATAATCCAGTTTTACAGGTCGTGTTTCACTCATTACCGGGAACAGCGGATTGTTGGGATCACCCGGAGAAACCAGGTAATAATGCGGTGTCTTTTTGTAAATATAAGAAGTACCCGCCAAAACGATTTGCAGCGCCGTCTCAAGCGGTACATCTTTCAGAGTACAGTACACCTCTCCATAAACACTCGCTTCGGGGATGATCGGAATACCTGCCTGTGTTCCAAGATTCTCAAGCACATACGAAAGCTCTTCGCCCGCGAATGTATTAGAAACAGGTACTGTTGCCGGATCAAACTGAACTCCCGCAGGAATGGCTGGTCCTTCCCTCTCCGTTTTTAGAGCCTGAAGTTGATCTAATATCTTCTGTATATCCGGATCCGTAGATGACGGCTCAGTTACTGTACCTGCCTGGGCCGCCGGCGCTACACCTCTTGGTAATGTTGTTGGAGGCAGTGCAGTCGGCAATGTTCCATCTGTCACAGGCGGTAGTGTTGTCGGCAATGTTCCAGTCCTATCTGTCGTAGGTGCAGTTGTCGTGGTCGGCCGTGTTTGAGTTGTCGAAGGCCTTTGTGTGAGCGCAACCGGTTCCGCAACTCCCATATTCATATTCTGTATAATCGGAGTAGAAAATGACTTACTTGGCGGATTGAAATTGATACCGGGTTTTTCAGGTATCACTTCACCGCTCCAGCCATAAGGGACCCTGATAGTAAACTTACCCTGAGCATCGGTGGCTGTTGAGCCTGGAATATCTGTTGCGGTAATTTTTACGTCCCGTATCGGTATTCCGTTCATAGAAACCATATCGGTGATAGTAAACATCTTTACGATCGCCTGGAAGTTCTGATTCAGCATATCACGGCTAACATTACTATATCGTTGAGTGGTAGGCCTGAACGTATGTCCCTCACTTGTGGGGGTAACCATACCGCTCCAGCCATGGTTCACCTCCAGTGTGTATGTGCCACTGGAGTCCGTCGAAGCGGTAAGACCTAAATCACTGATCATAAGCACACCCTCGACGGGCTTACCCTGATCAGAGATAATCGTACCTGAGATGACTCGTTTCAATACTGTTGCGTTATAGTCTCGACTGATCTCATCAAACTTGACGTCACTATATTGTATACTGGACGGGTCAAACTCGAAACCTCCTTGTTGGGGTGTAATCGTACCGCTCCAGCCCCAGGGCACACTGACACTGTAACTGCCGTCGCTACCGGAGACAACAGGTCTTCCCGGCGCGCCCTGCAGTGTCACGCCCGATACTCCAACCGTACCGCTGATTGTTAACTGCTTAAGTGAAGCTGTATAGTTCTGATTTTTCATATCCGCGTTAATGGGCGGATTGAGTTTATTGGCCGGATCAAAATCATAACCTTCTTTCATCGGCGTAACTGTCCCGCTCCAGTTCCAGTCAACAGTAACGCTGTATGCCCCTCCAGAGCCGGTAATCGGGTCACCCGGCAGACCAAGCATTTGAACACCTTCCTGCCCTGCCGAACCGGAAATAGTAAAGCTCTTTATTGCGGATTCATATTGCTGACTATCACGATCACTGTCAACATTACTATAAGTCATTGATGCCGGCTTGAATGTATAACCATCCAAATTCGGTGTAACCACACCACTCCAGCCCCATTTTACGACGGCATTGTAATATCCGCTCGAATCTGTATAAACAGCATCCGGAAAACCTTTCATTTCCACGTTCGCCATACTAGCCGAGCCGGAAATTGTATATGTAATCGGCGTGGAAGTATAATCCTGGTTCGTTTGATTAAAAGTAATACTGGTATAAGGTATCTCCTCCGGCATGAATGTATAACCTTGTTTTTCCGGCTTCACCGCTCCGCTCCAGCCCCAGTCAACGGTGGTCGTGTAATTACCCGTGTTATCGGTCGTAACTTTACTCGGAAAACCCCGCATTTCAACACCAGCTTCTCGTGTCGTACCGGAAATAGTTATTGTTATCCGTTTTGCAGAATAATCCTGCCTCGGCATATCGGTACCAACGTTTCTGTACGATCTGTCCTTAGGATTGAACTCATAACCATCTTTCAACGGTATAACGGTACCATTCCATCCATATTCGACTATGACGCTATATTTGCCGTCGCTGCCGGTAACCGGTTCACCCGGCAGACCGGTTAATTGAACATCCGCCATACCGAGCGAACCTGATATTGTATAGGTAACAGGTGTTGCTCTGTAATCCTGATTATCCTGATCACCGGTTATCTCCGGATAAGTTTTGGAAGCCGGCTCAAAGGTCCAACCGTCTTTCCTGGGTGTAACTGTACCGGTCCAGCCCCATTTAACAATGGCAATATAATAACCGCTTTCATCAGTAACAGGGTTATTGGGTAAACCCTGCATTACCACACCCTGCACTCCCACCGAGCCGGATATAGTATGCGTTACCTCAACCGCCTGAAACTGGGCGCTGACGTTCAAAGTGCATAACAAAACGGTGCAGGCTACTATCACACCGCCCGATAACATTCGAATAATTTTTTTCCGCGCCATAACTCAACGTCCCTTTCTGTAATAGCCTTCTTGCCTGTATCGGCAATCCAGCATCTTTCTTTAGTAAAAAAATCTCCCCTTCCGCTATACTACCATTGAACCTCTATAACGTCGTTTGGTGCGATTTCTTCTGCCGTTTGTATAATGTTAACGATTCTCCGGTCACCATCTAAAGAAATCTGCACAACCATTTGTTTGATTATGCTCTGGGCCGGGGCATATTCCATGTTAACCTCAAGACGGTACACACCTGGAGGTATTGAAGAAAAATCAAAAATTCCGGAGTACTTCCTGTTGGCAAGCGGCAACATCACACCTCCTTCATCGCAGGAGAGCGTTGTGCTCGATCTTATTGCTCCAGTCATTTCCCCTGAGGTTATTGCCAGTCCGGCTCTGCATTTGACAGGATTCAAATGGGTTTCCCCATAATTAATAAAATCAGCCCATATGAGGAACTGTGAATCTTCAGGATTCCACTCGCGAACTATCAGATTCCCGAATTTGATATTAACTTCAGGCGCCACACCCTTAACATTTCCCACACATATGTTTGTTGTCGTCAGGCCAGCCATCTGGCCGTCAGGGTAATGGGCATATAAACCAAGAACTGCATAATGCCAGGGATGTTCGCCTATGAATTCCGGGATTTCAGCAATAATCCTAATGCGTCTTCTCTCAAAACTTCTCAAGGTAAATTTTCCCGGTTCCGCTTTAAGCCAATCCATACATGCCAGATCTTCGCCTTTAAAGGCGTTTGTAGCGGTCTGGGTAAGTGCCGTCGGTAGTCCAAAAAGTGTCTGGATATCTATAGTTTCATCCGATGAGTTAATCACTTCCAAGAATGACGAATGGGTTGAATTAAGATAACCTTCTATTACTACGTCTCCTGGGACCAGGTCCAGTGGCGCATCGGTCGGGGCCCTTTTTACACCCGGATCACCAACAAAATCCATTTCCTTTGCAATCGCCGTTCCACGCCTGCCGTCTACATAGATAGCGCCGGCTATTTTATATTTACCACTGGGTAAAGGCCGCATGATGTCGGTTTTCAAATTCAATTCCGCGCCAGGGATAATACCGGCATCCTTAAATTCCGCCCTTGTAATGACTCGCCAATGACCATCCTGGAAGCCCCAGATTCTTGCAAATGGCTTCAAACGTGAAAAGGTTGGGCCTACATTATCTACGCTTACCGAAATTAAAGTTGTTGCAGGATTGCTTCCTTCTGGAGGAACGTGTTCCATCCCGACATTTTTCAACTCAATTTTTGGCCGATAGACACGACCTTGTATCTCAATAAGAACGGGAACTAAATATCGAATATCAATAGCAACATTTGAGCCTGGATTAATGACCGTCAATGATGCAAGGATTCCTGCACAATAGAATCCACCAACACCACGCGGGACTCTTACGGTTATTTCAACAGGTTCCTGCCCAAGCGGATTAACTTCAACATTCGTTCTACTCAAGCTTATCCAGTCGCTGCACGAAGATAACTTCGATACATCAAAATCCTTAACATAATCATGCTCGTCATTCGGATCAGGGTTAAAAATTAACCACCCACTATCTTCCTCCTGGCCCAATTCAACTACCTTCAAACTCATTGAAAGCACCTGGTTGGGATCAAAGCTATGAATCTGCAGAGCCGTCCTAAGCATGTTCCCGGCTCGAGGATTAAGATTTAACTGCATCGGTTGAACCATGTATTGTCCTAATGCAGAACCAGCAGACAAAGACATTACCGCTGTAATGACGATCAGCCGGATCGCAACAGGAACGTTGAAAACATGGTTCAATAAAGATCTGTTCAGCTTATGACTGCTTTGTTCTTTTTTCTGATTGTTGTAACAGCAAAAATCCTTCCTGTTATTTCCGCTTCGCATCGATAGTCTCCAAATAGAAAACTCGTAACAATCCCTAATATTAAAACTAATCGAGAACCGCCGAACATCGTCCGGCAATTCCCATTCGATAATAAACATACCCGTAGCAGAAAACAAAATCTGACATCTCCATTGCTGATCCGTTCTCCCTGTATGATTTCATCAATTTCACTCCTAAACTACGGCTTTACCTAATTCGGCAATTTGACGTCCCCACTTTTTATAATTCCCTTACAAACCCCCATATCAATCACTAATCCGTGATCTTCCACCTTTGTCCCCAACTCAAAGGACTTATACCTCCGATAAGGGCGTTAGCAGCTTGCCAGTTCAGCTTTATTATATATGATAGCCGCCAACTTCACATTGCCCAATTTTACCAATTTGCCCTGCCGCTGTCAAGTCCAAACTGTTTATTTTGCCCATTTTATGGCATGTCATAGTTGAACTTTCAGGAGGAATCCATCACTCCAACGGCTTGAAAATACCAATAATCTTAATACGGCCTATAATGAGTCGATTTTTTTGCAGATTGGTAGGATACGGCATTGCATCAGGGATGTTTTATACGCTCTTTTCCGAAATAGTCCTATATCATAAAATAAACTTTCTTTTATATTTCAAATAATTTTTTTTACCATAAAAGTGAACCATACTGTAAATATCGTTTTTCTCGCCTGTTTAATTGTTAAAATCCATATTCTGAACAACATCAAACCATTCACTCACAGAATATCCATCAAATCACTCCATAATATAAACATTGATAGCCGAATAACTCGCTCACCCGAGTCTGCTTCTTTCTGCATTGCCGGGAATTGATGTAACAAATTATTGTTTTACCTTCAAATCATCACTTGGATAAGGACTAAATAAGCTACAATCCTGCCAATTAGCATAACATTAACTAATCCATATCGTTTATGCTCGAACAGCATAAATATTAAATTATGACAAACCAGACAGGCCTTTAAAACACAATCGCCGTTAAGAAAGGGATAAACTCTCGTTATAAAAAACGGGCATTGAAATAATGGATCCGATACGGGGCAAATTTTTCTTTGCCGGAATAAAAATCTATCTATGATTGCAAACAATTATTCTAAATCAACACGTTGAGTTGAAACATGTACTTTGCCCGGTTTTTAGAAACGTATATTTTTAGAAAATTTCAAACTATAGTAAAAAAACAGGGAGGGATGATTTACTCATCCCTCCCTTAAACTTCTTTTCTAAAGTAATCATCAAATCTTAAAAAGATTAAGAAAGTTTCTTTTTTTAATTAAAGACTACTTCATTACTGCTTTCATTGCCTTCGGCTTACGCATTGGGCTTTACAGTAATACAAACTGTACCGACCAGAACCTCGTCACCCGGCGAAGCCGTCCAAATCTTGGCCTTCCAAGCACTGATACAAATTTCCCTTTCTACCCAATCACCAGCGTCACCAGGGACAGTATCATCATCAAATGAAGCTTCCCAACCGTCAATAACGTCGCCAACTTTAGTCAGGCTGGTACCGAGTTTCACTGGAAAGTTAGTCAGGATCTTGAATTTGGTGCAACCATAATAGCATGGGAAATCGTCATCTACCTTGCCAATGACTGAACAATTTACCTGCTTCAGAACAATTTTCAAGTCGTCGCAATCCTTTATACTAACATAGTAACCAATATCCATATAAACGTCAATGCAGCAAATCGGCAAAGCAGTGTAAGTCCAGGGCCAATGATCATCGTACTTGAAGCTATGATCTGGTATATTTGGATCTAAGTCTGCCGCTTGTACTGTAGTTGCCAAGAAAGCCAACAGTGCTATTGCAATTAAACTTTTCTTTACCATTTTCATTCCCTCTCTAAACTATCGCTCCATTTTGGCCGATATAAGCCTCGGAGCTAAAACCTTCATTAATGCCCAGGGCTACAAGGTACCTGAGCCACTTTATCGACGGGCTTAAGCCTTATTTAACCGACTCCGACAAGAAAGCCCGCCTTACATACTACCTGCCTGAGTCGGGGCCACATGAGGTTTACGATTTCAAATCGTGATTTCCAATCACCTTAATTTAAATCGTTCAGCCGTCCAAAACATGGCCAGCATCTTAGACGACTTGCAAGTATAATTCTGCTTGCAACATATCAGTTCTTCACTACCTCACACACCTCCTTTCTCCCCCATCCTCTTTGAGGAAGAGGGTTCCTTTGTTTGGATAACATTTATCCACAAATCCTGGGCATAAATAATAACTAATCAGAACTATGTTCTGTCTTTTCACTATAATTCCTTCTATGACGGCGGCATTACCGTAAAAGCAATGGAACCCCTATACCTGCCCGCATGATCCTTGATAGTCGTCTCAATTTTGAAATTCATCGTGATATCATGCGATCCCTCTGTCGTCTCCGATATAGATACCGGACGTGCCATCGTAACAAATCCCTTCGTCGCCGGTGTTTTCACTGAAATACGGTCGGGCGTTATAGTATTGCCTTTGATGCGCTTAAGCGGTGTTATAGAGGCAACGATAGGACCGTGCAAACAATTAGATTCAACTTTCACCGTCAATGCCGCCGACGATACACCATCATCCCAGAACGATATAGTCCCGAGATCAAGTTTCCCCGGTGTTGTGGATATCCTAACGAACGGCTCTTCAGCCCGGATAATTCCCACCGATCCAAATAACGCCATCAATATTGAACATGTTATTAAGATTTTTTTCATTTTCTTCTCCCCCCAAAACTACTTTGCCACAATCTATTTACCGTTAATATTCAACAGCAAACTAAACTGATCTACTTAATCAATTAGCATTGAAAACCTTAATTCCCTTTTTTATGATGAGCACTTTCAGCAACTCAACATCATCAGATAATGAACTTTCCAAAGAATTCAAGAGTGGGTGATGAAATAAAAAAAGAGGTTTTTTCATCCACTCCTCACAAAAACTCTCCTCACATTTGAACTGGCTATTTAGATTTAGCGCTGTCTGGCACAAAGCCCTAACTTACCAAGATAACAAATACACGCAACTTCGTGCCTTTCCAACTTGCTCAGTTTACCAATTTTTACACTTCATGTCAATGACTAAATTCTAAATTTTTGCATTTTTTACAATGCTGTGCACCTATTATTTCTTTGCTATTTTATCCATACTACCAGGCTACGTCAACGCACAAACCACCCAAAATACGTATTTTTTGCTTTTTTTCTGAATATTCCAAATTTTCACTCTACATTATATCTTTAAGCTTTAAAAAACATTGTGCGTATAAGTTTCTATTATAAAAAGAGATATATCAACTATCATAACTTCCCAAAAAAAATTTGCAGGTTGGGAAAAATTATTCCCCCCACTTGTGCTTAGCAATCCAGCAAAAAACCAATTTTATTCAATAATCATAGATGGAGCTACGGTGCGAGTACAAAAATCAGCCCCTTCGAAAAAATCCCCGGAAAATCACGTAAAAATCAAAATTTTTTCAGAATCTCATACATGTCCAATAAAGTTCGGCTTTTAACCAAACTACGAAGGTATCATGAATATCGTGTAAGAAAGCACATTATTAGGTCCAAACATTCTGATACACAGCGAGAAAAAATAGCAACCTTTCGCATCAGAAGCTGCCGGTGACTTATATCCGTAAGTTAACGGAGAAGTAATGAATACAATTGCCAACAGGTAATTTCACGAATCAAAAAATGACGATTTGGTCTGGTTTACGGACATAGAATGGTTATAATACATAAGATTTAAAAGTATATTGCCGAAGGATATAGTTTACACTCGGCTGAAATCCAGGATTTTAATTAGGAGTAAAGAAAAGATGAAATTATTTGTCAAGAGAATCGCTATACCACTGTTGTTCTCACTGATAATACTTCTGGTAACAAGTTGTCATATCCAGCCGTCCACGCAGCCTGCAGTCAAAGCCCCTGCCGACCCGAACGTTGTTGCGAAAATAAGTGATTACATCATAACAAGAGAAGCTCTTGAGAAGAGACTTTTAACAGAGCTTTACCCCAAAGAATATGTGCAATACCGCGAGGAAGACAAACCGCCAGACGCCGATTCGGTGCTTATGGAAATGATAGCGGAAAAAGCCATGATTATCGAAGCTCGCGAACAGGGTTATCCCGAAGATGATTCCATTAAATCCCCGGTCGAACGATTCCGTGACAGAAGGCTTATAAATATATTGATACAAAATTACCTGCAGCAGATGAAAGAAAAAATAACTGCTACCGAGTCCGAAATAGAGCAAAAGGCGCAAGCCGACCCTAATGCGAATCGTACATTAATAAAAAGAAATATAGAAAATGGAAAAGCCAGAAATATCATAAACGAGTATTACAAACAAATATATGAAAAGTTCCATATCAAGAAGTTGAGTGAGAATTACCCACAGGCCGTCCAAATACACGACAGGCTGTTGAATCATCCCAAGACACCGGAAAAATTAAAGTTTATACGATCAACTCAAATAAAAAACGAAATGACACCCGAAGAGAGAAACATTGTATTGGCTACGTACGATTACGGAAAAGTAACAATGGAGGACTGGCTCAATGCTCTGTGCGAATTCTCCCCGCCAAGTCGTCCGAAAAATTTGAATACTACAGAAGGCGTCGAACAGTTGCTGGACAGAGTTTTGGCCAGGCCCCTTTACATTGCTGAAGCGAAATTGCTAAAGTTCGATGAGGATGAAACTCTCTTAAAGCAGGTAAAAGAGTATGAAGAAAGATTACTGCTTAGTAAAGTTAACAGCGAAATATACAAACAGACCAAGGAATCCTCAGATGAGCAGCTTGTCGATTATTTCAATAACAACAAAGAGCTATTCAAGACAAAAAGCATGAAGATCGACCTAATCTGGTGCCAGGATCTAAAAACGGCCGGGCAGGTCAAGGCGGAATTAGACAGCGGCAAAGATTTCGAATCTGTCAAACAGCAGTTTTCACTGGATAAGAAATTAAAACCGTATGACACTTATCCCAACAGAGAGGGATTATTCTGGAAGGATTTAAGGCAGGCGGATCCCAACGATGTCGTCGGGCCGATAAAAGGTTTCTACCGACAGGAAATCAAATGGCGTGTTGTTAAAATCCTCGGAAAGACCACCGGAGAGCCTAAAGAATACTCAACCAATATGAACAACAGCATAAAAAATTTGATAATGAGCGAGCAGAGAGTAGCCCTTCTTGCCGAGTACAGAAGCAAGATGCTGAAAAAATATCCGCACGAGATCTATTACGAGAGAATCAAAGATATCGATCCCCTGGATATACCATAAAACCTTGTGCCCGATTCATTGCTGTTGTTCAAAAAACACATGCATCTTAACTACAAAATCGTACAGGCGCAGGATTCCGTATTAATACGACTCCGCCGGAAGTCACCATCATCTGCGCACAATGCCACGGTGCCGATACTGTTCCGGGACGCCGCCGCAAAGAATTTAGTTGCAATGCAATGTCGAGCGAATACTATTTAGTTCTATTAAATACGAATCGGACACTGTTGATTAAATATTAAAAATGCTTCTCACTTTGAACAGATATATATTTCGTGAGCTTTTCAAAGTCTTCATGCTGGCTCTGGTAGCGTTGACATTAATCTTGAGCCTGGGCAGCATCCTCCAGCCGGTTCAGGAATATGGGGCGGGACCCCGGCAGGTAATCTTCCTTATGTTCTATTTTCTGCCCATAACACTGACATTCGTACTGCCTATGGCGGCCCTTTTCGCAGGAGCACTGGTTTACGGACGCTTTACGGGCGATAACGAGCTTGACGCCTGCAGGGCAAGTGGAATAAGCATACTTACTCTGATTCAGCCGGGGCTTTTATTAGCCGTTTTCGTCGCAATTACAAACCTGATTTTGAGCTTCTACGTCATGCCTACCTTCGTACATCTGGCGGAAAAATCGCTAAAAGCGGATGCAAAACAAATGCTGTTTCGCAATATACAGCGAAAAGGTTTTTATAAATTACCATACGATAAGCACGTAATTCTTATTTATGCCGACCATGTCGATCCCATAAACGACACACTCTCAGGTGTGGTCGTAACAGAGGTAAAAGATAACGAAATAAAACAAATATACACAATTGAAAGCGCCAGGATAAAATTCGCAACACACGGGAATGCCAACGAGGTACAGATAACAGCACAAAAATCAGGCCAAATCGGCGCCTCACACGGAGCGGGTGCGGAATTTATCTCTTCAACCTGGGAATTCGGCTCAATATTGGGTGATGATATTAAATTCAAAAAAATAGACCAGATGCGAAAGATCAAAAATAATCTGATGCTGTTCGAGCCAATCGCACAACAAGCCCGCGACACTTATGCACAACTGACGCTGGAGCTGCTGGCTCAGGATATCAGGAGCAAGATACTTCCCGGCGAACCAAACCAAACACTAACGGCAGAGCCCGATGATAACGACGGCTTCTATGAGCTTACAGGAGAGCCGAACTCCGTCAGGTTCACCGTGACCCAGTGCTCGGCACAGGACGAAGAAATTGATTTATCAGGTGACATCACGATCATAGAATACAATACCGATAATCAACAAACATCATATACCCTCAGGTGCAACGAAGCTTCGCTGGGTATCGAAGGTGATAAATTGAACCCTACTCTGGAAATGGATATCCGAAACGCAGGGATTCAAAAAACGAATCAATTAAAAATGCGGCACATTATAGATGGCTTGTTTTTGCCGGATTCCGTAAAGACGACAACAAGTCAATTCAAAACTCAACCCGATTCGTTAAACGCCGAAAAATTAGCTTACGAATTGACCTCAATATCAGAATTTCTGCCAAGCCCGGCACTGATAGCCTTACAGGGTGGACTTCAGAGAGAGATACAAAAAACGCTCGTGGAAATAAAATCCGAGATACACTCTCGACTTGTCTTCGGTATCGGCTGTGTATCTATGATACTAATCGGCATCGGACTTGGAATTATCAAAAGAGGCGGTCACCTACTCAGCGCCTTCGGCGTAAGTTGTGTTCCCGCCGCTGTGTTGATTGTCTGCATAATGAGCGGAAAACAGCTTACAGAGAATCTCGGCGCACAAACCATCTCAGGTGTGGCAATAATGTGGGCGGGACTGGTATTTTTGTCCCTGTTGGCCGTTGGAATATTTTACTTATTGCAGAAAAACTGAGGTAACTTTTAGCACCCGGGAAAAAACAGGATTATCAATAATTATCAGCTATGAAAAAATTAGATAAATATGTCACCAAGAATTTTTTAATCGGCTATTGCATAGCTTTCTGCGTGCTGATGGGTCTTCGAATCGTGACCGATTTATTCGTCAACCTCGACGAGTTCACCGAGAACGATAAGCTCACTACAATAAAAATAATAAAAAATATTTTTATATATTACAGCCTGAACAGCCTGATCTATTTTCGAGATTTCGCCGGCATGATTACGGTGGTTGCGGCGGCATTTTCCTTCAGCAAGATGATTCGCTCCAACGAGCTTGTGGCAGTGATGGCCTCGGGCGTCAGTCTCAAGCGAACGATAGGCCCTGTGATTATTCTCGCATTGCTGCTAACCGGCGTGTTAGTGATCGACCAGGAACTTATTATCCCTCCCCTCGCGGACAAGCTCGTGCGCGGCCATGACGATATTCCCGGTGAGGAATCCTATGGTGTCAGGTTTATCAGTGACGGCAACGGCTCACTGATTTTCTCCCGGAAATTTGAAGTCGAGACGGCAACGTTATATAGTCCTACAATCCTCCTGCGCAGCCCGATCTCTCCTGGGATATGGGAAGTCACCGGACGATTGAAAGCCGACAAGGCGATATATAATAAAGATAATCGCAGGTGGGACCTGTATAGCATGAATCCGAACATCGGCCAATTGATACCTTATGGCCTGCTTCAATACAACGACCTTAAAAAACAGCCGCAACAAATTCCGTTTTATGAAAGCGACCTCACTGCAAAGGAAATACCTATCAGGTGCGAATCAGAAAATAAAACGTTGTTATCTCTGCGGCAGTTAATCACTCTTGCTTCTCAAAAGACAAAGATAAGAGACCTGGCCCAGCTTTACAGCCAGAAACATTTTCGCATCACCGAACCGATAATCAACCTCGTAATGCTTATGATAAGCCTGCCGATTCTGGTCTGCCGCGACCCTAAATCCATGAAGTCCGCGGTCATGATCAGCTTCGCCGTGACATCGTTATGTTTCGTGACAACTTTCGTATGCAAGATGCTCGCCACCGAGCCGATTGTCTTTGACAAAGTCATTCCGGAGTTCTGGGCGTGGCTGCCGGTCTTTATATTCCTGCCGGCGTCTTTGATTGTGCTGGATTCGATGAAAACCTGACACCGAATTCCGTATCAGGTTTTACCGGATACACCGTCGCGAATTTCCCTGTTAATCCTGACGCTGCACCAGGCCTTGCCGCACATCGAGCAGTAATCAGCCGAGGGGGAATCTTTCAGATTCATTTCCCGACATGCCTCGACATGCATCCTCTCTGCCGTTTGCGGATCGAGCGATTCGGCCAAATGCGTCCGCCAATCCAGGTTCGTCCGGGCGGTGCTTAGTCTCTTATCCCGCCGGTCGGCCCCTTTCAGGCCGCGGGCTATATCGCCGGCGTGCGCTGCAATTTTCGATGCAATGACGCCGGCCCTAACATCGTCGGCATCGGGCAGGCCGAGATGCTCCCTCGGAGTGACATAGCACAAAAAAGATGCGCCGTAAAAAGCGGCCGCCGTCCCGCCGATAGCCGAGGTGATATGGTCATAGCCGGGGGCGATATCCGTCACCAGCGGACCGAGAACATAGAACGGGGCACCGTGACAAATCTCCTGCTGTATCTGCATATTATATTGTATCTGGTCGAACGGCACGTGACCCGGCCCTTCGACCATTACCTGACAGCCCTTTTCCTGTGCCCTGGTGGTAAGTTCCCCCAATGTCCTTAGTTCGGCGATTTGTGCATCATCGGTGGCATCGGCGATTGCACCCGGCCGAAGCCCGTCACCGAGCGAAAAGCAAACATCATACTCGGCCAATATATCGCATAAGTCATCGAACATCTCATAAAGGGGATTCTGCCTTTTATGATGCAGCATCCATTTCGCCAGGAGCGCTCCGCCCCTGCTGACAATCCCCGCCACCCGTTTTTCCAATAACGGCAGATGCTCTTTCAAAACGCCGGCATGAATTGTGAAAAAATCCACTCCCTGCTCAGCCTGTTTTTCAATTGTCTCCAGGATGATTTGTTCATCGATATCCTCAACGCCCCTGTTCTCGATGACCTGGTAGATTGGGACCGTGCCGAAGGGGACGGGACATTCGGCCAGCAATTGCTCCCGGGTTGCATCGAGGTTGCCGCCCGTACTCAAATCCATAATCGCATCGGCGCCAACGGCCAGTGCCGCCTGCATCTTCTCCAGCTCGGCTTCCACCGTAGAGCGAATACTGCTTGCGCCGATATTCGCGTTGACTTTTGTCGTCAGCACCCTGCCGATTCCAGTCGGTACCAGATTCGTTTTCAAATGCAGTTTATTTGCCGGTATTACAAGCCGACCGGCTGCCAGTTCATCGCGAACAAGAGCCGCATCGACATTTTCGATTTTTGCGACTTGTCTGACTTGGTCGCTGATAGTGCCTTCTCGAGCAATCTGTAATTGTGTCGCCATAATCAATAATCCTCTGCTCTATGTCGCCCGCCATGCAGGGCCAAGTAGAGCGTACTAAAAATAAAAAAATCGCCCGTGTATTGAAGCGATTTGTCTCAAACTTGCCAGGTTTTCATTTTAACAATCACTTTCCTACGCAGGCATTAGCGCCGATTCGGCGATCGTCCTGATCAGGTTCAAAGGGTTTTCTCTCAGGCCGTTCTTCTACACGACCACCCCTAGTGAACTACTCACATTATAGCCCATCGTTCGCGACAGGCAAGGATATATTCCAAAAATGCTGTGATAATCCCCCTACAAATTCGGCTCAGTTTATTGACTTTCCAGTTAGTATCTCTTCCAGCCCAGCAATATTAAAACCCTCGGCGATTACAACGTGTTCTTTGTCTGTCAGAATCAGCCACGGCAGAGACCTGATACCCCAGTTGAAACGTGTCTTTTCTTCATCAGCTTCAATCATTCCGAGCGGGAAGGTAATATTATTTTCCTTAATCCATCCATCAAGCTTTGCTTGTTCGATTTTCGATGTCTGAACAGCAATTGTAACAAAACCTTTATCCTTTATTTCTTTTGCCTTTTTACTTATTTGCAAAATGTAATTCCTCGACGGCCGCTGCTCCATATCGAAAAAACAAACAAGTATCCTTTTATTATTAACATCGGCCGGTGACAACTCAATCCCAAGGCCCTTCAACTCCAGCAAGGGTTTACCCACTCTCTCTGGTGGAGGACCGATCTCATTTAGATCGAATCGTTTCCCTGCCGAATCTACGAATTTGCCGTCCATCCACTTATAATAGACGCCTGGTTTGCCCCTGTGATTAATCATTGTTCCTTCGATAAAATCAATATGATATAGACCATTATAGAAATTAGGATCATTAACCTTTATTTCTTTAATTGTCTTAGTAATTTTTGTTAGGGGATCTGTAGTGCTACCGTGAATATATTCACCGCTAACGGGAAACCAAATCCCTGGTTTGACCTGCTTAAACCGGGTCTTATGTGTTCCAAGAAGACGTTCTTGATAATATATTACTTGTGAAATCACAGAATACCCTTGATTGGGATCAATGAGGCCAATAGTTTTACTGTCTTCAGGGTGTAAAAACTCAATCCGGTATTTTCCATCCTTTTGCTTTTCAACACTTACCTTTCTATTTTCCTTAATAGCATAGGCAAGATTATCGCAGAAATCAATTCCGAAGGTTCCCCATGGCTGCTTGTAGTTGTCTGTCAGGGAATAAGATGGCTCGTTTATTATTATTGCATGTAAATTTCCAGGTTTTTCATTGTAAATAATAGAGTTTTTCCCATCCCATGTGTCTATCGTTTTATACACTCTTTGACCGGTTAGATTACCTTTTGTATCTACTTCTTCGACTATCGTCTCTACTCTGCCGCAACTTTTATTGTCCAATGCTAAATGGTTTATCGAGTAAGAATAGACTTCGTTAAGGGCTTCCTGAGCCTCCTCTGGAAGACCTTCTTTTAGAAAAAACTCATAATCCATTTGTCGCGCCTTTTGTGAATTGTAGGTAAGTCTCTCAAAGATGCATCTAAAATTCTCAACCTTACTTCGGTTTTCGATCATTTTGTCCAGGACAAATTTAGCTAAATCTTTATCTTCAGCCCCTGTTGCAACAGTGGCTAAATAACAATTGAAAATGAAGACGCAAAATAAGAACTGACGAATAACTTTTACTGTCTTTTTCATTTTTCAACTCCGAAGCTGTTTATTTTTTGAATCTTTCTTTAAGTTCATCTATTCCGAATCCTTGGCTCCTGACGATGTGCTGCTTGTCGGTCAGAATCAGCCAGGGCAGAGACCCGACACCCCTTGTTACTATAAGCAGGCACATCCTCGATTGGTTTCTCCTTTTCCTCCATGGATATCAACGGTTGAGAATGCAAAGTTTTCCGCTGTTGTTATCTTACTAAAAAGGGTGGGCAATTGCAATTATTTATTGATGTTTTATCCCGGCTGTAAATGCATTCAGGAGCTAAAACCTTCGGCAAAAATGGTTCATGCCGCGGTTTTTTAGCCTATTCTGTAGGGTAAATGGGAGCAATTGCGGGTTAAAATTTTACAGCCGGTCTCGGTGACAAGGACGTCATCTTCGATGCGCACGCCGATTTTGCCGGGGATATATACTCCCGGCTCAATTGTCAAAATCTGGCCCGCGCTGAGATTACCCTTACCGTCCGGTTTGAGGAAAGGATTCTCGTGGATTTCCAGCCCTATGCCGTGTCCGGAGCCGTGACCGTAAACAGGCAAACCGCTATCAGCGATTACCTTCCTCGCTGCGGCGTCAACCTCTATCATATCGGCGCCGTCTCTCAACACTTTTATCGCGGCGGCCTGCGCTCGCTCGACTACGTCAAAAACCCTCTTATAGAAATTCGTCGCTCCGCCGATGCAGAAGCACCTTGTAATGTCACTGCAATAGCCGTTGTATCTGGCGCCGAAATCAATCAGGACGGAATCTTTCTTTTTAAGTTTTCTTTTACCGGGCTGATGATGCGGCCGCGAGGCGTTCGGACCGAAGGCAACAATCGTATCGAAGCCGTTTTTCGCTCCAAACTTTCTCATCTGTAAATCGAGCATGCCGGCTAATTCGCTCTCGGTAAGGCCCGGCTTGATGCAAGGCAGGGTCTGCGCGAGTGCTTGCGTTGCTATCGAGGCGGCGGTCCTTATATTTGAAATTTCGCCGCTGTCTTTAATACTGCGAACATTTTCGATAATACCCGCCGCCGTTTTGATTCGAGTTTTGATCGCCTTTTTCAATCGCCCGAACTCGGCAATCGAGGTGGAATTTTCCACGGCTATAATCTGCATCGATTTGAGTTTTTGGAAGATTTTAGCTACGGCTTCTGCCATCGGGCCGGTACGTTCGACGATTTTACAGGCGGGACACTCCTTTTGAGCCTGCTCGGTGTACCTGCTGTCGGTGACAAGACAGACACGGCCTTTTGCTATTAACGCCCAGCTATCGTCACCTAAAAAACCGGTTGAATACGTCACATTCGCAGGTGCGGTTACTATAAGGCAATCTATACCTTTGTTTTTCAATTCCCGGCCTATCACCCCGGCACGTCTTTTAAGAGCTTCTTTGTTCATCAGGATTCTGTCTCCTTCTGCTGTGATTACAACGGCATTTACTTAGTGTAGTGCCCAAACAGAATACAGAAAAGACTGATTAACAGCAACCGATAAAAAAATTAAGCATTTTTTCCCCGAATCGTTGGCTCCGTACCGATTTATTTCTTATATTTTGATTGGACACAGAACTCGCCGAGGGAGAGGCTGGTAGTTATGAAAAATTTCGCCGGCCCTTGATGTTTTCCGCAAGGGGAAGACTGTTCCTAATAACCAATTTCCTCAGAAAGGGCGGCTATTGCCGTCCTTTTTTGTTTATCCCTTGTTACAACGGCCTTTCGGTATTACAATAGCATCGTATATTTACCGGGATAAAACCTGAAAAATCGTCAGAAATCAGCCTGTAATGGGACTGGAATTGATCGGATTCAACGAACGCACTTTACAGCGTCCGGGGTTTCCTCGTATTTTAACGCCGGCGGCATATTCGGGCGCAAATTTGTAAAATCGGCAGGTTATTAATTAATGTTACTACCTATTCGGACAAGCATTCGACCCAGACGAACACCGTATGCAAATTATGCATTGATCGCCGCCAACGTCCTTATTATTTTGCTGGAATATCACGTAGATAGCCGCACAGGTCGGTGGGCTTTCCGGCCGTGGGTGTATTATTTTATACTGCACGCTCAGCGGCCGGCCCTCTGGCAGTTTGTCAGTTACGCATTCCTGCATGGAGGACTTCTGCATATTATCGGTAATATGTTCTTTCTGTACCTGTTCGGCAATAACGTTAACGACAAACTCGGAAATATCGGGTATCTGTGTTTTTACTTGGCAGGTGCGGTATTCAGCGGTATCGGTCATACGCTGGTCGGCGGTGGAGACGTACTCGGAGCCAGCGGGGCTGTCGCCGCAGTAACCGGTGCTTATCTTGTTTTGTTCCCACAAACTTTAATTACCGTCCTGTACTGGCTCATTTTCATCGGCACTATAGAGCTGCCGGCAATGTACTTCATCGCATTCAAGCTCATCATTTGGGACAATTTAATCGAACCGCAGTTCACTCCTCCGATTGCCGTCGCTTATAGCGCGCATGTGGCCGGATACGCATTCGGCATTGCAGCTATTGTTGTCATGCTCGCAACCGGTCTTATAAGCAGCAGTAACTTCGACTTATGGGCCATGTTGAAACAATGGAATCGGCGGCGGCAATATCGCGATGTCGTATCGAGCGGATACGACCCTTATACCGGCCAGGCAAACACCAAACAAGTAACAGCCAGAGAGATAAAGAAAACGCCGGCCCAGCAAAAGGCCGAGGAAAAAACAATGCAGCTTCGTACCGAGATCGGCAACCGGATACGGGAACGCAACTTATCGGCCGCAGCCGCTGTCTATCTCGAACTTATGGCCCACGACAGCAAACAGGTTTTGCCGCGTCAGCAACTGCTGGATATCGCCAACCAGCTTACCGGTGAAAACAGGCACGCGGAATCCGCACAGGCCTATGAACAGTTTTTATCCAATTATAGCAACTACGAATACACCGAACAGATCCAGTTGATGTTAGGTATTATATATAGCCGTTATCTCGGTCAAATCGAGCCCGCCATAAAGCATCTGCAGGCCGCAGCTAAAAAACTTACCGACCCCGGGCAATTGAAAATGTGCCGGGACGAGCTTGCAGGTTTGCAAAAATAACAAACCTCACCTGCTAAAATAAAATTTCCGTACATAATCTGCAACCGTACCTTCATTCGATACAAACACACAATCCAACTGTTAACAAACGAGCCGTCACAATATCGAACTCGATACAGACGGGCGGGAAAATTACCAGAAATCCTTTCAATTTTGTGACAAAGATAGGTAAAATCGACAAAATATCACAGCAAAAATTCATCAGCCATAATTGGCTATATTTAATCCAACAAAAAAGTTGACAATCGTAAAAACAGGTGGTAATTTCAGAAAAAAGGAAATTCGTTTTGCGGTTCACATATAAATGAGAACCACTATTTAAGGAGATCGAGAAATGAAATCCCACATTAATTTATCCGTCATTGTCCTTTTAACCTGTTTTGCTTCTGTCTGCACCGCACACGAAATCGCCGCTCCGGCTGCGGTGCTTTCCATCGCTATGATGACCGCATCGGATACGGCTAATACACCGTCATTTCCCTATTTTGCCGAGATAACAGGTGATGACGTCTATATTCGCACCGGTCCCGGTACGGGCTTTTATCGCTGTGGCAAATTCCAAAAGGGCGATAAAATACAGGTCGTCAACAGCCAATATACATGGTCGGAGATAATCCCGCCGGCAGGCAGTTTCTCCTGGATCTCAATGCAATATGTCAAACCTGACACGGATGACCAGACTGTGGGGACTATCACCGGCGATAATGTCCGTGTCTGGGCCGGCTCCGATTATGTCAGGCCGGAAAATTCAACAAAAATGCAGGTAAAACTCAATAAAGGTGATAAAGTCAAACTTTTAGGCGAACAATTAGGAGACTTTTATAAAATAGCTCCTCCCCCTGGCGCCAATCTCTGGGTAAGCACGGAGCTTACCAAGCCAATCACCTCACTAATAGGTATTTCGCCACGCCTGGCTATCGCACCGGGAGTTGACCTGACAGGTAGCACCGACTTAATGGCGGACGCTAATACCGCATCCATGGAATCGATATCCGAACCCGGCGAAATTCCCATGACCGTCGCCGAGTCGCAGCTCGAAAGATTTTACGCCCTTCAAAAACAACTCGATGCCGAACAGGCAAAAGCCATGAGCCAGCAGGACTACACAAGCATCAAAGAAGCACTGCTTGAGATTGCCAATAACGACCAGGCCGGCAAGGCCGCACGCTATGCAACAGCTACAATTAAGAAGGTTGAGGATTTCGAGCTGGCACTGGAAGTAAGCAAAACAGTGAAGCTCCAGAACGAGCAATTGAAAAAGACCATGGACGGAATAGATAAGACGCGTTCCACAAAACTTTTAGAAGTGAAGGATATGGGCAAATACGCGGTTATAGGAGTGCTCGAGAATTTCATGACCTACGGTCCAGGACACTACAGGATAGTTGATGAATCAGGCGTAACCATCTGTACCGCTTTTCCGGGCGAACAGGCATCAGGGAGGAACTTTGATGCACTTATCGGCAAGAAAGTCGGGCTGATCGGCAAAATTGAACCGTACAAGCAGACCGCCGGGGCACTGGTAAGATTTAATGAGGTAGTGGGCCTTGAATAACCGGCTCATCTCGGAATAACACTCTATACAGAATAGACAAAAGTCGCGTCGTTTCCGGCGCGACTTTTTTATTGGAAAAAACCAATCCCAAAAAACTTTCGTCCTATTTAACCTTGTCCGAATCTATATCTACAAATCCATGAATCGTTTGTCCGCTCTTCCGGGAACAGGTATAACATCGTCCGGCGGAGCTGCAACATTACCTTTCTCGAAATCGCCCGCCGCCGGCTTTACAGTAAGATTGTACCACTGCCCGTCTTCGTCGTTCAGGTCGGACCACCTGACAACGTTACCTGTGTAAGCAGAAATTCGGCCCATAATAGCAGTCAGTGTCGATTCGGCAACGTTGCGGGCTTCGTTGATCGGTTTTTCTTCAAGGATGCTTTTGAGCAAATCGATATGCTCCTGAACATACGGGTCATCATGCACGGAAAAGTCCGGAACATCGATATTTTTACTCGAATCCATATTACTGCCGTCGCCCCAGGTCGAGCCTTCGCTGCCGACAAAATGCTCGGTGGCCCTGTTGTAGCAGCCGGAAATCTGCCTGCACATACTGTGGATGTGCAGGTCGTCGGCGTAATCGTACTGAATGCTGAAGAAATCATACTGGTTGCCGGTCTTTCGACGGGCGCGCCCGCCTACTCCAAGGGCCCTGATTGGCGGATGTCCGATGAACCAGTTGGCAATGTCGATATTATGCACATGCTGCTCGACGATGTGGTCACCTGACATTTCCATAAAGTTGACCCAGTTCCGCACAAGGTAGTCCGCATCTGTTTCGCCCGCCCGCCGTGTATTGATAAACGGTATATTTCCACACCACCAGACATAGCCGCCCCGAATCTTTCCGATAGCCCCCTTTTGCACAGCATAAGCGGCCTTTAGGTAATTACTCTGGTGACGGCGCTGGGTACCGGCTACTACTCCGAGGCCTTTTGTTTTGGCCAGCTCGCCGGCCTCGATAATCTTGCGCGCGCCCGGCGGGTCAACGGCCACAGGTTTTTCCATAAAGACATGCTTACCGGCGTTGATCGCGGCTTCGAAATGCAAAGGGCGGAAATTCGGCGGCGTAGCCATCAGCACAACTTCCGCATCGGTTTCCAGAAGTTTATGATAAGCATCGCCACCCCCAAAACATCTTGTAGCAGGGACATTATACTCTTGGCCGATTCGCTCGGCCTTGTTTTTGAACCAGTCGGCTGCGGCAACAACTTCGAGCTCCAGACCGTCGATTTGCTTTGCCGCATCCATGCAGTTACCCAGAGCGCCACTACCTCGGCCGCCACATCCAATCAGGGCAACCTTCAGTTTCCTCGGAGCCGATGCGGCAAAGAGAACGGTTTCACCGGCCATGACCGCCGCTACGCCCGTCGCCGAAGTCCTGAGAAAACTACGACGCGTGATCCGGTTCGTTGTTGTTACCAATTTCTTATTCATAATTATTTCCTTTCGCTGGATCGCCTTTCATTGAATTTACCGATTTACAGTTTTTTCAGGCCTTCTTGAATGCGGTCCATTTCTGGTTGCTCCTGGTGCTTGCCAAAACAGTCTCAATAAAGAGCATTCCGCGCAGCCCGTCGTTGACATCGGGAAAATCCAGCACAAGCGGGTCGGCTTTCGTTCTCGTCAATCTCGCCCGAACGGTATCGGCGAAGTTGCAGTAAATATTGGCAAAGGCCTCGAAGAAGGCCTCTGGATGGCCGAACGGCAGGCGTGTCGCACGACCGGCGGCCGGGCTTTTCGCACTTACATAGTCATTCCCGCGGCGCCAAACCTGCACGGGCCCGTCCGGCACTTTTACATAGAGATAATTTGGATGCTCCTGATGCCATTCGAGAGCTTTTTCTTCGCCGTAAACCCAGATGGCCAGATTGTTCTCCTCGCCTATCGAGACCTGGCTGGCGTGCAGAACGCCCCTGGCGCCGTTATTGAAACGCAAAAGTACATTGCCGTCGTCATCAAGCTTCCGCCCTTTTACGAAAATCGTCAAATCGGCGCAGAGATGAGTAATTTTCAATCCCGTTATATATTCGGAGAGATTCTCTGCGTGCGTTCCGATGTCACCCATGCACCCGGCGCCGCCGCTCTGCTTCGGGTCGGTCCGCCAGGCCGCCTGCATACTGCCGGTTTTCTCAACGGCCGTGGACAGCCAGCCCTGCGGATACTGTACGACAATCTTGCGAATCTTTCCCAGTTCCCCGCCGCGCGCCATCTCACGCGCCAGCTTGACCATCGGATAACCGGTATAGTTATGCATCAGAGCGAACACTTTGCGGGACTTACCGACAATTTTCTTCAGCTCTTTGGCTTCTTTGACATTGAACGTCATCGGCTTTTCACACATCACATGGAAGCCGGCATTGAGAAAATCTCTTGCTATGGGAAAATGCCAGTTGTTCGGCGTCGTTATAGAAACAAAATCGATCCTCTCGCCCTCGGGCAACTTCAACTCCTGTTCTATCATCTGCTGATATGTTCCGTACACACGTTTGCGATCAAGCAAAAGCTCTCGTCCCATTTGTTTGGATTTGCGAGGATTAATATCGAACGCCCCCGCCACAAGCTCGATACCCCCGTCCATACGGGAGGCCTTGCGATGTACTTCACCAATAAACGCTCCCGGCCCGCCGCCGACCATTCCCATTTTTAACTTTCTATCGAGTGCCATGCCTGCTCCTTTCACTAAAAATATGCCCAAAAAAGCTTCGTGTTTTAAGGTGATGTTTTAATAACCCACAAATGTAACGAAAACCGGTACGCTACGCAAGGTTCTATTGGCAATAAAAATAAAAAGCAAAATATCACCAAAAAACCTCCATTTTGGAAATCCTGAAAAGTCAGTCTCGAAAATGGTTGAACACAAGGTACAAATCAGGTAGGCTTAAAAATCCCATAGCTCAATGATAGCCGGAGCAGGGACAAAAAAGGTTAAATTTTAAAGTTCTGCAGGAGACAAAAACAAATGGCGAAACTAAGTGCATTTGCCGACGAAGTAACCGACGATTTCACCGAGCAGGTCAAATATCTCGCCGCCGAACGCGTTGGTTTCATCGAGCCGCGCTTTATCAATAAGAAAAATATCATGGACCTGACGAAAAACGAGCTCAATGAAGCGAAAAAGATGATTCAGGATCACGGCCTGAAGGTAAGCGCCATCGGCTCGCCTATAGGCAAGGTCCGGCTCGACGAACCTTTCGGGCCGCACCTGGACAAATTCAAACACGCCATCGACCTGGCGGTTTTCTTCGAGACCCCGTTCATAAGAATGTTCAGCTATTACGCGCCCGAAGGCAAAAACATCGACGACTACCGCGACCGGGTCATGGAAAGAATGGCGGCCAAGACCGAGCTATTAAAGAACGTTGATGTCACTATGGTGCACGAAAACGAAGCGCATATCTACGGCCATACCGCCCAAAACTGCGTCGAGATTATCGAGACCGTTGATTCGCCGAAACTCCGGCTGGTCTATGACCCCGCCAACTTTGTCTGGGGCGAAAAAATCACGGATAATATCGAAAGCTGCTGGCCTGTTATGAAACCTTATGTCGTCCATGTTCATATCAAGGACTGGAAGCTCGGTGCAAAGGACGTAGGCAGTATCCCCGGAGAAGGCCACGGCCAAATCAAGGAGCTGCTCGCCGAGCTTGCCGCAGCCAACTACGAAGGCTGCCTGACGATGGAACCGCACCTGAAGGTTGGCGGTCAATTCGGCGGCTCAACCGGACCGGAGCTGTTCTCGAGGGCTATCGAGGCGGTACGAGAACTCGCCGACGAGGTGGGCCTTAGCTGCGATTGATTTGACACAGAAAGGAAGACGGATATGAAAACCTGGAATTTTGGAATAATAGGCGCCGGACTAATCGCCGATTTTCACGCAAGGGCCATTGGTGACATTCCCAACGCAAAGCTGGTCGGCTGCTGCGACAAAATAGCCGACAGGGCCGAGAAGCTCGCGAATAAATACGGCGTCCGCGCTTTCGATGACTATCGGCAAATACTCGAGGCCAACGAAATTGATATTGTCACGATAGCCACGCCGAGCGGTTTTCACGCCGAGCCGACCATCGCCGCCGCCGAGGCGGGCAGGCACGTAATATGCGAAAAGCCGCTGGAGATTACCTTAGAGCGTATCGACGCCATGATCGAGGCACACGAAAAGGCCGGCACATATTTAGGCGGCATATTCCCCTACCGCTTCAATGATATGATGACACCTGTCAGGCAGGCGATAAATTCCGGGCGACTCGGCACGATAAGTTACGCCGGGATATATGTCCCCTGGTGGCGGACGGACGATTACTACAAAGACTCATGGCACGGCACATGGAAGCTGGACGGAGGCGGCGCGCTGATGAACCAGTCCATACACATGGTCGATATGCTCTGTGATTTAATGCCGCCGGTCGAATCGGTGCAGGCATTCACGGCGGCGCTCGGTCATAAAATCGAGACCGAAGACACCGCGACCGCTGCGGTTCGTTTCTCCAACGGCGCTTTGGGAATTATCTACGGCACTACCGCCTCTTACCCGGGACAGTTCAGGCGCTTCGAAGTCACCGGAACGAAAGGCACTATCATAAACGTGGAAAACAGCATTACCGTCTGGCAGTTCGCCGATGAACGGCCGGAAGATAAGGACATCCTCGACAGGTTCGGCCAAATCGAAGGCGGCGGCGGTGTCTTCGACCCGGCGGCAATCTCGTACGAAAATCACACGCGAAATTTCAAGGCGTTTCTCGAAGCGCTCGAGGCCGGCAAAAAATTCCAAATAGACGGACGCGAAGCCCGCAAGGCGGTCGAGGTAATTCTGGCGATATATAAATCCGCCAAAGAGCAGCGACCGGTTTTGCTGCCGTTATAATAACTCAAGGAACAAGATAAGCTGCACTGTTTTTCTCGCATGTGCTATTGTCATGCCTGCTATCTTGTCATTACTGCAAAAAACCGAAATCTTAATTTCTAAATCCGAAACAAGCACTAATTACCAAAATTTAAAATCCAAAACGTTTCGGTCATTATTCAATTTGAAATTTGGATTTGTTTCAGATTTCGGATTTAGTGTTTCGGATTTATTTTAAAAGCTCTGCCAGGCTATTGAGATATTCTTCCACGTTCGTGTAGCCGTTTGCGTCCGCATCCTCGGCGCCATCGGTCCCGTCTTTGGGATTCAAGCCGTGCTGCTTCTCCCACTCATCGGGCATGCCATCGCCGTCACTGTCAGTAGGCGCCGGGGCGCTTTTCAAATCCGGCCAGCCGCCGACTTCCTTCTGGCTATTTATGATACGGCCTTTGCCGCTTTTAACCTGTTCAACAATCCGCAGGTCCACAGCGTCCCGTCGATGCAGACTCGCACCGCCATGCTGCAATACATCACGATAGGCATCCTTTGCATCCTGCATCATAATCGGCCCTGTCTCGAACGGCTCAGACTGCTTGTATGCAGCAACTTGCGATGCGTCCCATTCGCCGAAGTCCACCACAGACCAGGTGTCATCCGGCAGTTTATGGTTGTAATAATTACCGGCGAAGTAACCCCTGTTGTAAGGCGAGCCTTCCTGATAGGCTATGCCGGAAGAGACGGAGTTCGGGCCCGGCACAAGATAATTGCCGACATAATTAAGCTTAGTGACAGTGTCCCTATCGGCGTTGTAGCCGGCATGTGAGCCGCCCCAGTTGTAGATGACGTTGTTGCGGAAATCCAGCAGCAGGCCGTTCGGGTCCTCATCGTGCGGATTGGAAAAATCGTAATTACCGGGACGCGGATTGCGCCCGCGGTTGTCGGCGTAAAGATTATGGTGATAGCTGTAGCGGACGCCGCGACTGCCGCGTATCAACGACCCGAAGCCGTGATCCTTCGGATTCAGCGCCTCGGTAATAAAGCACCACTGCACCGTCAGGTCGCTAATTACCGGCCAGTGCGTCGATGAAGAAAGCACCTCGTCCAGGCCCCAGCTTGCCGAGCAGTGGTCGATAATGATATGATGCCCAACCGATATAGTAACGGCATCGCCGGCTTGCCCCTCGTCGCCCAGACGGCATCGCAGATAGCGAACAACGACATGATCCGCCCTGACTTCCAACGTCCCGTTACGCAGGCATATCCCGTCACCCGGTGCACTCTGTCCGGCGATGGTTATAAAAGGATTGGCGATTTCCAGACTCTTTTCGAGCATAATCGTGCCGGAGATATCGAACACAACGATACGCGGCCCTTCGGCCTCAATCGCCTCGCGCAAACTGCCTGGGCCGCTGTCATCCAGTGTAGTTACATGATAAACCTTTCCGCCCCGTCCTCCTTTGGACCAGGCTCCGAACCCCTCGGCCCCGGGAAAGGCCTTAATCGAGGCCGGCTCTTGCCCCGGCGAAGAAGCTTCAGGCCATAGCCGGGCGGCCCCCAAAACTGGTTGTAATGTCAGTAGTACACTAAGCAGTATCGAACAGACTAACTTTTTCACGACGTTTCCTTTCAACGATAGATAAACAAAGCTTCCGACCTCATTCATACCACTACCGCCCTTCTCTGTCAATCACTTCTCATCCGAGGCTACCTGTTATATATAGTGACACTTGGGATTTTATAATCCCGGAGAGGTAAAAAATTGTCGTATGGTTGAAATTTTGTGATTTGTGTTTTATTCTATAAAACAGGCTTCACAAGATCCCATTATTGGTTTGCCTCGATTCGAGCCAGAAATATTTCTATCAGGGAAACTAGGGACAGTCACGAATAGACTTCAATTGACTCTTCAACAAAATTTATAGTAATCCGTCAGTATAGCAAATAAAGGCAAAAGACATTTCCAAAATTAAGCCTTATATTTCTAATTTTTTGATTCTGTATTCTTAACAGTAAAGGCTTTTGTCCCTGGTCTTTGTGATTTAAACTTGCTTAAATCCAGTTCTTCTTCTGATATCCTATATCGCTCTCGAAATCGGGGCGGTATATCCGAAAGTATTTGTTTTGATCTATAGGCGTAACAACTATCTGGCCATCTTTTGATGATTTCCCGACAATTGGTTACCATCAAGATGAAACCAGTCGTTGGCAATCTGCCGTTGCTACGCCCAGGAACAGCCACATTCAGCAATCTTTCAGCTTCCTTTGTATCTTGTTCGGAAAGCTCCTTAAAATATAATGTGGCCGATTTAGCTATTGTTTCATTTTGTTCCTGTTGTTTTTGGTGCGAAAGCGATCCTTTGTCCCGAGAATCCACATCTTCCGGTTTAGCTAAATACCTTTGCTTATCTTCTTCGACTTGGTCGAAAAAAGCCTTCGTATTAGCAGATTCTAATTCAAGTGATAAGATGGCAGAATTGATATTTATGAATTTAGTAGGTTCAAGCCATTCTTTTATTATCTCGTTGTGAATTGGATCTTCTTGATTAATTTGCCTTATGTTTTGATCATTGTAAATTGTTGTGTAACCAGGATAAAACCACCGATTCGTGCGAGGATCGCGACCAAACATGTATTTACCCTTTCGAATTCCAAAATGCAGA
>Ga0315548_1000329_pt1 | contig 44400 bp, 40 predicted proteins | sample SalMarSW160110MG_2_FD_202540 | JGI IMG/M metagenome (GOLD analysis project Ga0315548, IMG submission 202540) | Salt marsh sediment microbial communities from the Plum Island Ecosystem LTER, Massachusetts, United States - Salt Marsh Sediment SW1601-110 ... | reverse complement strand
GAGGGACGAGGTGGTTATTATGGATATGGAGGCCGGGGTGGAGCATCTGGGGCGGGCCACCGCCAGAGCGGTAGATAGACTGATTGTGGTGGTGGAGCCGAGCCGGCGCAGCGTTGAGACTGCCCGCAGAATCAAAAAGCTGGCCGAGGAGATTAATCTGCATAATATCGCCGCCGTGGGCAGCAAGGTGCACAGCCAGGCCGAGCGGGAGTTTCTGACCGCAAGCTTACCCGATTTTGAGTTCCTCGGTTTTCTTCCCTATGAGCAGGCTTTAGTTGACGCTGATATGGCCGGACGGCCCCTCTTCGAAGCTAGCCCCAGGATTGTCGATGAAGTCAGGAATATCTATCGGGCCCTGTTAGCGACTGCTCAGGCATGAGCGTTTTAATTTAAAAGTCGTTAAATTTAACAAGGAGGTTGCAGTGGCTTACGACGCAACAAAGTTGAAGGACTGGCAAATTTCCGAGGCGGCTGAGGAGAACATGCCCGCCCCCGACCAGTGGCGGGAGAGGCTGAACCTGCAGAAGGAAGAGGTTATCCCCTACGGCCGGTTGTGCCGGCTCGACTTTCTCAAGATTATGGAGCGTCTGAAGAGTAAAAAGGATGGCAAGTACATCGAGGTGACCGCCATTACCCCCACCCCGCTGGGGGAGGGGAAGAGCACCACCGCAATGGGTATCCTGGAAGGGATGGGTAAGCGCGGTCTGAATGTGGGCGGCTGTATACGCCAGCCTTCGGGCGGGCCGACGATGAATATCAAGGGCACCGCCGCCGGCGGCGGCAACGCCCTGCTTATCCCCATGACCGAGTTCTCACTGGGGCTTACCGGCGACATCAACGATATTATGAACGCCCACAACCTGGCCATGGTGGCCCTCACCTCCCGGATGCAGCACGAGCGTAACTACGATGACGAGCAGCTGGCCCGGCTTACCCGGATGCCCCGCCTCAACATCGACCCCACCCGGGTGGAGATGGGCTGGATTATGGACTTCTGTGCCCAGAGCCTGCGTAATATCGTCATCGGCCTGGGCGGGCGTATGGACGGCTTCACCATGCAGTCCAAGTTCGGCATCGCCGTAAGCAGCGAGCTGATGGCGATGCTCTCCATTGTGCGTGACCTGGCCGACCTGCGGGAGAGGATGAACAATATCACCGTTGCCTATGACAGGAAGGGCAAGCCCATCACCACCGGCGACCTTGAGGTGGGCGGCGCCATGACCGCCTGGATGCGCAACACCATCAACCCCACCCTGATGTGCACCGTGGAGTACCAGCCCTGCATGGTTCACGCCGGTCCCTTCGCCAATATCGCCGTCGGCCAGTCTTCCATCATCGCCGACCGCATCGGCCTGAAGCTATTTGACTACCACGTCACCGAGAGCGGCTTTGCCGCCGACATCGGCTTCGAGAAGTTCTGGAACGTAAAGTGCCGCTACAGCGGCCTCAAGCCCCACGTATCGGTGCTGACCACCACCATAAGGGCGCTCAAGATGCACGGCGGTGGGCCTAAAGTGGTCGCCGGAATTCCGCTGCCCGATGCCTATACCAAAGAAGATCTCAAGACCCTGGAGAAGGGCCTGCCCAATATGCTGCACCACATCAATACCATCAGGACTTCGGGCATCAACCCGGTGGTCTGCATCAACGCCTTCCATACCGATACCAAGGCGGAGATAGCAATGGTGAGGAAGGCGGCTGAGGCCGCCGGCGCCCGCTGTGCTTTGTCCACCCACTGGGCCGACGGCGGCGACGGTGCCCTTGAGCTGGCCGACGCCGTCAAGGACGCCTGCGAGGAGGGGAACAAATTCAAGTTCCTCTATCCTAACGAGATGAAACTGAGGCAGAGGGTGGAGAAAATCGCCAAGGTGGTCTATGGCGCCGACGGCGTGGCCTGGACTCCCGAGGCGGAGGCCAAGGCCAAGAAATTTGAGGAAGACCCCAAGTACGATGAATACGCCACCATGATGGTCAAGACCCACCTGAGCCTTACTCACGACCCCACCCTTAAAGGGGTGCCCAAGGGATGGAATCTGCCCATACGCGACGTATTAATTTACTCCGGGGCCAAGTTCCTCTGCCCGATGGCGGGGACTATCAGCCTGATGCCGGGTACCTCCTCCGACCCCGCCTTCAGAAGGGTTGATGTCGACGTCAAGACGGGCAAGGTCTCCGGGTTATTCTAGGTTTAAGGAGTGCTGTTTGAGCTTTAATATTGCCGTAGCCGGAAAAGGCGGCACCGGGAAGACCTCACTGGCCAGCCTGGTTATCCGTTACCTGCTTAAAAAGGGTGCCGGGCCGATTCTGGCTATTGATGCCGACCCCAACGCCAACCTGGGGGAGAGTCTAGGACTTGACATAAAACAGACGGTTGGCTCTTTAATTGCCTCTTTCAACGAGGAGAAGATAAACATTCCTCCCGGCATGACCAAGGAGGCCTACCTGGATATCAAGCTGAACGAGGCTGTAGTTGAGGCCAAGAATATTGACCTGGTGACCATGGGAAGAGGGGAGGGGCCGGACTGCTACTGCTACCCCAACGTTATCCTGAGGAAATTCGCCGATACCCTCTCCGGGAACTACCCCTACATGGTCATGGATAACGAGGCGGGGATGGAGCACCTTTCGCGGCGGACCACCCAGAACGTTGACGAGCTGCTGCTGGTTTCCGACCACTCGGTGAAGGGGGTCAGGACCCTGGCCCGGATAAAGGAGCTGGTGGCTGAGCTAAAGCTTGAGGTGAAGCGGCAGTCGGTGCTCATCAACCTGGTCCCCAACGGTATTTCTCCGGTGGTGGCCGGAGAAATGAAAAAACTGGGCATCGAGGCTGCCGCCGTAATACCACTGGATGACGAAATATACCAGTATGACCTGAAGCTAAAGCCGCTGCTTGACCTGCCCGATAGCTCGAAGGCGGTGCAGGCAGTTGATAGTCTGATGACCAACCTTCTCGGTGTAAAGGAGGGAAAATGACGGCACAACTCATTAAAGGCGCTGAGGTAGCCGCCCAGATACGCGAGGAACTGAAAAAAGAGATTGCCGGGCTTAAAGCCAAGCACAACGTCGTGCCCGGTCTGGTCACGGTGCTGGTCGGGGCCGACCCGGCCTCGCAGGTCTACGTCGGCGCCAAGGAGAAGACCTCCAAAGAGCTGGGTATCTACTCGGAGAGGTACGACCTCCCCGAGAAGACCACCCAGCAGGAGCTCCTCAAGTTGATTGACAAGCTCAACAAAGACCCCAAGATTAACGGTATCTTAGTGCAGCTGCCCCTGCCCAAACACCTCAACGAGGAGGAAGTCCTCTACGCCATCGACCCCAAGAAGGACGTTGACGGCTTCCACCCGGTAAACGTGGGCAAGCTGATGATAGGCGAGCCGGACTATATGCCCTGCACCCCGGCCGGCATCCAGCAGCTTTTAATCCGCTCCGGCACCCAGATTGAGGGCGCCGAGGTGGTGGTGGTCGGGCGGAGCAACATCGTGGGCAAGCCCATCGCCAACATCTTACTGCAGAAGGCGCCGGGGGCCAACGCCACCGTCACCGTCTGCCATACCAAGACCCGCGATATCGCCTTCCATACCAAGAGGGCCGATATACTGATTGTGGCCGCGGGCCGGCCCAAATATGTCACCGCCGATATGGTCAGCGATGGGGTTGTCGTCATTGATGTGGGCGTGAATGAAATCGGCAGGACGGCCGAGGGCAAGAGAATCTTAGCCGGCGATGTCGATTTTGAGGCGGTCAAGGAAAAGGCCAAGGCCATTACCCCGGTTCCGGGCGGGGTAGGGCCGATGACCATAACCATGCTGATGATGAACACGGTCAGGGCGGCCAAAGTCGCCGCCGGCCTGACCTAGGAGGTAGACAGGTGGAATATAAGATTGAGAAAAAGAAGGCGCCGGGCCGGGATGAGGTGGAGGTGCTGGGCGCCACCTTCGAGGAGGGCAAGCCCGAGGGTGAGGATTTGGGGAAGTGGCGGCAGAAACTGGCCAGCCGGGAGGAGAAGCTCAGATACCTTCAGAACGGCGAGCGCTACTGGTTCAGCGAAGAGTGGTTCGGCAGCGAGAAGCGGAAGAACCCGGCTTAAATTAAGGAGGGAGCAAAATGGCTTTTGAAATCCCTAAGACCGCCTATAGCGGAAAAATCAGAGAGATAAAGCTGGGCAGCGGTGACAAAGCGGTAACCGTTGGCGGCGAGACCTCCTACCCGTTTTACCTATTCGAGGGGGAGATGCCTCACCTGCCCCGGATAGCCATGGAGGTCTGGGACATGCCTCCTGAAGGCTGGGCGCCGGCCGCCCTGGAGCCGTTTAAGGGGGTGACCGAAGACCCGGCCGCCTGGGCCAAGAAGTGCGTTACTGACTACGGCGCCGAGATGGTCTGCCTGCAGCTTGTCAGCACCGACCCCAACGGCCAGAACCGGGGTGCCGATGAGGCCACCGCCGTGGCCAAGAAGGTGGCCGACGCCGTCGATGTCCCCCTGATTGTCTGGGGAACGGCCAACCACGATAAGGACACCGAGGTATTGCGTCAGGTAGCCGAGGCCTGCCAGGGGAAAAATTTAATTATAGGGCCGGTTGAGGAAGGTGACCATAAGAAGATTGGCGCCGCCGCTATCGGCTACCACCACACCGTGGGTGCCTCGACGCCGATAGATATCAACCTGGCCAAGCAGCTTAATATACTGCTGGGCAACCTGGGGGTACCTGACGATTTGATTATAATGGACCCAACTGTTAGTTGCATCGGCTACGGCATTGAGTACTGTTACTCGGTGATGGAGCGGATGAGAATGGCAGGACTAACCCAGCAGGACGATAAACTGCAGTACCCTCTTATCTGCAACATCTCCAAGGAAGCCTGGAAGACCAAGGAGGTGCATCTGGCCGACGACGAGCTTAATATGGGGGATGCCAGAAAGCGGGGAATCCTGCTGGAGGCGATGTCAGCTATGGTTCTGGCTGTAGCTGGCGGGGATGTGCTGGTTATGAGGCATCCCGAGGCAATAAAGCTGGTTAGGGAGATGATAACCGAACTAACGGCTTCCTGAAATAATAGACATTAGGAAGAGGTGACAAGGATGACAGAGGAGAAGGAAAACAAGAGTATTGACCAGACTAGCCTTGAGCTGATAAAAAAAGCAGCTAAAGACGGGGTAAACACCGTTTTTGACCGGGCTGATGCGATGAGGCCCTGCCCTATAGGGGCCGTGGGCAGTTGCTGTAAGCACTGCGGTATGGGACCCTGCCGGGTGCCACTACCCAAGGGTAAGGAGGAGACCCCCGAGGAGAAACAGAAGCGAAGGGGAATTTGTGGGGCTACCGCCGAGACTATTGCTGCCCGTAACTTTATCCGCATGGTGGCCGGTGGGGCGGCCGCCCACTCCGACCACGGTCGGGGGGTGGCTGAGCTTTTCCTGGCGGTGGCCAGAGGCAAGGCGCCAGGCTACGAGATAAAAGATGAGCAGAAGCTGCTGCAGCTGGCTCTGGACTGGGGCATTGAAATCGGCGAACGCAGCAATAACGAGATAGCCGCCGATATTGGCCAAAAGGCGCTGGATGAGTTCGGCAAGCAGGAAGGCGAGTTGATAACCTTGAGGAAGGCGCCATTAAAGCGCCAGGAGCTCTGGCGGAAGCTGGGGGTTGCCCCAAGGGGCATAGACAGAGAAATAGTGGAGATAATGCACCGCACCCATATCGGGGTTGACCAGGACTACAAAAGCCTGCTACAGCAGGGGGTCAGGGCAGCTATCGGTGATGGCTGGGGCGGCAGTATGATTGCCACCGAGCTCCAGGACATACTGTTCGGCACCCCGGCCCCGGTTTTGGGCAAGGCAAACCTGGGGGTGCTCGAAGAGGACGAGGTCAATATCATCATTCATGGTCATGAGCCGCTGCTCTCCGAGATGATTGTGGCCGCGGCCCAAGAGAAGGAGATGATAGAGCTGGCCAAGTCCAAGGGGGCCAAGGGGATAAACCTGGCCGGCATGTGCTGCACCGCCAACGAGATACTGATGCGCCACGGAGTGCCTATCGCCGGTAATTTCCTGCAGCAGGAACTGGCCATAGTCACCGGGGCGGTGGATGCCATGGTGGTGGACGTACAGTGCATTATGCAGTCCATACAAACTGTAGCTGAGTGCTACCATACCAAGATTATCACCACCTCGCCAAAAGCTAAGATTACCGGTGCTACTCATATTGAGTTTGACGAGCACGACGCCCTGAAGTCAGCGCGGGAGATAGTTAAAACGGCTATCGAGAACTTCCCTAACCGGAAGCCAGGCGTTTATATCCCTGGCAAGTCAACTGACCAGATTGCCGGTTTCAGCCACGAGACCATCAACTACCTGCTGGGCGGTCTTTTCCGGGCTTCATACCGGCCGTTGAATGATAACATCATCAACGGCAGGATAAGAGGGGTGGCCGGGGTGGTCGGCTGTAACAACGCCCGGGTCAAGCACAATGAGGGCCATGTCAATATGGTCAAGGAGCTTATCAAGAACGATGTGCTGGTGATTACCACCGGCTGCAATGCTATCGCCTGCGCCGAGGCCGGTCTGATGGTCCCCGAAGCCGCCAGGGAGTTTGCCGGGGAGGGGCTGGCCGAGGTCTGCGAGACGGTGGGCATACCGCCGGTGTTGCACATGGGCTCCTGCGTTGATAACAGCCGCATCCTGATAGCGGCTACTGCCATGGTTAAGGACGGCGGCCTGGGCGACGACATCAGCGACCTGCCGGTAGCCGGGGCGGCACCGGAATGGATGAGCGAGAAGGCCATCTCCATCGGCCAGTACTTCGTCGCCTCCGGCGTCTACACCGTGTTCGGCGTTACCTGGCCCACCACCGGCAGCAAAGAGGTGACCGATTACCTGTTCAAGGACTTCGAAGACATGTACGGCGGGATGTGGGACTTTGAGCCCGACCCGCTTAGAGCCGCCCACCTTATGATTGCCCACATCGATAAGAAGCGCAAGGCTCTGGGTATTGACAAGGCCAGAGAAAGAGTGCTCTACGATATGGATATGAGGCGGGGACTGGAATAAAGAAACTATAACCTGGAGAGGGGGGTTATTAGATATGTCCAAGATTATTGCCTCGGCAGCGATTAGGGGTGCTTATAAGATCGTGGACCAGGCCGAGAAAAAGTGGCAGGAGGCAATGGATAAGTTTGGCGCGGGTGAGCCGGTGGGCTTTCCCAATACTGCCTACTACCTGCCGGTAATCTACGGTATTATGGGCGCCAAGGTGGAGAAGCTGGGCGATATGGAGCCGGTGCTGAAAAAGTGCAAGGCTCTTTTGCCGCCGCCGGTGAGAGAGGAGCACCCATTGCCCTACCTGGCGCCAGCCCTTGACGCCGGTATGGTCACCTTCTTTGCCGAGGAGCTGATAGAGGCCATAAGGTACCTGGAGCAGCCTGACTTTTACGTCAAGGGGGAAGACCCTACTGATGATAATATCTGGCTGGGTGCTGCCGACGATGTCATCCTGAGAAAGAGGGGGGTGGAGTTCGTTGACGGCACCGCCCCCGGTTTTGCCGCCATCGTCGGGGCAGCCCCGACCAGCAAGATAGCTGCCAGTATTGCCCAGGAACTACAGCAGAAGAACCTCTACGTGTTTATGGCTTCCGAGTATAACGGCCAGAGATTCGCTGAGCAACTGTTGGAGGAGGGAGTGCAGATTGGCTGGCCGACCCGGCTGGTCTCCTTCGGTCCTGATATCAGCGCCGCCGTCTTCGCTATGGGCTTTGCCACCAGGGCGGCCATGTCCTTCGGTGGTATCGGCCCCGGAGATTTCAGAAAAATCCTCATCTATAACAAAGACCGCATCTTTGCCTTTGTTCTGCCCATGGGCTTTGTTACCGACGAGTGGTACGCCAACGCCGCCGGTGCCGTTAACTGGGGCTTCCCCACCATCGCTGATACCCCCATACCTGAGATCCTGCCTACCGGTATCTGCACCTATGAGCATGTCGTCTCTAACGTCCCCCACGATAAGCTGGTCTCCCGGGCGGTGGAGGTGAGAGGGCTTAAAGTTGCCGTGGCCGAGGTACCGGTGCCGGTTGCCTACGGTCCCGCCTTTGAGGGGGAGAGGGTGCGGAAGGATGATATCTTCCTGGAGTGCGGCGGCGGGCGGACCCCGATGGTTGAGTGGGTTACCAGCAAGCGGATGGACGAGGTGGAGGACGGCAAGGTCGAGGTTATCGGCCCGGAGATAGACGATGTCACCCCCGGCTCCCGGCTGCCGATGGCTATCGCTGTTGAGGTTGCCGGCCGGGAGATGCAGGAGGACTTTGAGCCCATCCTGGAGAGGCAGGTTCACCACCTGCTAAACTACGCCCAGGGAGTGATGCACATCGGGCAGCGGGATATCGCCTGGATACGGGTGGGCAAACAGGCGATGGAGAAGGGCTTTAAGTTACACCATATCGGCGATATTCTTCACGCCAAGCTGCACCAAGATTTCGGCCGGATATTTGATAAAATACAGGTGAAGATATATACCGAGGAAGACAAAGTAAATGAGGTAATGGAAAAGGCAAGGACAACCTATGCCGCTCGGGATGCCCGAATTGAGGGGATGACTGATGAAACTATCGACACCTACTACTCGTGTACTCTGTGTCAGTCCTTTGCCCCGAACCACGTTTGTGTTATCACCCCGGAGAAAACCGGGCTTTGCGGCTCCTATAACTGGATGGACTGTAAAGCGGCTTATGAGATTAATCCCACCGGACCAAATCAGCCGGTGGAAAAGGGGGAGATCCTCGATGCCAAGCTGGGGCAGTGGAAGGGCGTGAACGAGTTTATCTATAAGGCTTCCCGCGGAAACCTAGACCATTATAATATGTACAGCATAGTCAATGACCCCTGGACTACCTGCGGCTGCTGCGAGTGCATCGCCGCTGTCCTGCCCCTGTGCAACGGGGTGATGACGGTTAACCGGGAATATACCGGAGAGACCCCCTGCGGGATGAAGTTTACCACTCTGGCCGGGACTGTCGGCGGAGGCATTAGCACCCCGGGCTTTGTTGGTCATGGTAAGTACAATATCTGCCAGAGAAAATTCATCATGGCTGATGGTGGCATAAAACGTCTGGTATGGATACCCAAGTCGCTCAAAGAGGAGATTGCCGACCGGCTTAAGGCGCGGGCTGAGGAGATTGGCATTCCAAGTTTGCCCGATATGATTGCCGATGAGACGATAGGCACCACCGAGGAAGAGATTCTCCCCTTCCTGCAGGAGAAGGGCCACCCCGCCCTTGAGATGGACCCACTACTGGGCTAGGGACTAACCCCTGGCTTTACGGCGATAGAGATAACAGGCTGGGAAAGGAGGCTTTAGAATAATGGCGCTTACTGGTATAGAGATATTTAAGCTACTGCCCAAGACAAACTGTAAGGAGTGCGGCGACCCTACCTGTCTTGCCTTTGCCATGAAACTGGCCGCCGGTAAGGCGGAGCTTAGTGCCTGCCCCTATGTCTCCGAGGAGGCCAAGGCCAAGCTCTCCGAGGCATCGGCGCCGCCCATCCTGCCGGTTACCATCGGCGTTGGCGAGCGGGCGCTTAAAGTGGGCGGCGAGACGGTCATGTTCCGCCATGAGAAGAGGTTCGAGAACCAGCCCGGTCTGGCCCTCCTCATCAGCGACGGCATGGACGATGCCGAAGTAGGCCGCCGGCTGGGGAATTTTAAGCTACAGTATGAGCGGATAGGCCTTACCCTGCGCCCCGATTTGATAGCGGTAAAGAGTGACTCCGGTGATAAGGCCAAGTTCGCCGCTCTGGTGGGCAAGGTGAAGCAGGGCAGCGACGGCGGCCTTATCCTGATGAGCGATAACCCGGAGGTTATGGCCGCTGGGGTCGCGGCCTGCGCCGATAGAAAGCCGCTGCTCTACGCGGCTACCGAGGATAACTGGGAGAAGATGGCCGAGCTGGCCAAGGCCAACTCCTGCCCGCTGGCGGTTAAAGCCGATGGCCTGGAGAAGCTGGCCGGTCTTACCGAAAAGCTGACCGGGGCCGGGGTTAAGGCTATGGTGATTGATTCCGGCTCTAGAAAGCTGCGCCAGGCCTTCGAAGACCAGGTAATTATCCGCAGCGCGGCACTGGCCAAGAAGTTCCGCCCGCTGGGCTTCCCCACCATCGTTTTCCCCGGCGAGATGACCGACGACCCCTTGAAGGAGGCGGTCATCGCCGCTATCTTCGTGGCCAAGTACGGCGGGATTCTCGTCCTCTCCGATTTCTACGGGGAGAGCCTCTTCCCGCTGCTGGTGGAGCGGCTGAACATCTATACCGACCCCCAGCGGCCGCTGGCCACCACGGAGGGTATCTATGAGATTAACAGCCCCGACGAGAACTCGCCGGTGCTCATCACCTCCAACTTCTCCCTGACCTATTTCATCGTCTCCGGCGAGATAGAGTCCAGCCGCGTTCCCAGCTGGCTCCTGGTCAAGGACACCGAGGGGCTTTCGGTGATGACCGCCTGGGCGGCGGGTAAGTTCGTCGCCGATGCTATTGCCCCCTTCGTCAAGAAGTCCGGCATTGCCGATAAGGTCAAGCACCACAAGCTGATAATTCCGGGGTATGCCGCCGCCGAGAGCGGCGGCCTGGAAGAAGAACTATCGGACTGGGAGATTCAGGTTGGACCCAGAGATGGGTCCAACATACCGGCTTATCTAAAGACCTGGAAACCCTAAATACTAAGAGCCTTTAAAGGAGGAAATATGATCCTTATTGGCGAGAATCTGAACATAATATCCAAAACCATCGGCCCAGCGCTTAAGGAGAGGAACCCCGGGCCTATCCAGGAGCTGGCCAAGGCTGAGGCTGAGGCTGGTATTGATTATATTGACCTTAACATTGGTCCCGCCAGGAAGCGGGGAGATGAGTTAATGGAATGGGTGGTGAATACGGTGCAGGAGGTTACCGATAAGCCGCTATCGCTGGACACCACCAATCCGGTGGCTATGGAGGCGGGCTTAAAGGTATGTAAAAGCAGGGCACTGATTAACTCCATCTCCCTGGCCAGGATGGACGAGGAAATACCCCTGGTCAAGAGGTATGATGCTGAAATGATTGGGCTGCTCTGGGGCAGGGAGGGAATGCCCCGGGACGCCGCTGAGAGAGGCATGATAGCGGTTGAACTTATGTATAAGGCTAACGAGATGGGCGTCCCCAATGAGAATATCTGGTTCGACCCCATAGCTACCCCGGTGGTCAATATTGAGGCAAATCAGTCCAAACCCTGCCTGGAATTTATGAGCATGCTCCAGGATATTGCCCCTGGGTGTAAGTCTATCGTGGGTCTTTCTAACGTCTCTAATGGCGCTCCCACTCACCTCAGGCCCTATCTTAATCAGACCTATCTGATGATGCTTATGAAATACGGCTTATATTCGGCTATTGTTGACGCTTTTGACGCCGAGCTGATAGCCATCGCCCGCGGCCAGAGACCGGAGATTGTTGACCTGGTGCACCGGGTGATGGACGGCGAGAAACCCGCCCTGGCCTCTCTGGGCAAGGAGGAGGCCAAATACGCCAAGACGGTGCGGGTCCTTACCGGCGAGTCCCTTTATTCTCATTCCTGGCTTGAGGTATAGGCTAGAAAGGGAAAAATAGATGAGCCTGCAGCCGCTTTTTGAAGCCGGCAAGTTTGTAATCACCACCGAGGTCGGCCCGCCCAAGGGGACGGATATTACCGAGCTGGAGGAGGCGGCTGAGCTATTAAGGGGCAGGGTGGATGTGGCCAACGTCACCGACCAGCAGAGCTCGGTGATGAGGCTGGGCTCGCTGCCGGTCTGCCATATGCTCAAGGATAAGGGGCTCGACCCGGTATTCCAGATAACCTGCCGCGATAGGAACCGGCTGGCCCTGCAGTCCGACCTGTTGAGCGCCTGGGTGCTGGGCATTGAGAACGTGCTGGCCATCACCGGCGACCTGCCCGCCCTCGGCGACCACCCCCAGGCCAAGCCCGTCTATGACCTTGATTCTGTTCAGCTCCTTGAGGTGATAGGCAAGCTGAACGGGGGCCATGATATGGCCGGCAACGAGCTTAAAGGGAAGACCGATTTTTTCCCGGGGGCGGTGGTCAACCCGGGGGCCAACACCGAGGCCGCCCTTGAGCTGCAGATAATAAAGATGGAGAAGAAGATTAAGGCCGGCGCCCGCTTCTTCCAGACCCAGGCTATCTACGAACCGGAGTTGTTTGCCAAATTCATGAAAAGGGTGGGGGGCTTTAAAGTGCCGGTGCTGGCCGGCATAATACCGCTGAAATCAGCCGGTATGGCCCGGTTTATGAACAAGAACGTGGCCGGTATTTCTGTGCCGGAAAACCTGATTGAGAGGATGGCGGACACCGAAGACAAGGTAAAGACCGGCATAGAGATTGCCGCCGAGCTAATCAAGCAGCTTAAGGATATGTGCCAGGGGGTGCATATCATGGCTATCGGCTGGGAGAAGAAAGTCCCCCTGGTGCTGGATGCCGCCGGACTTTAACCCACCCCCAAGATTGTGGTATTCTATTAGGCAAAGTGAAAAATTCACTATCACTGCCCAACTATAAGAACTATGAATACGGCTACAGCCTTGCCTTTAAGCTGGCCGGTGAGCAGCTGGCCGGGGTCGATATAAAAGAGCAGTGCCGCAGGAGCGGCGCCGAATATAAGCGGGCCGGTTCTAAAGAGATAGTCACCGTTGAGTTCTTAAACCAGCCTTACCAGGTCACCCTGCCTGACGTTGATGTCTCGCGGGTAGATACTGAAGCCGAGGTCCCCGCCAGCGATAAGATTTTGATTTTACACTATTTAACCCTGGCCAGCGGCGTCCCCTTAAGCGGTAAGCTGATTGCCTTCCAGGAGCTCCCCGAGGGGGCCAGCTACCTGCGCACCTTTGCCAAGCGTTCAATTGAGCCTCTGGTCAAATATTTCAGCCCGGAGCCGGAGCGGCTGATAGAGTTGTCTGAAAGGCTGGGCGGCCAGAAAGTAGATTACGGCGATGCCGCGGTAAAAATCAACGGCTTCAAGATGGTGCCGGTAACCCTGGTGCTCTGGCGGGGCGACGAGGAATTTCCGCCCCGGGGCAATATATTATTCGACTCCACCATTGCTGAATATCTTTCCACCTATGATATAACCGTGCTCTGCGACGCCATTGTCTGGCGGCTGGTCAGGGCCCTGAGAGAAGGGGGTGCTAATGCCCGCTGAAGCCAGCGTCGCCGAGCAGGTGGACGAGATACTGGCCCACTACAGCGGCCAGAGCAGCGACCTCATCGCCATACTCCAGGAAGCCCAGGAGAGGTTCGGCTACCTGCCCGCCGAGGTGATGCAGCGGGTGGCCAGGTTCCTGCATCTGACCGATAACATGGTCTACGGGGTGAGCACCTTCTACGCCCAGTTCAGCTTTGTCCCCACCGGCCGGAGGAAGATAACCGTCTGCCGGGGGACGGCCTGCCACGTCAGGGGCGGGGCGCGCATCCTTAAAGAGGTTGAGAAGCGGCTGGGCATCAGGCCGGGGGAGACCACCGAAGACATGGAGTACAGCCTGGAGACGGTGGCCTGCATCGGCGCCTGCGCCCTGGCACCGACGATGAGGATAGGCAGCGAGACCTATGGCCAGATGACGACCAAGAAAGTTGCGGAGGTCCTTGGTGGCAAAGGGACCGGCTAAAGAGATAGCCAAGCGCACCATCCTGGTCTGTCACGGGACGGGCTGTGTCTCCGGGAAGGCCTTTGAAATCAGGGAGGCTCTGGAGAAGGAGGTAGCCAGGCTGGGCCTGGAGGGGGTGGGGGTGGACTTTACCGGCTGCCACGGCTTTTGCCAGCAGGGGCCTATCGCCGTGGTCGAGCCGGAGGGCATCTTCTATACCCACGTCACCGTTGACGATGTCCCCGAGATTGCCCAGTCCCACCTGCGTGACGGCCAGCCGGTGGAGCGCCTGTTTTATAAAGACCCGGTCACTGGCCAATCAATATCCTACCATAACGATATACCCTTTTATAGCAAGCAGCAGCGCATCATACTGCGCAACTGCGGGCGCATCAACCCGGAGAGGATTGAGGACTACATTAAGGTCGGCGGCTATCAATCGCTGCGCAAGGCGCTGCTGGACATGACCCCGGAGCAGGTCATCGACGAGGTCAAGCGCTCGGGCTTAAGGGGGAGGGGCGGCGCCGGCTTTTCCACCGGGCAGAAGTGGGAGTTCTGCTACAAAGCACCCGGTGACCAAAAGTATATGATATGCAACGCCGACGAGGGCGACCCCGGCGCCTTTATGGACCGCAGCACCATGGAGGGTGACCCCCATACCGTTATTGAAGGAATGACCATCGCCGCCTACGCCATCGGCGCTTCTGAAGGCTATATCTATATCCGGGCTGAGTACCCGCTGGCGGTCAAAAGGGTGCGGCTGGCTTTAAAGCAGGCCGAAGAAAAAGGATTCTTAGGCGATAATATATTTGGCTCCGGCTTTAATTTCCGTATCCACGTCAAGGAGGGCGCCGGTGCCTTTGTCTGCGGCGAGGAGACGGCACTGATGGCCTCCATCGAGGGCAAGCGGGGCATGCCCCGTCCCCGCCCACCCTTTCCCGCCCAGTCTGGCCTGTGGGGTAAGCCGAGCAATATCAACAATGTAAAATCGCTGGCCACCGTGCCGGTGATTATTGTCAAGAGAGCCGAGTGGTACTCCCAGATCGGCACCGAGAAGAGCAAGGGCACCGCCGTCTTTGCCCTAACCGGCAAGATTGCCAACAGCGGCCTGGTCGAGGTGCCGATGGGCTACCCCCTCCAGGAGATTATCTACGGCATCGGCGGCGGCATCCCCGGCGGCAAGAAGTTCAAGGCGGTGCAGACCGGCGGTCCCTCCGGCGGCTGCCTGCCCGCCAGCCTGCTCAACCAGCCGGTTGACTACGAGTCATTAACCCAGGCCGGCTCCATTATGGGGTCGGGGGGGATGGTGGTCATGGACGAGGACACCTGCATGGTCGATGTCGCCCGCTACTTCCTCTCTTTTACCCAGGACGAGTCCTGCGGCAAGTGCGTTCCCTGCCGTATGGGCACCAAGCAGATGCTGGATATCCTCAACGATATCACCCACGGCCGGGGCCGGCTGGAGGACATCGATTTACTGCTAAAATTAAGCGAGCAGATTAAAGCCGGCTCGCTCTGCGGGCTGGGTCAGACGGCGCCCAACCCGGTCATTACCACCATCCGCTATTTCCGCGACGAGTATGAGGAGCACATCAAGAAGCACCGCTGCCGGGCGGCGGTCTGCGAGGGGCTGGTCAGTGCCCCCTGCAGCCATACCTGTCCGGCCAGTATCGATGTGCCGCGCTATGTTAGATTTATCGGCGAGGGCAAGCCCGCCGAGGCGGTAGCCGTCATACGTGAGAAGATACCCTTCCCCTCAGTCTGCGGGCTGGTCTGCTTCCACCCCTGCGAGTCTAAGTGCCGCCGCGCCCAGCTTGAGGAGGCCATCGCCATAAGGATGCTAAAGGGCTACGCCGCCGCCCACGATACCGGACTTTGGAAAGAGAACCTTAAGAAAGCGCCGCCGGCCACTGGCAAGAGGGTGGCTGTGGTCGGCTCCGGGCCGGCCGGGCTTACCGCCGGCTACTATTTGGCCCGGCTGGGTCATTCCGTTACCGTCTTCGAGGCCCTGCCTGAGCCTGGCGGCATGATGCGGGTGGGCATCCCCGACTACCGCCTGCCCAAGGATATACTTAAGGCTGAGATTAAAGAGATAGAAGACGCCGGCGTTGAGATAAGGGTGAATGCCAGGGTTGATTCTCTGGACGAGCTATTTAATGAAGGCTATAACGCCGTATTTTTAGCCACCGGCGCCCACCAGGGGATGAAGATAGGGGTTAAGGGTGAGGACAGCCCCAGGGTGATGGACTGCGCCTATTTCTTAAGGGAGGTCAGCCTGGGGAATAGGGTTGAGGTGGGCGATAAGGTGGCCGTAATCGGCGGTGGCAACGCCGCCGTTGATGCCGCCCGGACGGCGCTGCGGCTGGGGGCTAAAGAGGTGAGTATTGTCTACCGCCGCACTCAGGCCGAGATGCCGGCCAACCCGGAGGAGGTCGAGGAGGCCATCGCCGAAGGAGTAAATATCGACTACCTGGCGGCGCCCTCCCGGGTAATCAGCCGCAACGGCAAAGTAGATTTAGAGACCCTCCGCATGGAGCTGGGTGAGATGGACTCAAGCGGGCGGAGGCGGCCTGAGCCGGTTCAGGGTAGTGAATCTGCTACCAGATATGATACTGTAATCGCCGCCATCGGCCAGCGCCCTGATGTCCCCGAAAGGTTTAAGATATCGGTGGGGCGGGGTAATGTCATTGAGGTTGACCCCGATACTCTGGCCACCAGCCGGGAGGGGGTCTACGCCGGCGGCGACGCCGCCAGCGGGTCGGCCTCGGTGATTGAGGCTATCGCCGCCGGCAGGCAGGCGGCTATTTCTATAGATAAATATCTGGGCGGTAAGGGTGAGATTGACGAGACGCTGGCGCCGCCGGAAGGTGAGCTGGCGCCGCTGGAAGAGGCCGAGGAGCAGTACCGGCCCAAGATGCCGACGGTGCCGCCTGAGCAGCGGCTGGGCAGCTTCGTCCAGGTTGAGCTCGGCTATGACGATAAGGCGGCCATAGAAGAGGCCAAGCGCTGCCTGAGGTGCGACCTTGAGGAGCGGGAGTAGTTTGGACACCATTAATCTGACTATTGACGGGCAGGAGGTCGAGGCCAAAGCCGGTATGACCGTGCTTGAGGCGGCCCAGTCGGCGGGTATCTATATCCCCACCATGTGTGCCGACCCCGACCTCAAGCCCTACGGCGGCTGCCGCCTCTGCGTCGTTGAGATTGAGAAGATGCGCGGCCTGCCCATAGCCTGCACCACCCCGGCCACCGAGGGCATGGTGGTGAAGACCAATACCCCGGAGGTAAACGAGGTGCGCCGCAGCGTTGTCCAGCTGCTGCTGGCCGACCACCCCAGCGAGTGCCTCATCTGCGATAGAAGAGAGCGCTGCAGTCCTTATGACATTTGCCTGCGCAACGTGGCCGTGACCGAGCGCTGCGTCACCTGCCCCAAGAACGAGCACTGCGAGCTGCAGACCGTCGTTGACTACCTGGGCATCACTGAGATACCCTTCCGCCGGACACAGCGCTCCTACTCGATTGACGACAGCAACCCCTTCTTCTACCGCGACCTGAACAAGTGCATCCTCTGCGCCAAGTGCGTGCGGGTCTGCGATGAGGTAGTCGGGGCCAGCGCCATCGCCATCATCAACCGTGGCTATTCCAGCAAGGTGGCGGTATTTGGCGATAAGCCGATGCTGGACTCCTCGACCTGTGTCTCCTGCGGGGAGTGCGTCGCCCACTGCCCGGTGGCGGCGTTGATGCCCAAGGAGGACAAGCTGCCCACCGAGGAGGTGGCCACCACCTGCACCTACTGCGGGGTGGGCTGCGGGATGTATCTGGGGGTGCGCGAGGGCCGGGTAATAAGTGTGCGGGGCAGCCGGGAAAACACGGTTAATAACGGTTTCCTGTGCGTCAAGGGGAGGTTCGGTTTTGACTTTATCAATCACCCCGACCGTTTGAAGGCACCGCTCATCAAGAAGGACGGCAAATTCGTCGAGGCGAGCTGGGACGAGGCCCTGGAGCTGGTCAGTAAGAAGCTGGGCAAATATAGGCCGGAGGAACTTGCCGTAGTTTCCTCAGCTAAGTGCACCAACGAGGAGAACTATATCGCCCAGAAGTTTGCCCGCGCCGTTCTGGGGACGAATAACGTTGACCACTGCGCCCGCCTCTGCCATGCCCCCACCGTCACCGGGCTGGTGCAGAGCTTCGGCAGCGGGGCGATGACCAACTCCATCAACGAGTTCCGCGATTCCAGGTGCATGCTGGCCATCGGCACCAACACCACCGAGGCCCATCCCATCATCAGCCAGGAGATAAAGCGGGCGGTGGATAACGGCGGCAAGCTGATTGTGGCCAACCCCCGCGAGATTGACATGGTGCGCTGGGCTTACCTGTGGCTCCAGCATAAGCCGGGAAGCGACGTCGCCCTGTTGATGGGGATGATGAAGGTCATCATTGATGAAGGATTGGCCGACCAGGCCTTCATTGACGAGCGCTGCGAGAACTTTGACGAGTTTAAGAAGTCGCTGAAAAACTTCGGCCTTGATTTTGTGGAGAAGACCACCGGCGTGCCCAAGGACAAGACAGTCGAGGCTGCCCGGATATATGCTACCGAGAAGCCATCGGCCATCTTCTACGCCATGGGCATCACCCAGCACTCCCACGGCACCGATAACGTTATCGCCACCGCCAACCTGGCCATGCTCACCGGCAACATCGGCAAGGTGGGGAGTGGGGTAAACCCGCTGCGCGGTCAGAACAATGTCCAGGGGGCCTGCGATATGGGCGCCCTGCCCAACGTCTATCCCGGCTACCAGGCGGTGACCGACGCTGATATTAATCAAAAATTTGAGTCGGCCTGGGGGGCCAAGCTGCCGGACAAGCCTGGTCTGACCATCACCGAGATTGTTGACGCCGCCGACAGTAAAAAGATAAAGGCTATTTATATTATCGGGGAGAACCCGCTGTTAAGCGAGCCCAATATTGCCCACGCCAAAGAGGCGCTGGAGAAGCTGGAGTTCCTGGTGGTGCAGGACATATTTCTATCCGAGACAGCCGAGCTGGCTGACGTCGTCCTGCCCGGGGTGAGCTTCGCCGAGAAGGACGGCACCTTCACCAACACCGAAAGAAGGGTGCAGCGGGTGAGAAAGGCGGTAGAGCCGGTAGGCGATTCCCGGCCTGACTGGCAGATTACCTGCCAGCTGGGGAAGAGGATGGGAAACGGCGGCTTTGACTTTAACAATCCTTCCCAGATTATGGAAGAGATTGCCCTGCTTACCCCCAGCTACGGGGGTATCAGCTATAGGCGGCTGGAAGAGGGCGGCCTGCAGTGGCCCTGCCCCACTCCGGAGCACCCCGGCACGCCAATACTGCATACCCAGCAGTTCACCCGGGGCAAGGGGCGGTTTATCCCTCTGGAGTACAAGCCGCCGATGGAGCTTCCCGATAAGGATTATCCACTGGTCTTTACCACCGGTCGCAGCCTCTATCACTTCCACACCGGCACCATGACCCGCAAAGTTGAGGGGCTAAACGTGTTAAAAGGGGAGGGGACGGTGGAGATAAACCCCCAGGATGCTTCGAAGCTGGGCATTGCCGATGACGAGATGGTTAAGGTCAGCTCGCGGCGGGGGGAACTAACCGCCAGGGCCAGAGTAACCGAGGTTTCGCCGGTGGGGGTGGTCTTCATGACCTTCCACTTTGCTGAGAGCCCGGCCAACCGGCTGACCAACCCCGTCCTCGACCCGGTGGCCAAGATACCGGAGTACAAGGTCTGCGCGGTCAGGGTGGAGAAGGCAGATGGCTGAGATAACGGCGACAATAGACGGACGCCGGGTTAAGGCCAAGGAAGGAACGACCATCCTCGAGGCCGCCCGGGCCAGTGGCATTGATATTCCCACCCTCTGCTACCACCAGGACTTGACCCCCCTCGGCGCCTGCCGCATCTGCGTGGTCGAGGTGGAAGGCTCCCGTACCCTGGTCGGCTCCTGCCATACCCCTATCACCGATGGCATGGTGGTACATACCCGCTCACCAAAAGTCTTGGCCACCAGAAAGATGATTGTCGAGCTTTTGCTGGCCAGCCACTGCGGCTCCTGCTTTATGTGCGACAAGGCCAATATCTGCGAGCTGCGCCAGATTGCCGCCGATTTGGAGGTGGGGCTGCCCCGTTTCCAGGTGAGAAAGAACTACTACCCACTGGAGGATGTCAGTCCCTATATCGTCCGTGACCTGACCAAGTGCATCATGTGCCGCCGCTGTGTCAGGGCCTGCCGCGAGATAGCCGGGCACAACGTTTTCGCTGTTGCCTACCGCGGTTATGACGCCAAGGTCGTCGTCGATTGCGACCAGCCCATAGATAAGGAGGTCTGCCGCGACTGCGATGTCTGCATCTCTGTCTGCCCCACCGGGGCGCTGGGCAGGCCGAGAGAAGCTAAAGAGGAGAAGAAAGGGAAGCCTTTGATTATAACCAGTTGAATGCCAGTTCCGAGGATGGAATGCAATGAACAGGATTGGCCAGGGAAATAAAATCTGGAGCCAGGAAAAGAGAGACCTGCTGGTGCTGCTGGAGCGTGAGCAAAGCAGGTCTGGTTGTTTATCCAGGGAGACTATCGCCGAACTGGCCGAGTCACTGGGGCTGTCAGTAGGCGAGGTCTACGGCGTGGCCAGCTTTTACTCTTTCCTCTCTATCAAGCCGCAGGGGCGGAACGTCATAAGGGTTTGTAAGAGCCTCCCCTGCTATCTCAAGAATTCCCAGTTAATAATCGAGAGCGTGCGCAAGGCAATCGGTATCGGGCCCGGCGAAACAAGCGCCGACGGTAAATTTTCCTTTGAGCTGACCAACTGCATCGGCGCCTGCGACCGGGCGCCGGCGATGATGATAAACGACGATGTCCACGTTGATTTGACACCCAGAAAAATAGCCAAAATTTTAGAGGGATATAAATAGGGTAGGGGAGACTTTGCGGTGCCGGAGAAAAGGGTAGTATTAGCCAACTGCGGGGTTATTGACCCCAAGGACATAGCCAGCTATCTGGACAGGGATGGCTTTAAGGCCCTGAAAAAGGCCCTGAAGCTGCCGCCAGAAAAGGTAATTGAAGAGATAAAGGCCTCCGGTTTGAGGGGCAGGGGAGGGGCGGGCTTTCCCTGCGGGCTGAAGTGGGAGCTGGCCAGGAAAGCCCCCGGCGACGAAAAATACGTTATCTGCAATGCTGACGAGGGTGAGGTGGGTACGTTTAAGGACAGGTATATCCTGGAGAACGACCCCTTCAGCCTCATCGAGGGGATAGCTATTGCCGGATATGCCGTCGGCGCCAAGAAGGCCTATATCTACCTGCGTGCCGAATACCACTTCCTTCTGGATTTAATAGAGAAGGCTATCGCCCAGTCTAAGAAGAAGGGCTTTTTGAAACACCTTGCTCTTGAAGTCCGTGAAGGCGCCGGTGCCTATGTCTGCGGCGAGGAGTCGGCGCTGATGGACTCTATCGAGGGTAAAAGAGGGGAAGTCCGCTACCGGCCTCCCTTCCCGCCGACCAGCGGCCTGTGGGGCAAGCCGACCATTATCAATAATGTGGAGACGCTGATGAATATCCCCCGCATCGTGCTCAACGGGGCGGAGTGGTTTGAGCGGATGGGGACGGAGAAAAGCAAGGGGACTAAAGTTTTCTCGGTGAGCGGCGATGTAAAGAAACCCGGTGTCTATGAATTAGTCCTGGGCAGCAGCCTTAAGGAGCTGGTTGATGACTTAGCCGGGGCGGAAAAGATCCAGGCGGTCCAGGTGGGCGGCGCCACCGGCCGGATTATACCCTATAAAATGATTGCAACCCCCTTATCTTTTGAGACCATACTCGGCGCTGGGGCTATTACCGTATTTAATAAAAGCCGGGATATAATAGATATTGTCCACCGTACTTTAGAGTTCCTGGCCGAGGAGTCCTGCGGCAAGTGCGCTCCCTGCCGGGAGGGGACTCAAGTTATGGTCGGCATCCTGGAAAGGTTCACTAAGGGGGAGGGGTGGGAGAAGGATATTGCCGTGCTGGGTGAGCTGGCCGACACCATGGCTCTGGCCTCCATGTGCGGTCTGGGGCAGGCGGCGCCAGTCCCGGTAATGGACAGCCTGCAGTATTTTAGAGGCGCTTATGATAAACGTATTCAGAGTTAGGGGTGGACTATGATAACCATAACCAAGCAAAAACCCTTTGAAGAGGTTATAAAGTCACTGGGCAAGGCCAAAAAGGTGTATATTATAGGCTGCGGCACCTGCGCTACTATCTGCCACACCGGCGGCAAGACCGAGGTAGTGGAGATGAAGGAGAAGCTGGAGGCGGCGGGCAAGAAGGTTACCGGCTGGATGGTGGTGCCCACCGCCTGCGACGAGCTCACCCGTGATGCCCTGGAGGAACAGGCCGCTGAGATTAAAAAGGCCGACGCCGTCCTGGTTATGAGCTGCGCCTTCGGTGTCCAGACGGTGGCCATGTTCAGCGATAAGGCGGTCTATCCTGCCCTGAACACGCTGTTTGTCGGCAAGGAGGAGGCGCCGGGGCAGTTTATCGAGGTCTGCATGCAGTGCGGCAACTGCGTTCTGGCCTCCACGGCAGGGATATGCCCGCTGGTCAGGTGCGCCAAGAGCCTGCTCAACGGGCCCTGCGGCGGCTCGGTGGGGGGCAAGTGCGAGGTATCGCCCGATATCCCCTGCGCCTGGCAGCTGATTTATGACCGCCTGGAGGCCCTGGGGCAGTTAGACAAACTGGAGGAAATCGAGCCGCTTCGTGACTGGAGCGCCAGCCGTGAAGGAGGGCCCCGCCGGATTACCCTGTAGGCTTTAAGCGGGTTTTAGATGAGTACCAGCGTCAAGGGCAAAACAGTTCCGGCTGATGAAGATGAGCTGGAGTACAACCCTGAGGAAGCCGCCTTCAGGATGTGGCTCAGGGTATTCTACACGGTAAGGTGGATTACCATACTGGGCATCCTGGCGGCCACCCTGGTGGCTTCCCTGATATTCCGTATCGGCTTCCCCACCACTGTGGCCTACGGCGTCTGTGCCTTTGTCGCCCTGTGTAATCTGGCGCTCCTGTACCAGTCCCGAAGAATGAGGAAAATGCCGACCAGCCAGGCAATCCACCAGGCCAGGGTCTGGGGCACAATTCACCTCCTGCTCGACCTGGCCGCCTTCACCGTTCTGCTGCACTTCACCGGGGGTATAGAGAACCCCTTCATCTTCTACTTCGTCCTTCACATCATCGGGGCCAGCATAATCCTCCACTATACGGCGGTGTATTTATTGGCCACCTCGGTGATTGTGGTGGTGGCACTGCTGGTCGGTCTGGAGTATGCCGGGGCCATACCCCATGTCAACCTGGTCGGCTTCGCCAACCCGGCCCTCTACCGGGAGGGGAGCTATGTGCTGGCGGTCATGCTCGTTCTGGGCTCGGCCCTCTTCGCCACCACCTATATGGCCACTGCGGTGGCCGGCGAACTGAGGAAGCGGCAGCGGGAGGTGGTGCGCCTGAGCCAGCGCCTGCTTAAGCAGCGGACGGGGGAACTGGAGCAGGCTTCGGTCGAGATAGCCAAGCTGGAGGAGGAGAAGAGCCGCTTTCTGCGCTTTCTGGGGATTGCCGCCCACGACCTGAAGGCCCCCCTCACCGCTATCCAGGGCTTCCTGTGGATAATGCTGGGCGGCTATTCCGGCGACATTACCGAGAAACAGCGGAACATGCTGGAGAGGAGCACCCACCGCATTAAGGAGCTATTAAATTTAATCAGCGACCTTTTAGACATCCCCCGTATCGAGACCGGGCAGATTGTCGAGGAGATGAAGCTGGTCTCTTTAAGCAAGGTAATCAAGGACTCTGTCCGTGATATGCGCGAGCTGGCCAAGCAAAAGAAGCTTAAGCTGGAGGTGGATTTGCCTTCGGCTCTGCCCAAGATCTACGGCTCAGCCCCCCGGCTCCAGCAGGTGCTCACCAATCTGGTGGGCAATGCCATCAACTATACCCCCGAGGGCTCGGTAACCGTAAGGGCAGGTGAAAAGAAAAAAGAGATTCAGGTTGAGGTTATTGATACCGGCATCGGCATCCCGGCCGAGGATCTGCCCCGCCTCTTTGAGGACTTCTTCCGCGCCAGCAACGTGGAGACCAAGGGCACGGGGTTGGGGCTGTCAATATCCCGGAGGATCGTGGAGGCCCACGGGGGAAGAATATGGGCGGAGAGCCCCTATCCGGAAACGGGCAAAGGGACCAAGTTTACCTTTACCCTGCCCAAGAAAGCTGAAACCAAACGGAGGTGAGGTGATGAAAGCGGGAACAAACCTGGAGAGGGTCCTGGAGAGCGGTAAGTTTGCCGTCACTGCCGAGGCCGGCCCGCCCAAGGGGACCAGCGCCGCCGTGATGCTCAAAAAAGGCGAGCTGCTCCGCAGCTGCTGTGACTCAGCCAACGTGACCGATAATCAGACCGCCATCGTCAGAATGTCCAGCCTGGCGGGGAGCGTTCTCCTGAAGCAGCAGGGGGTTGACCCGGTGATGCAGATAGTCTGCCGGGACCGCAACCGTTTAGCCATCCAGAGCGACGTGCTGGGGGCTATAGCCCTGGGGGTGGGCAATTTCCTCTGCCTTTCCGGCGACCACCTCAAGTTCGGCAACCACCCCACCGCCAAGAGTGTCTTTGACATCGACTCCATCCAGCTGATTCAGTCACTGAAAAATATGCGGGACGAGAAGAAGTTCATCTCCGGCGAGGATATATCGGGGGAGGTGCCCATGTACATCGGGGCGGCGGCCAACCCCTACGCCGACCCCTTCGAGTTCCGGGTGGTCAGGCTGGCCAAGAAGGTAAAGGCGGGGGCCGACTTTATCCAGACCCAGGCCGTCTACGACGTGGCCAAATTCGCCCGGTGGATGGAGATGGCTACCGAGCGGGGTCTGGATACCAAGACACATATTCTGGCCGGGGTAATACCCATAAGGTCAGCCGGTATGGCCCGCTATATGAGGGACTATGTCTCCGGGGTGAGTGTTCCCGATGAGATAGTCACCAGAATGGAGCAGGCCGAGAACGCCAAGGAGGAGGGGGTGGCCATAGCCGTTGAGCTCATAGAGCAGCTAAAAGAAATCCCCGGCGTTCACGGCGTCCATATTATGGCGGTGGGCTGGGAGGATATCGTCGCCGAGATAGCCAAGCGGGCTGGATTATTGCCCAGACCTATATTATAATGGCAGAGGAGGAGAAATGCCGCCCAAGATACTGGTAGTTGACGATGACCCCGACATCCTGGAAGCGATAAGTATGATTCTGGAATCTCAGGGCTATGAGGTGGTTACCGCCCGGGAAGGGGTGGAGGGTCTGGCTAACCTCAAGGCGGAGAAACCAGACCTGCTTATTCTTGACCTCCTGATGCCCAAGATGGACGGGTTCGCGGTGTGCAAGGAGCTTCAGGACCCGAGGTGGGCCAGGTATAAGGATATACCCATCCTGATTCTGACCTCGGTCAGGGAGGAAGCCAGCCGCCGCCGCTACGAGCTGGAGACCGGGCTTGAGCTTGATGTGGATGACTATGTGGAGAAGCCCGTTGCTCCCGATACCCTGCTGGAGAGGGTAGGGCGGCTTATTAAGCGGAAGGGAAGCGCTTAAGGAGGAGGATTATGGGAAAGAAAGCCAAAATCCTGCTCGTTGACGATGATGCTGATTTTGTCGAGTCAACCAGGATCGTACTGGAGAGCAAGCCCTACGATGTAATCGTGGCCAACAACGGTGATGAGGGGATAAAAAAGGCCAGGGAAGCCAGCCCTGACCTTATCATCCTTGATATAATAATGCCGGTCAAGGACGGTTTTACCGCTGCCGAGCAGCTTAAAAAGGACCCCCAGCTCAGCCGGATCCCGACCATAATGCTGACGGCATTCGCCGAAAAGCATGCCGAAGCCTCAATGCCGGTGAGCCGGGGCTTCACCCTGGAAGCCGAAGATTATATCGAAAAGCCGGTAACCCCCGAGGAGCTGCTGGCCAGGGTTGAGAAGCAGCTCAAGAAATTCGGCTTTTAGCGGCTATGGGCTCGTAGCTCAGCGGCAGAGCGGTCGGCTCATAACCGATTGGTCGTAGGTTCGAACCCTACCGAGCCCAGTTCCCCTCAACCGGGCAGAGCTGGATCTACTACGGTCACCTGTGATTATCGCCAGCTAGGGAGTATCTAGCTCCCCGACAAACTGCACGCCGTCAGTCATAGGCTCAATAGTGTAAATGTCGTTTCCGATGATGGTGCTGTTGAGCATATGGCAGGACCATAGTTCCGTGGAAACCAGGTAGCCATCTTCAAGCGCAGCTATCATAAGGTCCTGGGCGAAATCGTCACAGTCGTAGGTGAACTCAACATATTCCCTTTTGTCTATGTCATTACCGGCGAGCCAGGCTTCCAGCTCCTCTACCGAGGTAAACTGCCTCGGGTGCGCCTTGCCTTCCCAATAATCGGCTTCTTCCAGGGCTGCGGTTAATTCGGCGCCTAACCGCTTGACCTCAATATCCCGCTGGTTTAATTCAGAATTGAGCCGGCTTACCTCTGCGCTGCAGGTCGACAGGTCTGTTTTCTGTTCCTCTATATGAATGCTGTTGTCAGGAGCTAGAACGTGCGCAGCTGTTACCTGTGAGATTGCTAGAAGACTGACGATTATCAGTATGGGTAATATAAATTTTAGTGCCTTCATTACTTACTATATTTATCACAGCCTCAGCCTTATAGGAATAGTTCAATAGTCACAAAAGGGTAGTAATTTAGTAAGATACTTAAGTCATAGATATTTCGAGTGGGTTTATTCACCAGTTAGTGACCAATAGAGGTAAAGGTTAGAGAGGTAAGAGTCGGTAAATATAATATAAGTCAAAAAAAGTATTGACAGTTACCAAAATTAAAGTATAATGTTACCTAGTAGAACTAAAACCCTTGACAAAGAGTTCACCGGTAACTAAAGTGCCCATGCACGCATATCAAGTTTAGTAAAGTCCACGAAATGAGTACAAAGAATTAGACAAAAGGGGGATTGTAGCTTCTTTCGTATAGTACTAAAATACTATGATTGAATAACCTGAATGGGCTATTTTTTATTCAATCATTTTGCCAATTGGCAAAAAGGTGGTAGATTTTTTGTGTATATTGAGACCGTTTAGCAGGGAGAGAAGGGGGTGATGTCTATTGGAGCAAAATAAGCTAACGTGAGGCAAAATATTTAAAAAAGGGAGGTAAATGTATGAAAAAGTTTGCAATAGCTATTATTATTGCCCTACTTGCCCTAACTTTTGTGGCGGTTCCGGCGTTAGCATGGGATGGCCATGATGGCCATGATGGCCATGATGAACAAAGTGCCAGCGCCGATGTGTGGTGTGATGGGCCTGAAGTCGATAACGAGAACCCTGTAGTTGGTGATGTTATCATCTTCTACGGCACAGTCCACGTTGATGCCTCGGCTGTTAATGAAGGGAACTATGATGATGATGAGTGGCACACTGGACATGGTTCCTATAAAACCTATTACAAGAATGAGACTGGTGCCTACGTAATCATCAACGCCTCTGGGTACTTGGTTGTTTCTGGCCCGGACAGTGCTGAAATTGACCGTGACGACTTCGACTGGTCAACAGATTACGTCGTGGGTGACACTGGAAGTCACCGTGATGAGGACGTAGATGCTGACAAGTACGATAGCTGGTACTTGGAAGTGCCAGTGACCTGTGAAGTGGAAGGCGACTACGTCGCTGTGATTTATGGCGAGGCTTCTGCTGAGTATGGGCACTGGGTGCAGACCTACGTGAAGGTGGGTGGTGGCTGTTGTGGTTCGCACTGGGAGCCAGTTGGGCCTATCCAATACATTCCTGATGATGACTATGGTAACCCGGCCTTCGCCTCCTGCACAGAGAGTAAGACAGTCACTGCTCTTGCTAATGCCCCTCTATCAACGGGCCGAGTTCGTCCTATCCTGACCGTTCTGACGCCGGTGGATTCGGAGCTGTTCTTCACTTCCGATGGCTGGGGTGACCCCACCAGCGATGTTATCGTCCACAATGATGGTACCTGGCAGGTGGAGATCGCTGACGGCACCAAAATCCTGCTGGACGGCGAGTGGCACAGACATACCTGGATTGAGGTTGATGGCCAGGGTAATGTCATCGGTCGGTATGGCTACGACGGGCATATTATCGCTACAGATATTGCGCTGTCTAGCCCGATAACAGTTACCAAGGTGGGCTAAAGGTAAAAGCCGTTATCTAACTAGCAGCCCGCTAAGGCGAGCCTGCTGGTATAGGTATCAGCGTTATTTGGGGGGCCTTCGGGCCCCCCATTTTTATTACAGCAGGTTAGTTTACATAATATTTCAGCAGAAAAAGGGATAGCCTTGTTGTATAATGGAATAGAGGTAGCTTCAGGTTGTACTGGATAATATTCGGGGTCGGCGTAGCACTTGGGATTTTCGGGCTTATCCGTGTCTTCCGCTATCTGGTCTGGATGAGACTGACCTGGATGAGTGACGGGGCACGTGGAGCGATACATTACGCCATTCACGATTTCGAGGCCGGGCCGGTGGCGGTGGTGGACGGCAAGGATTGCAAGATTGACGAGAGGGCCAAAACGCTGCAGACGGGTATGCAGAAAAGAATAGAGCATTTTCAGAAGGCGGCCCGGTGGCTCTGGCCTCAGCGCGGCGAGGATATTGCCAGCTGGACTTCTTTGCCTCTGGAGGATGCTATTAAATGTATCGGCCGGGACGCCAATAAGGTGGGTAAGAAAGCCTCTAACCTGGAGGACTTCCAGAAATCCATGAACGAGTTCGTGGAGAGATATGAAGAATTCGCCAGGCACTACCGGGACATGGCCACTATAGAGGTTGTCTGGGCGACGGCGTCGTTTGCCCTGGGTGCTTTAACCATCAGTCTGTTTACCCTCTGGCTGCAGTTCGCTTAAGACCGGCAGGTCAGTTTACATAATATTTCAGCGGAAAAAAAGGATATTTGTGTTGTATAATTGCTGGAGAATCTGGATAAGGTGGTGAGAATGATGGCAGATAAACTGATTCCGGAGATGGAGGCGCGGCAGATGGCCAAGGAGCTTTTAGACGAGTTTGGCATAACCGCGGGTTTAAAGAAACAGTATGCCAAACAGCCGGATGAAGCGGAGGAGCTGATTGACCGGTACGGCCGGTTTTACTGGATGGTCCGCGAGATGCTCAGCAAGCCGCCGAGGCAAAGAGGCGGCGGTTTCTTAAGCCGCAGGGGTGAAGATTAGTATAAACCCGGTTTAGCCTGGTAGGGGGGCTGGCAGAGGGGCGCTCCCAGCCTCTCCTGGGCTATATTGCTTACATAACGATTATAGTGCGTCGCAAATTATATACATGATGGGATTTGTAGCTAAAGCTATAAATTAGACCTGATTTCAGCGATTTTTACCAACAGTTTATTCACTCTTATAGCTAAGTCCTTAGCATGTTCATTAAACAATCTATCTCTATCTGTGGCGTCTTTTGTTTCTTCTATCTTTTGATTTATTTTATTTATCAATTCTGAATATTCTCCTTCGAAACCGGCCTTAGCGTTCTCATATTCCATTTTCAAATTTAATCGCTGCATTATGAAAAGGAATTGAACGAGAGCATCTCCAAGGCTATTTGCCTCTTCTAGTAGTTCCTTTTCGAATGATTCTTTTACTATTGCCTTAATGTATTCATTCATAGCAGCTGCCTTTGCATGTGCCGCTAGATTTTGGTAATTTGCATATGTTTCTATTTGATTCTTAACGCCTTCTTTCATATTTTCTATAAAGGACGGTGGATAACTCTGCATTTCCAGTTCTCTTATTCGGCTCATGTCAATAAAGGGAATGTCTATCTCAAGAGAACTCTTGTGTATATCTTTTGCCCACTCAATAATCTCGTTTAATAATCTTTCTCTACGCTCTCTTTTTTGTAGCTTATGCGTTTGAATAAGAGAATAAAGCCCAAGACCTAAGGCTACAATAACAGCACCAAGCGTAATCCAATCGCCAATTTCCATACCCCCATTATACCACAATTTTTACGCGTAAAGATTATGTAAACTTAACCCCTGCCCCTTAGCCGGGGTGTCTAAGAGGGGCAAACGCCCCTCTTCTTTAAAAAACTCTCCCCCTCCCTTTTAAGGGAGGGGGACCAAGGGGGTGGGTTCCCCTAAAAATAAAGGACTTCTTTAAAAATAAGAAATCATCAAAAGGAAAAGGACACCCCTAAAAATAACCAAAACCTGTGGGGACAAGGTGGGGCTAAACCAGGCCATTAGTTCGCAAAGGTATCAAACCATTGGGAAAAATTTTTAGGGGCCTAGAATTTGATTTGAGAGCGTCATTTATTGGACGGGCTGTTTTGCCCGGGTAAGCGCTTGGCCCACCAGCTCCAGGAGCCTCCTCAGCCCCCACCCCTTGACTGCCGAAACCAGCGCCGTGTACTCGTCGGCCGGCGCCCGGGCGGAAAGATATTTCAGTGCCCTCTCCTCGTCCCAGCCCCGGCCGTCCGGCAGCAAAAGGTCAATCTTGTTCAAGGCCGTAATCCGGGGCTTGTCTAAAAGTTCCAGGTCGGCCAGAATATCCTCCACCACCTGGCACTGCTCGGCGGCGTTGTGTGCGGTCAGGTCAACGACATGCAAAAGCAGGCTGGCCGAGGTCAGCTCCTCCAGCGTTGCCTTGAAGGCGGTGATGATGGCGGGGGGCAGTTTTCGGATAAAGCCGACGGTATCGGTCAGCAGCACCGCGCTTTTATCGGGCAGGGTCAGCCGCCGGGTGGTGGGGTCTAAAGTGGCGAAGAGCTTGTCCTCAACAAAGACACCGGCGTGGCTTAAGGCATTGAGCAGTGTGCTCTTGCCGGCGTTGGTATATCCGACCAGGGCCACCACTGGGATACCGGTCTTCTGGCGCTGCTGGCGGTAGAGGTGGCGGTGTTTTCTTATGTCGTCAATGTGGTCCTTGAGGCGGTGTATCTTGCGCTGGATGAGGCGCTTATCGGTCTCGAGCTGGGTCTCGCCGGGGCCCCTGGTGCCGATGCCGCCGCCCAGCCTTTCCAGGTGGCTCCACTGTCCGGCCAGGCGCGGCAGCAGGTACTGGTGCTGGGCCAGTTCCACCTGGAGCTGACCTTCGCGGGTATGCGCCCTTCTGGCAAAGATGTCCAGAATCAGGGCTGCCCGGTCAATTACCTTTACCCCGAGGGCGTCTTCCAGGTTTATCTGCTGGAGGGGTGAGAGCTCATCGTCGAAGATGACCACGCTGTAGCCGGTGTCGGCTTTAAGCGCTACCAGTTCTTCCAGCTTGCCCCGGCCCAGATAGTGCCTTTTCGAGGCATGGGGCAACCGCTGCACCAGCTTTCCGACGACATCGGCTCCGGCGGTAGCCGCCAGCTGGGCCAGCTCGTCCAGGGAGTCTTCTGCCGACCATCGCTCGGCGCTGCCTTTGCTGCCTACGGCCACTAAGAATGCCCGCTCCGGCGATTGGCGGGTGACGATTGCGCCTCTAATAGTAGTACCTCATTTATTATGTAAACTATAAATACGCTTTCAGTCTTTTCTTGGTATCGCGCCAGGCCGAAAGGCGTGACAGCCCCTTGACCACGGCGGCATCGGGGACGGTCAGCGATACCCGGATATAGTTCTCGCCCTGCTTGCCGTAGCCTACCCCCGGGGTGACCACCACCCCCACCTTTTCCAGAAGGTCGGCGGCGAAGTCCACCGAGTTATAGTCCTTGGGGACTTTAGCCCATATGTACAGGCTTGCCCTGGGCGGCTTGGCCTTGAGCCCCATGTTATTCAGCACCTCGATAATCAGGTCGCGCCGTTTCTGGTAGATGGCATTATGCTCCGGGATGCAGGCCTGGGGGCCGGTCAGGGCCTCGATGGCGGCGTACTGGATGGCCTGGGGAATCCCCGAGTCCAGATTGGACTTGAGCCTCTTCAGGGCATCAATCACGGCGGCGTTGCCCACCACCATGCCTATCCGCCAGCCGGTCATGTTGTAAGTCTTGGACAGTGAGTGGAACTCCACCCCTACCTCTTTAGCCCCTTCGGCCTGCATGAAGCTGGGCGGCTGGTAGCCGTCGAAGGCAATCTCGGAATAGGGCCCGTCGTGGCAGACAACGAATTCATGACGTTGGGCCAGTTCCACCACCCGGTTGAAGAAATCAATCTCGGCGGTGGCGCCGGTGGGGTTATTGGGGTAGTTGAGCCACAGCAGCTTGGCCCCTTTCAGGGCGTAGGCCGGTACTGCGTCGAAGTTGGGCAGGAAGTCGTTCTCTTCGGTGAGGGGCAGGTAGTGTGGGCTGCCGCTGGCCAGCATGGTGCTCACCGAATAGACGGGGTAGGCCGGGTCGGGGACCAGGGCGATGTCCCGGTAGTCAATCAGGCAGAAGGCGATGTGGGCGATGCCTTCCTTGGAGCCGATGAGGGGCAGCACCTCGGTGTCGGGGTCGAGGGTGACGCCGAAGCGCTTCTGGTACCACTCGGCTATAGCCTGGCGTAGCCTGGGCAGGCCCTCAGTCTCCGGGTAGCGGTGGTTGGCCGGGTCTCTGGCCGCCTGGCAGAGCCGCTCGATTATATGGGGTGGCGTGGGGATATCGGGGTCGCCGATAGCGAAGCTGACCACGTCCTCGCCTTTGGCCTTTTTCTCGGCAATCTTTTTGCTGATTTCCGCAAATAGATAAGGTGGTAAATGTTCAATCCTTCTTGACATTTTCATTAGGCCACTCTCCAGTAAATACAATTTCCGCCGGACCGCTTAGGTAAACCTCCCCTATCCCGTCCCACTCCACGCCGAGTACGCCGCCCGGTAATTTTATGTCAACTTTCTTGTCGATATAGCCGTAGAGCCGGGCGGCCACGGCGATGGCGCAGGCACCGCTGCCGCAGGCCAGTGTTTCCCCTGCCCCCCGCTCCCAGACCCGGGCCTCTATCTTCTTGCGGCTGACCACCTGGGCCACCTCGAAGTTTACTCGCTTGGGGAATATGGGTAGGTTTTCCACCTTCGGCCCCAGCCAGGACAAGGGGAACCCGGCTACCGGGTGCTGCCAGAAATAGACGGCATGCGGGTTGCCCATCGATACCAGGTTCAGGAGCAGGTTGGTCTTGTCTATGGTCAGGGGATAGCCCAGCATCTTTTTTATGTCAACTAAATCCCCGCCCGGCTCGACTACTACTGGTATTTCACCGGCGGCGAATTTCGGCTCCCCCATGCTGACCTTGATGCTGACCGCCCGGCTGCCCGACCACTCCAGCTCTACCTTTCTGATGCCGGCGGGTGTTTCCACCAGCAACTGGCCGGTCCCCATCCTGACCAGCCCCTTCTCCAGGATGTATTTCACCAGGCACCTCAGGCCGTTGCCGCAGGCCTCGGCTTCGGTTCCGTCCGGGTCAAACATCCGCATCTTGAAGTCGGCCATCTTTGATGGCAGCGCCAGCAACAGGCCGTCGGCGCCGATGCCAAGGTGGCGGTCGCACATGGCTGTCGCCAGCCGAGGCCAGTTGTGCTGGGCTTCGTAGGTCTCCAGAAGGACGAAATCGTTTCCGGAACCCTGCACCTTGGTAAACTTCATTTTTGCTCCTGATAATTCTTTTTCAGCCAGGCCAGTATTCTGGCCTCTTTAGCCTTGTCTATATCGAACCACCCTATTCTATCATCTTTTGGCCTGAACCAGCTATACTGGTGGCGGACCAGCCGGTGGCTCTCGAACTTGATCTGCTGAATGGCGGCCTCCAGGGTCAGCTCGCCCTTGAGAAACAGGATAACCTGCTTATAGCCGATGCCGGACATGGCCGGCAGGCTGGCGTCGTAGCCCCGCTCTAATAATTGCCTGACCTCGTCCACCAGCCCCCGCTCTATCATCTCGTCAACTCGTAAGTCAATTCTCCGGTACAGCTCCGGCCTATCGGTGGTGAGGCCGATGATAAGTGTATTAAATGACGGCGCTTTCTTGCCCTGTATCTGGGAGATGGGTGTTTCGGCGCGGCGGTGTACCTCAAGAGCCCTTATAATGCGGCGCACATTGCTGGGGTCAATCCGCTGCGCTGCTGCCGGGTCGAGCCGGGCCAGTTCCTCATAAAGCCCTGCCTCCCCTCCCCCGGCTGCCTTCGCCTCCAGGCGGCGCCGTAGTTCCAGGTCGGGGGCTACCGCCGGTATTTGCCAGCCCTCCAGCACCGACCAGACATAGAGCCCGCTGCCGCCGACCAGAAACGCCAGTTTATTACGCTGATTAATGTCTTCGATAGTCTTATAGGCAAGCTGCTGGTAGTGGGCTAGGCTGAAGTCTTCATCAGGGTTAACGATGTCAATCAGGTGGTGGGGGACCAGGGAAAGCTCATCCGGGGTTGGTTTGGCGGTGCCGATATCCATGTAGCGGTAGAGCTGGCGGCTGTCGGCGCTGACTATCTCCCCGTCAAGGGCTTGGGCCAGATAGAGGGCCAGCCGGCTCTTACCGACGCCGGTGGGGCCGACCACCGCTACCAGACGATTCATCTGGCCTGCTTCAGGCTTGAGGTTTGCTTCACTATGCCCAAGAACTCATTCGCCTTGAGGCTGGCACCGCCGACCAGTGCACCGTCTATCTCCGGCTGTTGGATAAACTCGGCGATGTTAGCCGCGGTGACGCTGCCCCCGTAGAGGATGCGCACCGCCTGGGCAATCTCCTGGCCGTGTTGCTTGGAGATATGCTGGCGGATAAAGCCAATGGTCTGGTTGGCCTGCTGGCCGCTGGCCGCCCGGCCAGTGCCGATAGCCCAGACTGGCTCGTAGGCCAGAGTTAGCCCGGCGGAGTAGGCCTGGCTTGAGGTCAGGCTTAGCTGCCGGGTCAGGATGGCTTCGGCCTTTCCCGCCTCCTTTTCCTCAAGGGTTTCCCCGACGCATAAAATTGGCTTGAGGCCGACTTTAAGCGCCGCCTGCACCTTCTTATCGACCAGCTCTACCGTCTCGTTGAAATAATGCCTCCGCTCGGAGTGGCCGACAATAACCAGCTGGCAGAGTCCGGCCAGCATCAGCGGCGAGATCTCGCCGGTATAGGCCCCCTTTTCCTTGAAGTAGAGGTTCTGCGCCCCCAGCTTTACCGGGCTTCCCTTAATTAGCTCTTTTATGGCGGCCAGGGAGACAAAGGGCGGGCAGATTACCCTCTCCACGTTGTCTATTCGCTTCAGTTCCGGCAGCATCTCCTTGACCAGCGCCACCGCTTCGGCCACGGTGGTGTTCATTTTCCAGTTACCGGCAATCATCGGGATGCGCATCTCTTAAGCTCCAAACTTGCTTAGTTTCAGGGCGTTGGCCATGGCCAGTGGCATAAGCTGTGTCGCCGGCAGCCGGCCCAGGCCGCCCATAATGCAGGCCTGTTCGGAAAAATTCTCTACCCGGTCGGTGCGGCAATACCTGGAGTAGAGCAGCACCGGCACCGGGTGCCAGCTGTGTGCTTTGAGCAGGGCCGGCGTGGAGTGGTCTCCGGTAACCACGATGACATCGGGTTCGAGGGCGGTCAGGGCGGGCAGGGCCTTATCGACCTCTTCAATAATTTTGGCCTTAGCGTCGAAGTCGCCGTCCTCGCCGGCGGAATCGGCCCCCTTTACATGTAGAAAGAAGAAGTCGTAAGCGGCGTAGTTCTTCTTTAGAACGGCGAATTCTTCTTTTATGTCGGCGCTGGTCTCCAGCAGTTCCATCCCAACCAGCCTGGCCAGGCCGCGGTACATCGGGTAGCTGGCGATGGCGGCCGGCTTTAGCTTATAGACCTCGCCCATGGTGGGAATATCCGGCCGCCGGGAGAAGCCGCGCAGCAGCACCGTGTTGGCCGGGTGGTGACCGGCCAGTATTTTTCTGGCCTTGGCGATAAATTCGTTGGCGATTTTAGCCGTCCGGCGGGCGGTGGCCCGATGGGCTTTAACCGTCTTTGGCGCCACCCCTAGCTGCTGGGGGTCAGAATCGCTGACCTCGGGAGCCAGCCCCTCCCCCCGGAAGACCACAGCAAAGCGGTGCTCCCGTACTGGCATGACGAAGAGCCTGACCCCCTCTATCTCTATTCCTTCGAGCAGATGGCAAAGCTCGGTGCACTTCTCGGTTGAGATGCGTCCCGCCCGGCGGTCGGTGACCAGCCCATTTTTGTCCACCGTGCCGAAGTTGCCCCGGGCGGCTATGTCCTTCGGTTCCACCTTAAAGTCTATCCCCATTACCTCCACCACCCCCCGCCCCATCTCATATTTGACCGGGTCGTAGCCGAACAGGGCCAGGTGCCCCGGGGTGCTGCCGGCGGTTATGCCCGGCCCCACTGGGTCGCTGAGGCCGCAGATACCCTTCATTGCCAGACTGTCCAGGTTGGGGGTGTTGGCCGTCTCCAGCTCGGTCTTGCCCGTCTCGGGGTGGGGCAGGCCGCCCAGTCCGTCCATAACCAGCAGGACGATTTTGGTGGGGGAGGCAATGGAAATTTGCTTTATTAAGTCCAGATTATCTATAGTCAACCTCACCCCCTTTATCCCCCTCTCCACTCTTGGAGAGGGGGAATAGTTTATAAAGAGAGGCTTCTTACCCCACAAAAAATTTGTTTTTGCGGGGGCCCCATATTTGCCTCTCTCGGACTCTCACTATTTTTTCTTGTTGAGCAGTGCCTCAACTCCGGGCAGCTTTTCACCGCCCAGGAAGCGGAGCGAAGCCCCTCCCCCGGTGGAGACAAAGGTCATTTTATCAGCCAGCTTCATGGCGGTTACCACCTCGGCGGTAGAGCCGCCGCCGATAATGGTGGTGGCCTTGAGGCTGGTCAGTAGCCTGGCCATGGCCTGCGTACCCTTAGCAAACCGCGCTATCTCATATATCCCCATCGGCCCGTTCCAGAATATAGTCCGGCATTTCCGTAGCTCTGCCGAGAAATTTTTGACGGTCTGGGGGCCGATATCGACGATGCGCCAGTCCGGCGGTATATTCTCTATTGACACCGCCTTGGACTCGGCCTCGGCGCTGAGCTTATCGGCAATAACCACGTCAGCCGGAAGCATCAAATTGACCCCCTGCTGGGCGGCGTCATCCATCAGCCTGGCGGCCAGCTCCAGCTTGTCGTCCTCCACCAGTGACAGGCCTACCTGGTAGCCCTTAGCTTTGAGGAAGGTGGCCGCCATGCCGCCGCCGATGAGGATAGAGTCCACCTTATCCATGGTGTTTTTCAGGACGCCTATCTTGTCGCTCACCTTGGCGCCGCCGCCCAGCTCGGCGAAGGGGTGTTTGGGGCTGGCCAGGAGGCCCTCCAGGACATTTACCTCCTTCTCCACCAGCAGGCCGGCTACTGCCGGCAGGTAGCGGGGCACGCCCACTATTGAGGCATGGGCCCGGTGGCAGGCGCCGAAGGCATCGTTGACGTAGATATCGGCCAGGCGGGCTAGCCTTCGGGCAAAAGCGTCGTCGTTGGCCTCCTCCTCGGGGTGAAAGCGGATGTTCTCCAGAAGCAGAACCTGGCCCGCCTTTAAACTTTCCGCCGCTTTGTCTACCTCGGGGCCGAGGCTGTCATTGGCCACCGTTATATGTTGCCCCAGAATCTGCGACAGGCGCTGGGCGACGACGGTCAGGCGCAGCTGCTCAACCACCTTCCCCTTGGGACGGCCCAGGTGGGAGCACAGTATAACCCTGGCCCCCCGGTCGGTGAGGTATTTGATGGTGGGCAGTGCCGCCCGGATGCGGCTGTCATCAGTAATGGCGCCCGTCTGGATATCAAGGGGAACATTGAAGTCAACCCTTACCAGGACCCTTTTGCCGCTGACCTCTATGTCCCTGATGGTCAACTTGTTCATACTTCTATCCGGTTTTAAGTTTTAAAATCGAGACGTTCTTTCATAGCTGGCTGGGGGAATAGCTCCAGGACTTTTCTGGCGATGCCTTCGGCATCAAGGCCGTATTTTGCCCGGAGCTGGGCCTGGCTGCCATGCTCGACAAATTCATCAGGAATGCCGATGGTCTTTACCCGGATATCGCTGATGTCTGCTTGCTGGAGAAGCTCGATGACGCTGTTGCCGAAGCCGCCGCTGATAGCGTTCTCCTCGATGGTGACCAGGCGCTTGATGCCGCCGGCCAGCTCTTTGATGAGTTCGGCGTCCAGCGGCTTGGCGAAGCGTGCGTTAACCACAGTAGCCTCAACGCCCCTCTCAGCCAGCCTCCGGGCGGCCTCAAGGGCGGGGGCCACCGTAGCCCCGATGGCCAGTATGGCCACGTCCTGGCCCTGTCTTAAGATTTCCCCCTTACCGATGGGGAGCTGGCGCAGTTCGTTATCCAGGGCTACCCCCGCCCCGTAGCCCCGGGGGTATCTTACGGCCATGGGGTGTTTTGACTTAACTGCCGTGTAGAGCAGGTGCTGGAGCTCGTTCTCGTCCTTGGGGGCGGCTATTATCAGATTGGGTATCAGCATCAGGTAGGAGATGTCAAAGGTTCCCTGGTGGGTCTTGCCATCGTCGCCGACAATGCCGCTGCGGTCGATGGCGAAGGTGACCGGCAGGTCCTGGAGGCAGACGTCGTGGATGAGCTGGTCAAAGGCGCGCTGCAGGAAGGTGGAGTATATGGCCACGATGGGTCTGAAACCACGTGCCGCCAGCCCGGCGGCGAAGGTAACGGCGTGCTGCTCGCAGATGCCCACGTCGAAGACGCGCCGGGGGAACTCCGCCCCGACCACGCTTAAGCAGTTCCCTTCGGGCATGGCCGGGGTGATGGCCACCAGCCTGGGGTCTTCCCGGGCCAGGCGGAGCACCGTCTGGGCAAATACCTCGCTGTAGCTTGGTGCTGTCCCGTCGTTTTGCTTATCGGCAGCCACTCCGTGAAAGTAAACGGCGTCACCCTCGGCTGGCTGGTAGCCTTTACCCTTGGTGGTAATGACATGGACAAAGGTTGGGCCTGTGTAGTCCCGTGCCTGGGCGAGGGCTGTCTCCAGAGCATTGATGTCGTGCCCGTCGATAGGCCCGATATAGGTGAGGCCGAGTTCCTCCCAGAGCACGGTGGGCATAATCAGGCCCTTGAAGCCCCTGGTGAGCCACTGGCCCAGTTGCCAAAGCTTTTTGCCTAGGGGGAGGACATCCAGCACCCGTTTGCTCTCGGCCTCCGCCCAGCGGTAGCGGTAGTCAAGCCGGACCCGGCCCAGCAGTTTGGCCAGGCCGCCGACGGTGGGCGAGATTGACATCCCGTTGTCATTGAGGACCACGCAGATTCTGGAGCCGAGGTGTCCCGCCTGGTTCAGCGCCTCGAAGGCCATGCCGCCGGTTATCGCCCCGTCGCCGATGACAGCGACTACCTGGTAATCATCGCCGGCCAGGTCGCGGGCGATAGCCATGCCCAGGGCGGCTGAAATCGAGGTGCTGGCATGGCCAGCACCGAAGGGGTCGTGTTCGCTCTCGCTGCGGGAGGTAAAGCCGGATAGCCCGCCGTACTGACGGAGAGAATTAAAACGCTGCCTGCGGCCGGTGAGCAGTTTGTGGACGTAGCTTTGATGGCCCACATCCCAGATAATCTTGTCGCGCGGGCTGTCAAATACCCGGTGCAGGGCTATGGTGAGCTCAACTACGCCGAGGTTGGAAGCCAGGTGACCTCCGTTGGCATTCACCGTGGTCACCAGCTCCTGCCTTATCTCGGCGGCTAGTTGCTCCAGTTCCTGTTTGGTCAGCCCTTTTAAATCTGAGGGTTTATCTATTCTATCTAATAGTTTCGGCATTACCGAACTGCCTACCGGACGAGTGAGGGCACTGACTTCATACTAGCATTTTGGCTGATGTTTGGCAATTATCGTTGATTGGCCTGGGGGCGCTGGTTCCAATGTATCGTGATTATGATTTGGAACGGATAGACCTGATTAGCTCGGCAACGTTGTCTTCAACCTCGGCTAGGTCTTTTTGGTTGGGACGCCCTCTTATATCCCCCAGCCTGCCCTTGGTGCTAAAGTCTTCATACCCGTGAAATTCTCCGACTGTATACCACCTGGCGGCTACTTCAAAGCCGATATGTTCAAAAAATTGGCCGAGATATTCACCAACCGGTGTTGCTTCCCTTATCCCGGTGTGGGGGCCGGAATATGTGCAGAAAACCACGGCAGTTTTCCCGGCAATCTTGGGGGCGCCCAGCTTTATGTCCCCGCGTTCTCTATGTAGTTTCATCTTTTGTTTTACGAACTGCTGCACCGGTTCCGGCGGTAGAAAATGGTATGACGGCGAACCGAGGAAGACCAGGTCGTATTGATATAGCTCCTCTTCGGCTGCTTGGCCGATTTTCTTTACCACCGGCCTGGCTCCCTGGCGGGCCAACGCTTTTTGAATAGCACCGGCCACCTTCTCCGTGTTTCCGGTAGCTGACCAGTAGATAATCAGCGTCTTTAGTTCGCCGCCCGTTTTGTCTTGATTCATATTCTTCTCACCTCGCCTACTTGCTGGCTTTAGTATAATACTCAAACATTATATCTTAAAACAAATGAGGCCATATAAATCTTTAGGTTTGACTCCTGTCTTGTTCATCTGTTACATTAGCTGAAAATGACGGTGAAGCGCAGTCGTGTCCCCTGAAGAGCTTCTAAGCCTGGGTTTCTCTAAAGAGCTGGTGGTGCTTATCATCTCGGCGCTGCCTATTTTTGAGCTGCGCGGCGCCATACCGGTAGCCATAAACCTGTTTCACTTTCCCTGGTATTATGCCTTACTGCTGGCTATCATCGGCAATATGGTGCCGGTGCCGATTATTTTACTGTTCCTTAACGCCATTGTCCGGTTTTTGAGCAAGCTGGGCTTTTTCGAACGCTTTTTCAACTGGCTCTTTGCCTATACCAGGAAGCGGGGAGGCATTATCGAGAGGTACCAGCGAATCGGCCTGGCTTTATTCGTGGCTGTTCCCCTGCCCGTCACCGGTGCCTGGACCGGTTCGCTGGCGGCGGTCCTTTTCGGCCTAAAATTCGGCCATTCTATCCTGTCTATCTTTATCGGGGTGCTCATTGCCGGTATAATTGTGACCTGTCTTTCCCTGCTGGGCTGGGTGGGAGCGGTAGTTGCCGGCATCGGGCTTGGCGGCCTGGCTGTCTTTGGCTTGTGGAGGACCTGGGGAAGAGCCTGACAGGGGTTATCTTGACCTCTACCTGTGCCCCGTGCTACATTGGAGTGACAAAAGAAACGTCCCTGTAGCTCAGCTGGATAGAGCGGCTGCCTTCTAAGCAGCGGGTCGTGGGTTCGAATCCCGCCAGGGACGCCAGCTTAGCTACGAATTGAGGCTGTCTTAACCTCCGGATCCCGGGCAAAATCCCGGGATTTTTTGTTAAAAGACCCGCTGCTTCGACAAAAACGGAGGACGGAAATGACAGCCAATATTCAACAAGAAATTAACCAGATAGTGGAAATCAAGGGCCGGGCCAACCAGCTTGTTAACCTAATACAGGGCTACCGGCTCTGCGCCCGGACCGAGGGCAAGAGCGAGAATACCATCCGCATCTACACGACAGCGCTCACCACACTTAAGGGTTTCCTCGAGGCCAGGCGGTATCCCGCCGACGTAACCGAGATAGGCGCTCAAGAGCTCAGGGAGTTCATTCTTCACCTGCAGCAGGTTAAGACCTTTGAGCACCACCCCTTCAATAAACCAACGGACAAAGGGCTTTCAGGATACGCCGTCAACTGCTATCTGAGGGCGATACGGGCCTTCTGGTCGTGGCTGGTGCGCGAGGAAATTATTATGTCAAGCCCATTCTCCAGAGTAAAGATACCCAAACCGCCCAAGAAGGTAATCGCCACCTTCACGGGGAACCAGCTGAACGCCGTATTGCGGGCGGTAGATACCACCAATCCCGAAGGTTTCAGGGACTGGACGATGATTCTGGTGCTCCTGGATACCGGTCTAAGGGCGAGTGAGCTTACCGGGCTTACTGTGGGCAACGTCAACCTGGAAGAGGGCCTGCTGAAGGTCTTCGGCAAGGGGAACAAGGAAAGGGTGGTACCAATCGGGGCAAGAGTACAAAGGGCTATATGGAAATACCTGAACCGCCACCGCCCCGAGCCGGCCAACCCGCTCCGCCCTACCCTGTTTCTGACAGCATCCGGCCGGCCGATTACCACCGACCGGCTTAGGGCGATAATCGAAAAGTACACTGGCAGGGCTGGCATCGAGGGTGTCAGGTGCTCGCCCCACACCTTCCGCCATACCTTCGCTATCAGCTACCTGCGCAACGGCGGGGACGTCTTCTCGCTGCAGCGGATACTGGGGCATTCCAGCCTGGAAATTGTCAGGATCTACGTAAACTTGGCCGTGGCCGATGTTAAGGCCTGCCACCGGCGATTCAGCCCCGCCGATAATATGGAGATTAAATAGCCCCTAGAGATATCTGGAGAAGGCCCTGTATAATATAAATAAGTAGTGCTGTTTCAAGGAGGCGGGTATGAAGAGGCAGACTTTCCAAAGGGCGCTGCATGCCTGGGATAAGTGGGATGACTCGATAGAGCAAAGCCGGAAACTGCTGGACTACGATCCGGCATGGCCGAGAGACACCTGCATCGGCTGGATCGAGAAGCACTACACGGTGATAAGGAAGCAGGCGGAAGACGAACTCAGGAGACTGGAATTACCCCCTACCCTGCGCGAAAATGCACTAAACAAAACTGACATTTGTGTAATCTCACTGCATTGAATAAGAGGCCAGAATGTAACGTGCTTGCTTATCGTCTAGCTGTGGCCACCTAATAATAAGGTTCAAATCTCTTTCTAAAGCCTAGCTGGAAATAGGTGAAGGACTCCACCAGAGGAGAACGGAATGCATACCATCGGGCCACACGTAGCAATTATCTGATAGACTTAGGCGCTTGGCCAATGTATCGCGAATGAGTGTGTCATAGGTATTAGATGACTGGAGACGAAGATGACGTTTGGCTCTGGCAAAGGCTTCTTTAAAGGTATTGTCTGTCCAGCGGTAAATATCACTCTCAACTAGCATGTTGGCGTAAATACCAATCGAATAAAGAGCGTTATAGGCTATGATAGCATTTGGGCTGTCATGGTGGCGCCCGTAGATACCGAGTGATAATTCACCAATAATGCCATCGAAAGGTGGCAACCGTATAGCCAGGTAACAAGTCCTGATGGTATATCGCTCTATCTTGCGGACGAAAGAAGCCAGGTCAGGGCTAGCATACATCGCATGAGCACAGACTGCAATGTCATGTGGTTCCACAATAGCGTCTTCCCAGGAAGATTGGGTTATCTGTATATTGTTTAGCTTTGCAGAAGCAATATTTCTGTGAAGATTATCTACCATAGCACTAGATGGTTCAACGGCAGTAACGGTTTTAGCTGTCTTGGCTAGAGGGATAGTCCAGCGTCCACTACCCGCCCCTACGTCGAGAACGGTAGTCTCGTCATCAACTTCTCTTAAAATAAAGTCAAGAAGTTGATCAGGCCTTTCACTCCTTTTGCCCGCGTGAACCTTATACCTTTTTGCCAGTTCGCTATTGGAAGTAGGGGGACCGGCCAGTACTAGTTCGCGCCATAACTTAAGCCAATCATTCTCCATCAAAAATAATCGCTTTCCCACAATTTTGGCGACCAGATTATTACATCGTGATACCAAGAACTACAGATGTTTCGATTTTACGCTGATGATATTCTCCGAGTAATTAATGAAAAAGTCAATCCATCTGGCTTAAATGAAAGGCGTTACGACTTCGCTGGACTCCGGTTAACAATCCTCGGTATTGTCAACAAAAACTCATTTCGTTTGCTTTGAAGAAGCAGGCAACATAGGTCACACGATAGGTGTTTCGTGCTTTGTCCCGGTTTAGTATGAAACCATCTATTTTTGGTTGATGGGTTGGTTCTTTAGCGTTTTAAATTAATGTGGAAACCGCAACGCATAGAAACCCCGATTTGTGGTAACATACGCGAAAGTGGGATATGAGAATAGGAATCCTTGATCTATTGAGTGCCGGAGCCACCAGAAGATGGGATCATACAGCATATAACTATCTGATTAAGAAGCAATATGCCAGCATTATGCCCCAGGCTATAAGTGTCTGGTGCCGTAATCTGGGTCACGAAGTCTTCTACACCACCTATTTTGGCAATAAGGACCCTAAGCATCTGCTGCCAAACGATCTCGATGTTGTATTCATCTCAACTTATACTCAAGCGAGCGCACTGGCATACGCCCTGGCAAAACTGTATCGCCATGAGAAAACACTTACTGTGATAGGCGGTCCTCATGCTAAACAATTTCCCGAGGATTGTCTGCGTTTCTTTGACATCGTCGTCGGTGATTGTGATAAAACTCTAATAACTGAGATTTTAAGGGATAGACCCCGTGACGAAATTATCACCAGCGGGCGTACCCTCAACAGTATTCCTGGTGTAGAGGAACGGATGGCGGAAATCCGTTCCTCTACTCTCCAGAGAGGTAACCCATTTCTTTTTACTTCAATTCCTTTATTGACCAGCATTGGCTGTCCTAATTCTTGTGATTTCTGTATTGATTGGAATAATCCATATGTACTTTTACCTTTGGACCAGCTAGAAGCAAATATGCGCTATATCTTTCAACACTTTTCAAGGATAATGGTCGGTTTGCATGACCCCAACTTTGCTGTGAAATTTGAGCAGGTCTTCGATGTACTGGAAAAGATACCCAATCGTAGGCGCATCAGCTATACAATGGAGACTTCACTCTCCATCCTGCGGGGGTCCAGATTGGAGCGGCTAAAAAACATGGGGAACTTCTATATAGTTCCCGGCATCGAATCATGGACAGCTTATTCAAACAAGGTCGGAGTCGGGTCTAGAATGGACCCTCGAGA